>Ga0315286_10002851_pt1 | contig 16204 bp, 10 predicted proteins | sample YL17G10_0_MG_FD_205038 | JGI IMG/M metagenome (GOLD analysis project Ga0315286, IMG submission 205038) | Sediment microbial communities from Yellowstone Lake, YNP, Wyoming, USA - YL17G10_0 | ecosystem: Environmental > Aquatic > Freshwater > Lake > Sediment | place: USA: Wyoming | collected...
AGGCATCTGCCCTTGCGGTGAAAGCCGGTTGTGACCTCACATGTGGTAATGAATACGCCTCTCTACTGCAAGCCGTCAAGAGCGGTCTCATTACGGAAAAGGTGATCGACGTCTCTGTTCGTCGGTTGATGGCGGCACGGATCAGGCTCGGAATGTTTGATCCTCCGGAAATGGTACCGTATTCTCAGATCCCGATTTCTATGAATGACACACGCGAGCACGATTCACTCGCCGCAGACGTTGCGAGAGAAAGCATTGTTCTTCTGAAGAACGAGAAGAAGACCCTGCCGATGAAGAAGAATCTCAGATCAGTCGCTGTGATTGGTCCAAATGCTGATGATGTCAGCGTGCTCCTCGGTAATTACAACGGTCTGCCTTCACATCCCGTAACAATTCTCCAGGGTATCAAGAACAAAGTCGGACCTTCGACCAAAGTCCTGTATGCACGGGGATGCGAACTTGCCGACGGAATGATACCCCGTCTCGCACCGATCGGGCCGAAGAATCTGCAGACGAGCGAGGGGGGCAGAAGCATACCTGGACTCACCGGCTCGTATTATCCCAACCAGACAATGAGCGGGGATCCGGCGTCCGTCCGCGTCGACAAATCGGTCGATTTCGACTGGGGTATCGCGTCCCCGGCTGAAGGAATTCCTCCGGATGGTTTTTCCGTTCGCTGGACGGGCAAACTCATTGCAGACAGGAGCGGAACGTTCATGCTGGGAGTCACAGTAGATGATGGATTCCGGCTCTTCATTGACGGCGCCATCTTTCTTGAAGAATGGAAGAATGGCGGCGAGAGGTCCTTTGGAAAAGAAATTGCGTTCAAGGCCGGAGAGGAGCATGATATCCGGCTTGAATACTATGAACATGGCGGGGATGCCGTTGCCCGGCTGGGTTGGGGTTCTACAGAAATCGACCCACTGGCCGAAGCAATTGCCGCAGCAAAGGATTGTGAACAAATTATTGCGGTGTTGGGTCTCTCTCCCCAATTGGAGGGTGAGGAGATGTCGGTCCGACTCAAGGGCTTTTCTGGAGGCGACCGGACTGATCTCGAACTCCCCGGCCCGCAAGCCAGACTCCTCGAGGCACTGATGGCCCTCGGAAAACCGACAGTGTTGGTTCTACTCAACGGGAGTGCGCTTTCGGTTCGATGGGCTCAACAATATGTTCCGGCGATTGTTGAGGCATGGTATCCCGGCCAGCAAGGGGGTAATGCGGTGGCCGATGTGATCTTTGGTAACTATAACCCTGCCGGGCGTCTTCCTGTCACCTTCTCCAATTCGGTGAAAGATTTGCCCCCCTTCGAAGAATATGCTATGAAGGGTCGCACCTACCGATACTTCAAGGGTACGCCTCTGTATCCATTCGGTCACGGTCTGAGTTACACGAGATTTGACTACCGAAAGGTGGATGTGAGCAAACGGACGGTCTCACCGCGCGACACGATTCACGTCGGGATCACGATCGCCAACACAGGCGATTCTGACGGAGATGAAGTACTACAGGTATATGTTCGGTACGTGTCGCAATCCGACCGCGACCCCCTCAAGTCACTCAAGGCATTCGCCCGGGTTCACCTCAAACAGGGGAAAGAACAACATGTTCGGATTCCGCTCGCGACAATGGATTTGAAACAGTATGACGAAGCGATTGACGACTATGCGGTGAAACCGGGATCGTATGAAATTCTGATCGGCGCTTCCTCATCCGACATACGATTGACAACCAGGATCCAGGTGAATGAATGAGTCATCTATTTCGAAGAGCTATTCTCCTTCTCATTGTAAACCTTCTCTCGTGTCCACAACTCGCAGCTCAGGACACCAGGGTCACAGCCGCCGACGTCCGGCAGGAATTTCTTCACGCCTGGAACGCATACAAGAAATTTGCATGGGGACACGATGCGCTGAAACCCCTGAGCAAGAAACCGCACGATTGGTACCAGAGCTCATTGTTGATGACTCCCCTGGATGCCTTTGATACTATGCTGATCATGGGTCTCAAGAAAGAGGCTGCCGAAGCAAAAGAAATCGTCCTGACAGGATTGTCGTTCGACAAGGGCATGGAAGTCCAAAGCTTCGAAATAACGATACGATTACTGGGGGGATTGCTGACGGCGTACCAAATGGATGGTGATCCTCGTTTTCTTACGCTCGCAGAGGATCTGGGAACAAGACTCCTGCCGGTGTTCAATTCAGCCACCGGAATGCCCTATCGATTTGTGAATCTCAAGACAGGGGCTCTGCGTGACTCACTGAACAATCCCGCCGAGATTGGAACCGCTTTGATAGAATTTGGGACGCTCAGCCGGCTGGTTGGTAATCCGGTGTACTACGAGAAAGCGAAGATAGCCCTCGTTCAACTCTTCAATCGTCGGTCGAAAATCGGACTTGTGGGTACTCTCATCAACGTCGAAACCGGAGAATGGGTAAACAGGTCGAGCCATATCGGCGGCATGATCGACTCGTACTACGAGACGCTTCTGAAATCCTGGTTGCTGTTCGGAGACCGTGACTGTAAGACGATGTGGGACGAAAGCATCAAGGCCGTGAATTCCTTTGTGGCCGATACGACTCATGGCGGATTGTGGTATGGAGTCGTCGACATGGAAACAGGGAAGTGGCTCGAAACCTCCTTTGGTTCTCTGGAAGCGTTCTTCCCGGCCGTATTGGCACTGTCCGGAGATTTGCAGCGGGCGGCGAAACTTCAGGAGTCCTGCTTCACAATGTGGATGCTGCACGGCATCGAACCCGAAAGCATAAACTATGCAACGATGAAGGTGACAGATCCTCGATATGTCCTGAGGCCGGAAATCATTGAGTCTGCGTACTATCTGCGACACTACACAAAAGATAGGAAATACCGGAAGATGGGAGAAATCTTCTTTGAGAACCTGGTCCGGTATTGCCGAACTGAATCCGGATATGCCGCGCTCAAGAGTGTCGTTACCAAGGAAAAGCAAGATCAGATGGAGAGCTTCTTTCTGGCTGAGACGATGAAGTACCTCTATCTTCTGCTTGCTGATGAACAGGCGTTCGATGTTGAGAACGTCATCTTCAACACGGAGGCGCATCCTGTCTGGCCAACGTGGAAGAAGAAGTAACCGACCATAACGGTCCACCATCAGACCCGAAAGGACAACCAATGAAGATCGCAATACAATTCACCGCGTGTGTTTGTGGTATTCTGCTCCTCGGCTGCGGAGAAAAGGGGAACCAGCAATCCGATACCGGAAAAAAGGAAGTTGTCGTGGCGCAGCCGCAGAATGCCCCGATCAAGCGTTACTGCCTCACGTTGGAGCTGAAAGACAATCCGGAACTCATCAGGGAATATCGACATTGGCACGACAGTAAGAACATCTGGCCGGAAATACCAAAAGGAATCCATGAGGTCGGCATAACCGACATGGAGATCTACCTGCTAGGCACAAAACTCTTCATGATCATGGAGGCGGGCGCAGATTTCGATTTTGACAAGCAAATGGCAAAGCTGGCGGAGCTCCCGCGGCAGAAGGAATGGGAGGCATTCGTTTCGAAATTCCAGAAATCCTCGGCAGACGCGAAATCCAGTGACAAATGGAAAATGATGGAGCGCATATTCAAACTGCCGGAATGACCATTATGGTCGTCACCGCAGGTCGAAGGACAAACCAAACCCTTATGATTACTGAACGAGGTGTAATCCCATGACTGTTTCCGGCATCGATATAGGCGTTATCGTCGTCTATCTGGTCTGCATTGTTGGCCTGGGAATATGGGCTGGCTATCGCAGAAGAGTCGGTGGTGAAGGAAGCCACTATTTCCTCGCGGGGAACACGCTTACATGGCCCGTCATCGGACTTGCTATGTTTGCCGCAAATATCTCCACGGTGCACCTGGTGAGTCTCGCGGAATCTGCGTATAAGTACGGGCTCATTTACGGTAACTTCGAATGGATGGCGGGATTCGTCCTGGTCCTGCTTTCACTCTTTTTTGCGCCGTTGTACCTGCGCTCGCGCGTTCCAACCCTTCCAGACTATCTCGAGCGGCGTTTCAATCGCAATTGTCGTGATTGGCTCGCGATTGTTTCAATCATCTCGGCCGTGGTGATTCATATAGGCGTTGCGCTGTATACGGCTGCGTGGGTTTTGCGCGGCATCCTGGGTATTGCCCCCGAGGCCACCATTCTCGGCATCGATCCTTTGATGTTCTTCATCATTTGTCTCGGTGTTCTGACGGGTGTCTACACAATGATTGGCGGTTTGCTTTCGGTGGTACTCACCGAAAGTGTTCAGACGGTTCTGCTGTAGGTTGGTGCTATCTGCATCACGGTCATCGGATATTTCCACGTTGGCGGCTGGACTGCTCTGGTCAACATACTCGCTACGCATCCGCATCCCATGGCCGGGTTGCCGAAATCCGAAATTACGTGGGGAACGGCCAACTTCCTTCACATGATGCGCTTCGACGGCGACCCGTCAGGGCTTCCCTGGTATTCGATCCTTCTGGGATATCCAGTCCTCGGAATCTGGTATTGGTGCGCGGATCAGACGATTGTCCAACGTGTGCTCGCAGCGAAGAATGAACGGGAAGCCCGTCTCGGACCACTCTTCTGCGCATTCATCAAAATCCTTCCCGTGTTCTTCTTTGTGCTTCCCGGCGTCATTTGTGTTGCTCTTGTCCAAACGAACTACTTCGGCGGAGATGCGCCAGCGGTTGCTGCCGATACCTACACCTTCATGATCACCCGCATGCTTCCGGTTGGTTTGAAGGGCTTGATTGCCGCGGCCATGCTTGCGGCGGCCATGCAAACCTGTTCCGCGGCGTTGAATTCCACCGCCACGCTCTTCTCCTATGACATTTACAGACGGTGGCGTCCGATGACGAGCGATCATAAACTCGTCATGGTCGGAAAGATCACGACGGTAGCGGCCACCATCCTGGCAATCGTCCTCTCTCCGATATTTGGTCACTATGGCACGATTATCGAAGGGCTCAACAAACTTATTTCGTACATTGCACCACCCATCACGGCGGTGTTCCTCTTCGGCGTATTCTGGCGGAGATCATCAGGCCGAGCCGCATACGTCACGCTTGTTGTGGGAGCCATCCTGGGGTTGATTCTCTTTGTTCTGGATTGGAACGGTTGGTTCAAGGCCAACTTCATGATGACTGCATTCTATCTCCTTGTCATATGCTCGGCGATCATGTATGTCGTATCCCGTCTTATGCCTGAGCCTTTGAAAGAAGAAGCAAAAGCCCTTGTGTGGGAAAACTGGCGCGAACCGCTTCGCGGAGAAGCTCATGGCCGCGGACTGGGAAACTATCGCGTCCTTTCGGTTCTCGTTCTCTTAACCTTCGTGGTCCTGTACTATTATTTTCGTTGAAGTCGATGAAATCATTTTCGGTGGAGAATAGCCTCAATACAATTGTCAGGTCAGCGCGTCACGGGGATGTGCCGACCATTGCGCTTCTCTGCGGGCAACTCGGCTACCCCGTTTCTGAACGCGAAATGTTGAAACGATTTGAGTCCATTTCGGACAAGAAGAAGCAGCACTTCTTTGTGGCTGAAGCGGCCGGACGAATCATTGGTTGGCTGGAGGTGTTTCAGCCTTGTTCCGTTCTCAACCGGAATGATGCCGAAGTTGGCGCATTGATCGTCGAGGAAAGTGCACGAAATGCCGGCGTAGGCAAAAAACTCATGGACCGTGCCGAAGAATGGGCCAGGGAGTATCATTGCACCGCGGTTTATCTTCGGTCGAATATCGTGCGTCGGGAAGCGCACACGTTCTACGAGGGGAGAGGATACAAAATCATGAAGACTCAACATGTATTTCGAAAGGAGCTGGAAGCATGAAGTATTCAACCATTATGCTGCTTGCACTGATGTGTTCGCAGAATGCGACGGAAAGCGCCCGAGCCCAGGACTTTACACGAGAATCAAAAGAGCAGAAGAATGCGCGGATGGAATGGTGGCGCGACGGGCGCTTCGGGTTGTTCATCCACTGGGGACTGTATTCTATTCCTGCAGGGGAATGGAAGGGGAGTACAAACCACGCTGAATGGATCCGAACGACGGCACAGATTCCGATCGCCGAGTACGACAAGTTCGTGACTCAGTTCAATCCGGTGAAGTTCGATCCCGCTGCGTGGGTGCGTATGGCAAAAGAAGCCGGTATGAAATACGTTGTCATCACCTCAAAGCATCACGATGGGTTCTGTCTTTTTGATTCGAAGCAGACCGACTTCGATATCATGAACACACCCTTTCAAAGGGACATTCTCAAAGAGCTCGCCGAAGCCTGCAGGAAGGAAGGACTGAAAATTTGCTGGTATCATTCGATCATGGACTGGCATCATCCGGACTATCTACCCAGGCGCGAGTGGGAAAAGGATCGCCCGGCAGAAGGCGCTAATTTCGATCGGTATGTTCGGCACTTGAAGAGCCAGATCAAAGAGCTTCTCACGAATTATGGCGATATCAGTGTGCTTTGGTTTGACGGCGAATGGGAGTCGACCTGGAATACGACGTATGGGAAGGAGCTCTACAACTATGTCCGAAGTCTTCAGCCGTCGATCATCGTCAACAATCGCGTCGGCGCGGGACGATCGGGAATGCAGGGAATGACGAAAGATGGCGAATTTGCCGGCGATTTTGGAACACCTGAACAGGAGATACCTGCAACGGGAATGCCGGGTCTGGACTGGGAAACCTGCATGACTATGAACAACAATTGGGGTTTCAACAGCCGCGACAATAACTGGAAGTCGAGCAAGGACCTTATCCAGAAACTGGCAGATATCGCCTCCAAGGGCGGAAACTTTCTGCTCAACGTTGGACCTACGGCCGAAGGTGTTTTTCCGCAGCCGAGCATTGATCGTCTTCGGGATATCGGCGTGTGGATGAAAGAAAATGGGGAAGCGATCTATGGGACGGAGGCGAGCCCATTCAAGTCCCTTTCTTGGGGACGATGCACCCAAAAGTCAGTCGATGGAGGCACGAGGTTGTATCTTCATGTTTTCGACTGGCCCCCCGACGGAAAACTGATCATTCCGGGAATCTTCAATCAGCCACGCCAGTCATATCTTTTGGCCGATAAGAAGAAGACATCGCTCAAAGTCGATCGACGCGAGGACGCTCTTGTCATCGACCTTCCGCGGACAAAGCCGGATTCATCGAATTCCATTGTTGTTTTGGATATCATCGGCAAACCGGACATCAGCAATCCTCCTCTTATTTCCTCCGACACTGATATCTTTGTCGATTCCTTGGAGGTGTCGGTCACCTCCGACCGCGACAACGCGGAAATTCGTTATACGCTCGATGGCAGCAGTCCCAACAACTCCTCCGGTCTTGTCCCGGGACGCATCCGATTATCCGAAACAACCGTCGTCGCAGCCCGTTGCTACAGGGCAGGAAAGCCCGTCAGCCCGGAAGTCCGGAAAGAGCTTGCCAAGGTTCGGCCCCTACCCCCCGTTAGCACTGACAATGTTGTGAACGGTGTCCGGTTCGCCTACTTTGAAGGTGTTTGGGACAAGCTTCCCGATTTTTCAAAGTTGAATCCGATGAAGGTTGGTACGCTGGCGACATTAGATTTTTCACCAAGAAAAGAAAACGATCATTTTGGGTTTGAGTACGATTTCTATCTTCAGGTGCCGAAGGACGGAGTCTATGTGCTCTCGACCGATTCCGATGACGGAAGTAGATTGTACATCGGTGACAAACTTGTCGTCGACAATGACGGTCTTCACGGAATGGCCATGCGGGACGGCGTTGCCGCACTTGGCGCCGGCTTCCATCCCGTTCGCGTCACCTACTTTGAAAAGACCGGAGGCGATGGCCTGAAAGTGTACTGGAAAGGACCCAACATCCCCAAGCAGGCAATTCCAGACAGTCTCTTGTTCATCAAACAATAGTGTCCTGACATGGCGAAAAGAAAAAAGATCTTTGTCACGGGTTGCTTCGATATGCTGCATAGCGGGCACGTAGCTTTCCTTGAGGAGGCCGCCACGTATGGCGACGTGTACGTGGGGATCGGATCGGATGAGACGGTGAAGAGCCTCAAAGGGCGATATCCGGTCAATAATCAGGATGAACGCCGATACATGATCGAATCGCTAAAGTCGGTGAAACAATGCATCGTCAATTCCGGGTCGGGCATTATGGACTTCACGGAGGAACTCAAGAAGGTCGAACCGGACATGTTCATCGTCAACGAGGACGGCAACACGCCGGGAAAGGCAAAACTAAGCAAGAGCCTGGGAATCCGATACACCGTCCTGAAGAGAATTCCGCATGAAAATCTCCCCCCCAGATCAACGACGGCCTTGCGGAGAGAATGCACCATGCCGTACAGGATAGACCTGGCAGGAGGCTGGCTCGATCAGCCATTTGTATCGAAATTCAGCCCTGGACCTGTCATCACCATTTCGATCGAGCCAACCATCGAATTCAACGAACGAAGCGGGATGGCATCAAGTTCGAGGAGAAAAGCGATTGAACTATGGCAAAATGATGTCCCCCCGGGGGAACGCGATCAGCTGGCGAAAATACTTTTCAGCTTTGAAAACCCGCCTGGAAAAAAAGAAGTGTCAGGATCACAAGATGCTCTCGGAATCGTTATGCCGGGTTTGAACAAGCTGGAATACAGAAACGGCTATTGGCCGGAGAAGATCATATCCATTCATGATGAGACCATCTTGTCCTGGATAGAAGAGCACCTGTATCTGATCACACTCGGGCCGCGGGAATCACGCTACAGCGTGCTTGACGAAACTGATATTACCAGGGAGAAAGCGAAGGCTCTTTCGGAAAGCGCCAATAAGGTGTGGGATGTGATCAAAAAGAAGAACCTCAAGTCTTTTGGAGAACATTTCCGCCGTTCATTTGAAGCTCAGGTGAGCATGTTTCCCCACATGCTGGATGGCGATGTGGGATCGGTTATCAAAGAATACAGAGACGGAGCTCTTGGGTGGAAGTTGTCCGGGGCCGGTGGTGGCGGATACCTGATATTGATTTCTGAACGGGCAATCAAAGGTGCCATGAAAATCAAGATTCGGAGAAAGAGCCTATGAAGTATTGGATGTTGTATCGAAGCATTCTCTTCTTCTCATTTGTTGTGATTGTCCATCCGCCGGCAACGGGACGGCAGGCCGACCCGGCGGACAAGGAAACCGATCCTTTGGTCTTGAGAAAACTGGAATGGTTCCAGGACCAAAAATTTGGGCTTCTCATGCATTGGGGCCCCTACAGCCAATGGGGTGTCGTGGAATCGTGGTCAATATGCAGTGAAGATGAACCGTGGTGTCAGCGGAACATGGATAATTATGTCGAATACTGTAGAAAGTATGAAGAACTCAAGACCACGTTCAATCCGCTAAAGTTCGACCCGGATTCGTGGGCACTGGCTGCCAAAAAAGCCGGAATGAAATATGTGGTCTTCACCACAAAACATCACGATGGTTTCAGCATGTTTGATACAAAGCAAACCGACTATCGTGTTACGGATCCTGGTTGTCCGTTCCACAGCAATCCAAAGGCAAATATCGCAAAAGAGATCTTCGACTCGTTCCGAAAACAAGGACTGGGGACCGGGGCGTATTTCTCCAAGCCCGACTGGCATAGTCCCTTCTATTGGGATCCTTACTGGGCTCATGCCGACCGCAACGTCAACTACAGTGTGAAGAAGTATCCAGACAAGTGGAAGAAATTCACAGACTTCACCTATAATCAGATAGAAGAACTTATGACGGGATACGGCAGGATGGATATCCTTTGGCTCGACGGAGGATGGGTCAATCCCAAAAACAAGGATCAGGATATCGACATGCCGCGTATCGCTCAAATGGCCCGCTCACATCAGCCCGGCTTGATTGTCGTGGACCGGGCAGTGCCGGGACGATATGAAAACTATAGAACCCCCGAGCAGGAAATACCGGAACAACCCCTGGACTATGTCTGGGAAACATGTATGACCATGGGGGGCTCCTGGTCCTATGTCCGAACCGATGTCTACAAACCAACGAACAAACTCGTTCACCTTCTGGTCGATATCGTCGCCAAAGGAGGCAATCTTCTTCTCAATATTGGACCAAGTCCCGAAGGGGAGCTGGCGCCGGCGTCCCTTGAGCGCCTGAAAGATATTGGTGAATGGATGGATGTCAATGGAAGCGCTATCTATGGAACTCGGCCGGTGGCACCCTTCAAAGAAGGGAAGTTTTGTTTCACAAGAATGCAAGACGGGGGAATCAATGCAATCTACCTTGCTGGTGAAAATGAGGAACTCCCGGAACGCGTGACCGTTTCGTCGTTCACTCCTGCCCCGGGCAGCAACGTCCGTTTGTTGGGGTGGGTTCAACCTCTCAAATGGGAACGAAGCAAGAAAGGAATCGCAATCGATATTCCGAATACGGCCCGAAAACAAGCTCCCTGCAAACATGCATGGACATTCAGGATCGATAAACCACAATAGACTATCAATCAGCGGATCCATCTATCACTATGGCAAACATCTTCAATGAAGCACCGTTGAAACTCCGTATCGCATTTCTTATCGGAGTTGTCTTCGTCGTCCCGCATCATCCCAGCCTCGCTCAACGAACGAGTCCCGCGAAAGTCCTCGAGCAAATAGTCGCAGGTCATCGCGCTCCTTTGTTGAAAGGATTCAACAAGCGAATCGCCGGCGAGATCATGATGTACCATTCTGCGAACGAATATGTTCGGTCAGCGCTCCTCTCTCGGGCAACGGATGGCAAATATAGTATTGAATGGAGCACCGAGCCTGTGCCGGCGAAGCCCGTCGGTTCGCACCAGACATTCATGTGGCTGGCCGGACTCGCCGGCAGTAAAGGAGTCTACAAGTTTGACATGCTTGTCAACGGTGTGCGATTCTTCACGTTCTCGACTTCGAGGGACTCGACCGAGAATACGTGGATACTGGAGCGAAAGGACGGATCTTCACTGACGTTTGTCGCAACAAAGGTGGATCAATTTGGAGATCTCTTCGGGTACATGTTTCTGCGAATGCGCACGAGTGCCTTGAAATCCGGAGAAACCGTCTCCATCAAGGTCGTGGGCGAGGCAGGTGGAAGTTCGGCGTGGTACATGACATTCCAACATGCGCTCGAGCCCAGGGTCAGAATCCAGGCACTTCCTCTCCTTGCCGGCCAACAAGGCAATCTCACGCAATTGATCAAAGTCGGGGTCGAGCACTATGGGCGCCCCAAGACCATCTCTGTCTACACCGATGCCAGAAATCGCATCAAGAGAACCATCGGATGGGGTGTTTCGTCATTTATGTTCCCCATAAGAGCTGTCACAAAGCCTGTGCAGAAGGAAGTCGTCGTGGAATCGGCTGGACGTGTGCAGGAACGGGCGACCGTGATGCTTACGCCGGTCCAGAAACGAGTATTCTACTTGCTTCCTCATTCTCACACCGATATCGGATACTCTGCCCTTCAACAAGAAGTTGAGAAGAACCACATTCGATATGTCGATCAAGCGCTGGAACTGGCCGCGAAGACGAGCTCGTACCCTCCGGGATCGCGTTTCAAATGGAACATCGAGGTGCTCTGGCCTCTGGAAAGCTATTGGGTCCAGGCCACGGAAACTCAAAAGACCAGGCTCGTCGCCGCTCTTCGCAAGGGCTGGATCGGGTTGAATGGACTGTACGCAAACATCCTCACCGGACTCAGCCGCCCGGAAGAGTTGGTTCATGCCACAGATCTTGCGAGGTCGTTTGGCGAGATGCACGGGGTCAAGGTTACATCCGCCATGATCACGGATATTCCTGCCTACACTTCCTCCACCGTAACGGGCCTCGGTTTGGGTGGGATCAAGTACTTCTCCAGTGGTCCCAACTATATGCCGACATTGGCCGACGGGGGAGACCGCGTCGGATACGCACTGAAGGAATGGGGAGATAAGCCGTTTTACTGGGAGTCGCAATCAAAACAACAAAAGGTTCTCTTCTGGATGGCCGGAAGGGGGTACTCCTGGTTTCATGGTTTGAATATGGGGAACCTCGGTGGTGCATCGATAACCACGATGTGCGAATACCTCGATGAATTGGACAAGCAACACTATCCCTATGATATGGTACAGGTTCGATACACGGTTGGTGGCGACAACGGTCCGCCGGATCCAGATCTTTCAGAACGCGTGAGAGCGTGGAACGAGCAATATGCTTCTCCGAAAATGGTGATAGCGACCACAGAGGAGATGTTTGAAGAATTCGAGCGCCGGTATGGGAAGCACCTGCCGACGTACAGTGGCGATCTGACACCGTACTGGGAAGATGGTGCTGTTTCGACCGCCCGTGAAGTCGCCATGAACCGTCGAACAGCCGAACGACTGGTACAGGCTGAAGCATTGAGTGCGATGGGGGCTCGGAAGGACTTTCACGATGCTGAATTCTATTCCGCATGGAGGAAGGTCCTGCTGTTCAGTGAACATACCTGGGGCGCTGCCAACAGTATCAGCGAGCCGGACAGTCCAAATGTCACGGCCCAGTGGGCCTACAAGAAGGCCCTTGCCGAAGATGGAACCAGAGAAGCTGACGATCTGCTCGGGAAACATCTGGCACGATTGGGTTCGAGTACACAGTCCTCGGTTTTCGATATCGTCAATACGAATTCGTGGACCCGGAATGATGTGGTCTTCATTCCGCAAACATATTCCACATCGGTCACCTCGGTCAAAGATGATGCAGGGAATGCAATCCCATTTCAGAGACTGTCGACAGGAGAGCTTGCCATCGTTGTAAGAGAAGTCCCTCCATTGGGAGGGAGGAGAATCACTCTTGAGAAAGGAGTCGCGAACGCCGGCGCTGATTTGTCCAAAGCGAAGGTGGACGGCAAACCTGGCGCAGGCATGTTTGTATCGATCGACCAGAAGTCCGGAGCAATCAGTAGTATCCTTTGGAAAGGTAAACAGATGGTCGACGTATCGAAAGGTCCGGGGCTGAATCACTACGTCTATGTTCCGGGTAAAGATCCGAAATCGGCTCTTTCTGACACGACGGCCACAATCCGGAAGGGCGATTCAGGTCCGGTCTTTGATTCCTATGTCGTTGAATCGAACCCACCAGGATGCAGATCTTTGCGGAGAGAGATCAGGGTCATTCAGGATCTGGAAAGAATTGACATCATCGACACGTTCGACAAGAAGAGCGTGCGCGACAAAGAAGCCATTCATCTTGCCTTTCCTTTTCTTGTCCCGGACGGAATTGTGAGAACAGACGGCGGTTGGGAAGTGATTCGTCCGGAGACAGACCAGCTTGCCGGTGCGTGTCGGGATTTCTTCTCTGTGCAGCGGTGGGTGGATGTCTCCAACGAAACCTACGGAATAACGATGGCAACTGTTGATGCCCCGTTGATTGAGGTGGGGGAAATGACGGATGAGACCCCCTCGGAATTTGGGACACGAATCTGGCGAAGATCACTCAAGCCGTCTCAGATGCTCTATTCCTATGTCATGAACAACTATTGGCATACCAACTACAAGGCAGAACAGGAGGGTACGGTAACGCTTCGGTATATGCTTCGCCCCCACAACGGCTTTGACCTCAGTGAGACCATGCGCTTTGGCATTGAGCAAAGCCAGCCGCTCTTGTGTGTGCCGGCTGACACCACCAAGCCATCCCAGAGTCCCCTTTTCGTTGTTGACCCTTCGTCGGTGATTGTGAGTGCGGTCAGGCCGGCGAAAGATCAGCAGGGCTGGATCGTCAGACTCTTCAATGCGAGCGCAAATCCTGTTCAGGCGACTCTCCGCTGGAACAAGCCTCAGAATGTGGGATACTACGCGAGCGATGCCCTTGAATCGAAGAAAGAGGAGATCAAATTCCCGATTACGCTACCGCAGCTTGGCACTGCGACCATCAGGATAGAGTAAACTACTGCAAACACATGGATCGGAGAATGATCATGATAAAAACCACGGGAACAATTGCCCTCATTGTCCTGGCAGGCCTTGTTGCACTTGGTGCAGCAACTGGACAGAATGAAAAGACAACCGTCATTTCGATTGTCCCTAAGCCTGTGAAAATCGTTCCTGCGTCGGGAGAATTTGAACTGGATGCGAAGGTCTGCATCCTCGTTGACAAGAATACCCCTCAGCTGGATCCGATCGCGGCACTTCTCGCGGGCCGGCTTCGAACGGTTACAGGATTCCCCCTCGCTATTCAATCTTCTGAAGTTGCAGTCAAAAAAGGGACTGGGGTTATTCTTTTGACAATCGACTCTAAAAAAGTGAATCTCTCGAAGGAGGGATATGCGTTGTCGGTCACGAAGAGCCAGGTCAAGATCACGGGATTCGATGAGGCGGGAGTGTTCCGTGCGATCCAGACATTGTACCAGCTTCTGCCCGAGGAAATTGACTGCAATGCTCCTGTCCGGGGAATGACCTGGGCGATCCCTTGTGTTCAGATTGAAGACTATCCCCGTTTTCCCTGGCGAGGAATGCATTTGGATGTCGGACGTCATTTCTTGCCCAAGGCATTCATCCTGCGATATATCGACCTGATGGCCATGTACAAACTCAATACATTCCATTGGCATCTCACCGAAGATCAGGGATGGCGGATCGAAGTCAAGCAATACCCAAAACTCACGGAAGTGGGTTCATGGAGAAAAGAAACCATGGGAGATGGTGTCCCACATGGAGGATTCTATACGCAGGATGATATCCGGGAAGTTGTGGCGTACGCAAAGGAGCGCTTCATTGACGTTGTGCCGGAGATCGAAATGCCGGGACATGCCCGTGCCGCTCTCGCTTCATATCCGGAATTTTCCTGTACCGGTGCTCCTTTGGAAGTGGGAACCGTGTGGGGAGTCGAACGGGATGTCTTCTGCGCAGGGAATGAACGAACCTTTGAGTTTCTCCAGAAGATTCTCACAGAAGTCATTGAGCTGTTCCCGGGGAACTACATCCATATCGGAGGAGACGAATGTCCGAAGGACCGCTGGAGAGAGTGTCCACAATGTCAGGCAAAGATCAAAGCGGAGGGACTGAACAATGAGCATGAGCTTCAAAGCTATTTTATCAAGCGAATTGAGAGATTTCTGAATAGCAAGGGGAAGCGCCTGATGGGCTGGGATGAGATTCTTGAGGGGGGACTCGCACCCAATGCATCCGTCATGTCATGGCGTGGCACGCAGGGGGGAATTGAAGCCGCCAAAGCCGACCATGACGTCGTCATGACCCCGACTGCATACTGCTATTTTGACTATAATCAGTCGCTGACAGGGGAACCGAGGGCCATTGGTGGCTACCTTCCGATGGAGGTGGTCTACTCATATGATCCCGTACCGGCTGAACTCACTCCACAAGAAGCAAAGCACATACTCGGCTCACAAGGTAATATGTGGACGGAATACATGCCGAACTCGAAACAGGTTGAGTATATGCTCATGCCTCGAATGTGCGCGCTGAGCGAAATGGTATGGACTCAACAGCAAACCCGGAACTATGACGATTTCTTGAAACGAATGGCAGCACACTATCGGCGGATGGCCTACCGAGGTGTCAATTTCCGCGTCCCTACCCCATTTACGTTGGGAGGGAATATCGCCTCCACCAAAGACTCTCTGCTTTCCTTCACGGGACTTCAAACCGAGGACAAGGTCTACTATACAACAAATGGAGAGGAACCCAATCGTGACGGGATCCTTTACACAAAACCGATTGAGCTGAAGAGTTCTGTCCAGATCAAAGCCCGAACGTTTCTGCCAAACGGACGGTCAAGCAATACAGTTTCCTTGAATTTTAGCAGAATAGATTCGGCTGTCCACGGATTGGCGTACACCCTGAGGACACGAGGGTCGGCGCTTTCCGACGACCATGCCAACTGGAGCGAAGCCGGCCGAGGTGTGGTCTTTTCAATTTCGCTTCCGAAGCTCCCGGTCGTCGAAGGACAGCTCGCTGTCCGGTTCGACTCACGCATCGCCATCAAAGAAGCGGGCTTGTATACATTCTATCTGCGGGCAGACAGCGGCAGCATTCTGTCGGTCAACAATGTCGAGGTCATCAATGGCGGCCCGGCCGATGTCGGCTGGTGGCGAAGCGGACGGATTGTCCTAAACCCGGGGACGTATCCGTTCTCCGTTCTGGACCTCGAGCTGGATCAGTGGCGCGGCGTCACGGTTGAGTATGAGGGACCGGGGCTGGAGCGGCAGACAATTCCGCAACGATTCCTCTTGCGAAGGTAGGTATCTAAGCAATGAAC
>Ga0315286_10002852_pt1 | contig 16202 bp, 6 predicted proteins | sample YL17G10_0_MG_FD_205038 | JGI IMG/M metagenome (GOLD analysis project Ga0315286, IMG submission 205038) | Sediment microbial communities from Yellowstone Lake, YNP, Wyoming, USA - YL17G10_0 | ecosystem: Environmental > Aquatic > Freshwater > Lake > Sediment | place: USA: Wyoming | collected...
ACCAGGCGACGGCCGATGCGTCGGGTCGCGAGGTGCTCGCTGGCCCGGTCGAAGCCACCGCGATCGGAAACCTCCTTGTGCAGGCCATCGCCGCCGGGTCGATCGGATCGCTGGCCGAAGGCCGCCGATTGGTGGCCGACGCGCACCCGCCTGCCCGATTCGAACCACGCAACCCGGAGCGCTGGGCGCGGGCGGCCCGGCTGTTCGCCGACGTCGAGGCGCGCGTCGAAGCGCAGCCGCTGGCATAAGCGCAGCGCAACGCCTGGACAGGGTGGTCGCAGGTGATCCTCTCGTTGCACATGGAGGCCGGGTCTTCAGACCCGGCGAACACTCAGAACCTGACGGCGTTGTTCAAGAGCGTGATCTCCTGGGCGCCGCCCTTCGCCTCGACGGTGATGCTCCCGCCTGCCTCCGCTGCTCGTGCCGGCAGTCTCAGCGTCACGGTGGCCGTGCGCGGCCGTAGATCGATCGGCGCCTCGAGCGCGGGCACGTGCGCGCTGCCGATCTCCACGCCCGCGCCGTCGCGCACGACCACCCTCGATGCCGGCGCGTCCACGCCGCCCAGACTGTGCACCGTAACGCTGACCGTTCGGTCGCTCACGCGAACGTCGTCTCTTCCGATTCCAAGGTCCGGCCGCACCCAGTACGGCGTACCTTTCGACACGAGGCGCAGTTCGATCACTGTGAACGTCCGCGGCGCAAAGGTCGCGGCCACATCGCTCGACCGGCCTGACGCGATGGTCCGCGTGCTGGCGTTCGCAACAGGGCCATCCGCCTCCGTTGCCCGCGTACCCCGTGTCACTTCCCAGGTGCCGGGGTCGACATTCCACATCGTCATGTTCGCGGTCACCGGCGCGGCATCGAGATTGTAGGCCACCACGCGCACGCGCTGCGGCGTGGCATCAGGCACGAGGATCGCCACCCGCTCGTCGCCGTCGAGCGCGTCGAATCGCCAGCTGACAGCGTGCCCGGGGACGTACGAATTGCGCACCAGCGCAACGCCTCCGAGACGCGTGCGCTGCAGTTCGGCATGATCGACATTGACCCGGTCAATCCACAAACCGCCGTCGGTATTGATGTACTCGCGCAGCGCGGCGGCCTTCGCCTGGTCGGCGTACATCTCTTCGAGGTGCTTCAGATTCCCGCTGACTTGCCAAGCCAGGTAGCGCATCGCGTTGTTGCCCGGCTGTGACGCAGCCAGGGTGAGGACCTGCGCGCCCCATCGGCCCCGCATGCCCATCAGGTCCAGGCCGTTGCCGCCAATCTGGGGCAGGCTCCGCGGCCCGGCGTCGAGGAAGGGGCGGATGTACTTGCGGTCGCCGGTCCAGCGGAACGCCGCCCAGAGCAGCGGCCAGACCCGCTCCGACGGGCCCGGCAGATCGCGATCGGTCGCGAACTCCACGGTCGCCCGCGGCGCGTTGACTCCAGTGCCGTCCGGCTTGCTGTGCGCCAGCGCGCCGTCGGCGAGCTCGAGCAGCCACTTCCTGACCCGCGGCGATCCATTGAAGTCGACGAGGGCAATGCTGGGGTGCAGGATGAGGTACGACGAGGGCTTGGACCAGCCCCAGACGCCTTCCGTGGCGATCGTCGTCCCGCTGAAATACGTCGAGCGGATGTGCCGGTGGCCGGCGGCGTTGACGGCCGTCACGCGCTCGGTGGCGGCAGCCGTCTCCATCGCGCGTTCGAGCTGCTTCGGGCTGCCATGGTCGAGCAGCAGCGACTGGCCGAGCACGTCGATGCCTTCCTCGTAGCTGTGCAACTCGTCCGTCTGGATAGTGGACAAGCCCCGCGTGAACATCCCCTGCTCGTAGAACGCATCCATTTCGCGAAGCAGGGACTGCTTGATCTTGTCCGGCGTCGCGCCCATGAGCGCCGTCGGCGGCCAGTAATTCGTGAAATCGCCATCGTCCGACAGGCCGCCGCCGAGTTCGCCGTTGTCGATTTGGCGGTTGTCGATGTACCAGTTGACGAGGCGCTTGACGTAGCGGAGGGATTCGATCTGCCTGAACGCCCACGGCGGAACGTCCGGCGCTGCAACTGGAAGCGTGACGGGCGGCCGCGGCTGCTCACGGTTGTAGTCGTACCAGTACTGCCTGCCCAGCACGTGATCCGGGTCGACGCGGAGGAGGTCGGTGATGTCGCGCTCGAACCGGTTGTAAAGATTCAGCCGGCGCGACCGGGGCGACTCCTCGACGATGTGCGCGTAGTTGTCGCGCACCTGCGTGAAACGATCGGCGACGTGCTCGACTGCCGCGTCCTTCCGCGGCTTGAAGATCAACCGGATCTCCGCGCCTTCGAGGGACGCCGGGCCGAAGTCCGGGCCCGCGCCGGCGATGGTGAGGTAGAGGCCTGCGTCGTTCGGCAGGATGCGATCGCGTGTGTCGAGCCAGAGCGTGTACGGCTCGCCGGGCTTCACCGAGAGGCTGACATCCATCATATTGCGCAGCGGCCAGATCGGGTCCTTGATCTGGATGTTCAGCGGGAAGTACTGCCCGTGCGTCGGCTTGACCTTCAACGCGGGGAGGTCGATGGCGATGCCGTCCAGGCCGCCCGGCAGGTTCGCCCACGAATACGAGAACCCGGTGCGCCGTGCGCCTTGGCCGCCGTCGCGGAAGTCGGCGGGGATGAGAATGTGCACGAGCGGCATGCCGCCCGTGGTGGTCTTCGGCATGCTGCGTGGCGCGCCCGCAGGAAGGGCCACCATCATCGACCGTTCGTCCGGCGGGAATCGACCGTTGATGTAGCTGACAAGCGGCGCCACGCCGGGTTGGTCAAGGGCGCCGAGGGTCGACAGGCGGTACGTGAGCCGCCCGATGCCCTGAGGCTCCGCGCCCGCGGTCACGTTATAGGCCGACAGTTCGCCAATCGGCGTTTCCTGCTCGACGTTCGTGAACCTGAGGCTCTGTCCGCGAACCGGGGTGGGCAGCCGGTGAAACGTGCGCTCCTGGCCGCGCGGCCGCTCGAACCACGTCTGTCCGGGAGCCGCGGGGACCTTGCCGGCATTCCCGGCCGCGAGGGCCATCGTTCCCCATGCCGCGCCAGAGATCTCGATCTGGTTCCACGGCTCGTCCGGCATCACAAACGACACGGTCTTGCCCGACAACGAGTAGCAATCCCAATCCGGCAACTGGAAGTAGTCGTTGCGGCCCGGAAGCCGCGATCGGTTGTAGACGCCAGGCCAGGTGGTCTCGCGGATGCCGTCCGTGCCTTTCCACCACCATCTCTTCACGTCGTAGGCGTCGTGGATTTCGACCTTGCGGATGCTGACCGCCGGCGCATCGAGCTCAGGCGGCGCGTCGCCAGGGCGATTCCAGCCGTACCGGAACCACCATTCCGCCTGCCAATCGGGTGCGTCAACGGTCCTGTTGGCCGCGGGCACGGACGAGGGCACGGCCCCGCTCGAAAGTGACGCGACGTTATCGTCTGAGAGCATCCGATCGTATATGCGCACCTCGTCGATGTCGCCGCCGCGGACGAAGTTGTATGCGCTCTGGACCTGGTACGGGCTGATGACGCGCGAGTGCGGGCCGAACTGATCGAGGGCGGCATCGAACCTGGCCACGACGTTCTGGGTGGCGACCAGGGTGCCGTTGACGTAGAAGCGGATGCCCCGAGTCTCGTCCCAGGCCAGCACCAGATGTGTCCATGTTGAAGGCCCGGGAAACGCGGGCATCACGTAGGACACGCGGGTGCGCGCCAGGCTGGCGTCCGTGACGAACGCGTCGAACCCGGCCTTGCCGTTGTAGTCGATTCGCAGCCACACCATGTCCCAGCTGGAGTGGTCGGCGTAACCGACACGGAAGACCGGGAACGGAGTCGGGCCGGCAGGCTCGCGCGATCGCCAGAAGAACGACAGCGTCCCGCGCTGGGCGTAGATGTTGCCGGGCGCCCAGTACGACAGCAATTGCGTGTGTCCGCACTGGAGGCCGGGACCCAGTGCGCCGTCGGGGATCACGGTCACGTCGCTCGAGAAATTCGGTTCAGGCGTTCCGCCGGCGGAGTAGTTCGCCGTCAGCCCATGGCTGGCCGACAGATAGAACAGCAACCCGGGCTCCGGCGGCGCCGAACCGGCGCCCAGCAGCCAGACACAGGATCCAACAACAAGCGAACGACGCCACCAGGAACAGCCCATGGAACCTCCGACACCGTCCGCGCCGCAGTTCTTCTTGCTTCTTGCTTATGACTTCCGTCTTCTGTCTTCCCTACTGACTGCTGACTACTGGCTACTGACTACTTCCCTTCTGGCGCCGGCGGGACCGTCATCAGCCGCGCGATTGGCAGGGCCTCTGGCGTGAAACGGATGAGGCGCATCCGGCCCTTGAACCACGACACGAGATTCTGCCGCATGCCGATCGACGCGCGGCCGGCGCCGAGGGTCTTGAACGCGACGTCGCCCGTGAACTCGCGCACGCCGTCCACGTCGTGCGCCATCGTCTTGCCGTCGAACACGAGAGCCACGGCGTGCCAGCCGCTTGCCGGATGCGTCCACTGGCGATCGATGAGCGTCAGCGAGGCTTCACCGTGGCGCAAAAAAGTGTCCAGGCACCAGGAACGATCGGGCAGCAGGCGCATTTCCATCATCAGCCGATTCTCGGAGCCCGTCTCCGAGAGGTGCAGGAAGCGTTGTTCCGCCGGGCCGTCCGCCGCCGGCTCGATGAGCGCCTCAACAGTGAACGTCGCGAGTCCCTCGATCGGGTTTGCGTCGACGAAGAGCCCATCCGTGCTGCCGTTGAACTCGACGGCGGCGCCAATCCCGGTGGTGACGACGCGCGGCGTGCCCACGACGGACGCCTTGTGGCCGCCGATTGTGACCAGGTTGTCCACGACCCAGTCAACGCTCTTTGCGTGCTGCGCAACCGAACACCCAGACGTCGGTGTCCCGATCAATATCGACGCCGCAACACCTGCACATGCACGCATGGCTCGTCTCATCACACTCTCCCGCGACAATGCCCTCCGCGAGTCCGGTGCTGAAGGCCCGTACGTGTCTGGTGGAGGCCGGTTCTTCAGACCCGGCAAATCGAGCTCCGATACTGCAATCAGATTCAGCCTGATGAGTCCCCCCAATCGCTTCGACCCGTCCGACGACAGCGGTATCAGCCAGTCTCTCCTGACGATTTCGCGCCCGACACGCCGGGTCTGAAGACCCGGCCTCCATCGGGAGGGACCCGAGGCCAATCGCCAGGGACCTCCCTGCCCTCCCGCCCGGCACGCCGGGGTTGAAGGTTCCGCAAAACACAGGCGACGGTCCGGAGCTACAACGCGGATTCTCAGTCCTCGCCCGCAACTGCTTCCCTCTCTGCCGCGAGCCTTCGCTACCTCACGCGCGACAGCCACGCGACCCAGGGCCGGCCCGTTCCGACCGCGGGAGGGGCGAGAGTGACCACGCGGCCGCCAGCGACCGTCTCCACCGACTTCTGCAGCACGCCTGTTGCCAAATCAAGCCACGATACCTCGTACGCTCCCTCGGACGCTGTCAGATCGAGCACGACGGCGTCGCCGGTCATCGTATAGACCACGAAGGTGTCGGTCCGCCGGGCCATGCACCAACTGGTGTCGAGGTGCGTGCGGACGACGTCGGCGGGGCGCATGCCCGCGCGCGCGGCCGGCGGAATCGCGCGTTCGATCGCACGCGTCAAGTCTGGGTACTCGTCGCCGCTCCACAAGAGCACGAGTGTGGGGAAGCGATCGCGGTACTCGCGCCAGGCGCGATATTTCATGGGCTTCGAGCTGGCCCAGAGCTGATCGAACAGCTTCTGGAACTCCGGCCCGTTCAGGAAATCCCGCTGATCGGTTGCGGCGACGCCGAGTTTCGCCTTGAGGGTATCGAGCTCTTCAGGCGTGGCAACGTCAGGCCGCTGCTCCCGGGGGGCGCGGTTGATGCCGCCGCGCGCGGCAAAGAGACTCCCGTCCGCGCGATACGTCCAGCCGAGCATGTCGATGGCCGAGATCATCGGTCCACGTACGGGATCCTCGAGGATCGCGTCCATCTGTGCTTTCGGGATCTCCAGGCTGATGAAGAGCGTGCGGCCGTGTTCCTTCTGCCACTCCGCGATCGTGTCCAGCCAGAACTGTACGAACTCGATCGGTCCTGTGTACTCGCGATCGATACCGTGTACGACGTTCGTGTTGTCCTGGAAGACGTCGAGAGCATGCCGGATGTAGAGGCGATGCAGTTCCCGGCGCAGCGGGTGCGTCACGTCGTAGAACACATTCGCCGCCGGGACCTCGTCGGGGAGGCCGGTCTGCTGAATCGTGTTGACGGGCCGCCACGGGAAGTCGACGTAGTGCGATCGGCTTTCGAGCAGCCAGTGCTGGAAGTAGAAGTTGTGGTAAAGGATCAGCCCCCTGCGATCGCAGATGTCGGCAAAACCCTTCACGCGTTCGAAGTACCATGGGTTGAAGCGCGTGAGATCGTACCGCGTCAGGCCGTCCCACGCCTTGCCCTGGCCGCTGCGCGCCCATGGCAATTCCATGAACGGCGCCCAGACGTCTCCCGTCCGCTGCTCGGGCGAGCCGTAGTAATTGTGATCGACGCGCCGGCGGTCGTACCACAAGCCATAGTGCTGGTAGAAGGCCGAGCGCGGTGCCATGCCGGCGGCGACCGCCTCGAGATCGTCGGTCGCGCCCGGGCCCGTCAGGCCCGGAGCGAAGCGGGTGAGGGCCGGCCCAAACGACTTCGCCAGCGTGGGCGGCACCTGCCCCTGGAACCACGAATAGCCAGTCCTCGCGGTCCAGGCGCGCTGTCCGGCGATCGTGAAGGCGCCGTCCTCGACCCGGAGCGGAAGTCGCGGACCACTCGCGCCGGGACTCTCCTCGCGCGCGACGAACGCCGCGACGTCTGCATCCGAGAGCCTCCGGGCGCCGGCTGGTACCGGAGCCAGCTTCAAGACCTGCGTGGCCGGCCCGTGTGTGGCCGCGAGAACGGGTTGTGAGACCGGCTGTAGAGACACCGGTTGTGGCTGAATGGCGTCCACCGCGCACGGCCCGAGTCGCTCTGCCAACTGCGCAAGGTACAGACTGCGCGGCTCGACCGGCATGCCGCGGTAGAAATCCCGGTACGGCATGGTCCGCGGATCCCACACAGTCCCGTCACCCGTCACCAGACCCTTGCAGCCGTACGCCTGGTTGGTGGCCCCGGGCGGACTTTGCACCTCGATGTCTGTCGCCTCCGAGTTCCACAGGACCGAGTTCGCCGCGGCCCACCCGGCGCCCTGGTCGGCAATGCCCCGGTTGGTGAGGCGGATCGCGTTGCCGCGGACGATGACGTTGTCGTAGAGCACGCCGGATGCCCAACTCTCCAGCGGGCCGCTGTAGTCCAGCGCCTCGCGGGCGGTGGACTCGAGGAACACGTTCGGCCCGGCCGCCGCGAAGCCCGCAACGAAGTCGTGCAGGCCCCGCTCACTGCGGCACCGGCGAAACAGCGTAAGCTGGCCGGCCGTGTAGAACACGCGCCGCCGGAATCCGCCGATTTCGGACACCGGGTCGAGCGCTTCTACGTCTTCCACCGTCACACGCAGGGCGTCCGCGCCGGCATTGATCACCGAACTCACGAAATGCGCAGCCGCCACATGCCGCACCCACGCGTTCTCGACCTTGTCGATCGTAATGACGGACCACGCGTGGTCTTCATCCATCGGGCGGGTCTGATCGTATGCCGACACCAGGCGGAGGTTCTCGACACCAACGCGGCCGATGCGCCCGGGGAACGCGTAACGGAAGACGACACCGCCGCCGAACTGCCGGTCGAGCGCGGTCGTGAGCGGCGCGTCGATCGTGAGGCGATTCCCCTGAACGGCCGTGACCACGCGATCCCAGTCGATGTCACGGGACCCGGGCTGCCAGTGAAGCCGATTCTCGGGGCGCCACCCCTGGAAGAGATTCATCCCGAGCACGGCAATCCACTCCGGCGTCGATGGACGGCGGACGATGATCCGGCTCCCGACAGCCAGGCCCGTCGCATCGTCGACCGTGAACGACATCGCACCCACGGGGACGTACGCATCCGCGATTGCGCGTCGGGAGCCTGATTCCTCCTGGCGATCCCCGCGCCCAGCCATCGTGATCAGCGACCGGCGCGACGTGCCGGCGGCGACGAGCACTGACCCGTCCTCTCCCGCGCCAAACCCGCGCAGGACAACGCCGCCGGACCGAAGCTGCAGTTCCGTGTCGATCGTGTAGGTGCCCCTCTCGAGGAGCACCGTGCCGCGGAAGCCATTCCCGTCGAGCGGCAATGCGGAGACGACGTCGAGCGCCGCCTGGATGCGCTGGCGGTCTCGCCCGCCTCCCGGGCCGACGATAATCCTGACCGGAACGCCGGGCAGCGCCACGCCGCCGCCTCCGTAGCCCGCGTGGGAGAAGTCGACGACTCGATTGCCGGCCGCGTCGGCGGAGTAGGCCAGGCGACCGTCCGCGCGGAGTTTCACCGAGACGGATGGCGGCGGCACCTGAGCACGCGCAGTGAGGCTAAGAAGGACGACCGCAAGGGCGAACAGCGCGCCGAGCGCCAGGATGCCGCAGGCCCGCCGGCCGGCTGGAGAACAGCGTGAGGGTCCGCGCGTGTGAATCATGGCAGTCGACCAACGTCGCGACCGGATTCTCTCGTACTGGGGCGTGAAACAGAACGGGAGGCTTGGCGGCCCCCCGTTTCAGTCAATGGTGCGTTCCGACAGGCGGCTTCGATTAGAAGATGAACCGCACGCCGACCTGGATCTCCCGGCCGCTGCCGTCCACGCGCTTGCGCGTGACCTTGCCGAAGTTCGAGCTCGAGATGGTCAGATCGGGGTCGTCCCAGAGGATCTGATTCAGGGCGTTGTAGGCCTCGACGCGTGCCTCGAGCCGGTACCGCGACCCGAAGTTGAACATCTTGGTCAGCGTCATGTCGGTGACCTTCCAGCCCGGGCCGTTCAGGCCGTCATAGTAGTACGGGTTGCTGCGCGGCGTGTACGTGTCGGCCACCGCGAACATCGACGTGTCGAACCACTTGTCGCGGGTCGGCTTGTCGAGTTTCGGGTTGCCCGTCACCACGTAGCTGGTGGCGAACAGGAGCGGGCGGCCGGAATACATGCGCGTCGCGAGCGAGTACTGCCAGGCGCCGATCACGTAGTCGAGGGCCGTCGGCATGGTCGACCCGTACTTTCGGTCCTTGCCCACCGGCACCTGCCAGGTCACGGCGGCGGTGAAGCGGTTGTACGGCACCCCGGCCGACGGCCGCCACTCCCAGCCGTCCTTCCCGCCTGACGTCAGCACCTTGTACTGCTTGATGTCATCGAACCACTGCTGGACCTTCTCGTTGCTGTAGGCGTAGGAGGCCACGAAGCTGAGGCCCTTCACGAAGGGCCGTTGCGCACGGATCTCGAACGTGTGCGCGGTGGCGACGTTGCCGTTCGTGTTGGTCTGGGTAATCGCGCCGTACTGCGGGTACGGGACGAGCAGGCTGGCGATGGTCACCGTCGTGGTGTTGCGGTTCGGGCCCGGGAACTTCGCGGGCGTGAGGTACTGGTAGAACGGGTTGGCAACCTGCGTGTTGATGGCGGTCTTCTGCTCGTACCTGAAGGCCGGGTCCATCATGTTCAGGTTGATGGCGTACGGCACGCGGCTCCCGTAGTTGTAGAAGTAGCTGACGTCGGTGACGATGCCGCCCCAGATGCGCTTCTGGTACGACAGGTTGAACCGGTCGTTGATCTGCGGGCGCTGCTCGTACTGGTCGAGGCTGATGGCGCCGCCGAGGCCCGTGTAGCCGCCGTAGGCCTGGCCGTAAGGCTCGATGACCGGGTTGACCGTCGACGGATAGGGATTGGCCAGCGCCTGCCGGGGCACGCCCGACGCGAGGCCGAGCGTGGTGGAGGTCTGGGCGTAGCCGGTGTACTGGCTGACGTAGTCGCCCAGTGTCTCGCGCACCTGGCTGTAGTTGCGGAGGTAGCGGCCGTAGGCGAAGCGCACGACCTGGTCGCCGCCCAGGTTGTAGACGGCGCCGAAGCGCGGCAGGAAGTTCCACGGCGTGATGTGCACGACGTGCGGCTTCTCCGGGGTCGTGAACACCCACGCGCCGTTGTAGATATAGCTGTAGCCCTTGCTCGCCATCAACGCCGACGCCGACGCATTCATCGTCGGCGGCGTCGCCTGCATCGCCGGGTTGGGCACCGTGAGGTCGTAGCGCTGCGACATCCGGTTCTGGCTGTCCGTGGAGCCGGGCTCGTATTCCCAGCGCAGGCCCATGTTCAGCGTGAGGCGATCGTTGACGCGGAAGTCATCCTGGAAATAGGCACCAAAGCCGCGCGAGTCGACGGTCTGCAACGGCACGAGGTTCGCCGTCGTCTGCCCGTCGAGCGCGCCCGTCATGAAGGTCGCCCACTGATTGCCCGAGTTGACGACGTCGGGGCTGTCCGAGCTGTTGGCGGTCAGCGTCGAGTTGAAGGCGAGAAGCATCGGGTTGAAGCGGGCCGCCTGCCCGTAGTACGAGCGGATTTCCGCGCCGTACTTCATGCTGTGCTTGCCCTCGTACCAGTTCATCTTGGCCGACACCGTCCAGGCGTTCGGACGCTGCCACCACTCGTTGCCCTGGCGTCCGAGGCGGTTCGTATTGCCAGTGCCCGTTCCGCTGGTGACATTCAGCGCAGGGTAGTAGACGTAGCCGCTGTTGTAGAGCGACGAGTACCACGGGTTGTTCGGCCAGTAGCTCTGGAGACCCTCCTCGCCGAACAGCAGCGACGGGTTGTAGTACTCGTCCGTCATGTTGTAGTAGCTGCCGCGGATGTTCAGCGTCTGCTTGTTCGACATCACCCACACCGCGTCGGCCGCGGTGCTCATGCCGTAGCGGTTGCTGCCCGCGAGCGGGAAGTAGCCGGCGTCGGTCGGGTTCTGCTGGTAGAGGTTGGCCTTGAACTGGCCGTACCGGACGAAGATCTTCCAGCTGTCGGAGATGTTCCAGTCCATGCGCTCCGAGAAGTTCCAGTATTTCGCGTTCTCGTAGATGCTGTACTGCAGGTTGTCCTGGTAGCCCGGCAGGTTCGGCTCCGGCATTTCCTGGAGCATCTTCATCGCCGTCGCGTCGAACATCGACGACGGGATCCTGTTGCCGGCGAACGCCTGCCGCACGACCCTGCCCGTCGCCGGGTCGATGGTCGACGTGTACGGGTTGTAGATCGTGCGGACGCGCCCGCTCTGGAGCGACTGGCTGAAGTCGCCCGTGCGCTCGGCGGCCGTCGGCACCGTGCGGACGATGCTGAGCGGGCGGTTGTCGTCCCACCGCTCGAAGGACGTGAAGGTGAACAGTTTGTTCTTCTTGATCGGGGCGCCGAAGGTGCCGCCGCCCATCTTCAGCTTCGTGCCCTTCAGCTTCGACGTGTCCGCGCCGACAGGCACGACCAGCGTCGGATCGGAGATCGCGTTCATGCTCGGGTCGCGCATGAAGAAGTAGCCGGTGCCCTTGTAGCTGTTCGTGCCCGACTTCATGTTGAGCGAGATGATGCCGCCCAGGCTGTTGCCGTTCTCGGCGTCCGCGCTGGCCTTGGAGACCGTAATCTCTTCGACCGCGTCCATGGACGGCGTGTAGGCCGTCTTGTAGCTGGCGTTCAGCGGCACGCCGTCGAGCAGGACGTCGTTGGCGCGGCGCGTGCCGCCGCCGGCGTCGTAGTCGTTCGCGAAGGCGTGGTGGTACGGCCTGTTCTCGTTGGCCGTGGTGCCGACGCCGGGGTTCAGCGTCGCGTCCATCATGGCCATGTTGTACGGGTTGCGGCCGTTGAGCGGCATCTGGTCGATCAGCTGGCGCTCGAGGGTCAGCTGCGAGTTGGCGCTGTTCAACTGGACCTGCGTCGCTTCGGACACGACGGTGACCGTCTCGGCGAGGTTGCCGATCTCGAGAATGAGGTTCGCGGTCACATCGCCGCGCTGCTGCACCCGGATGGTCCTGCGCTCGGCCTTCTTGAAGCCCGTCAACTCCGCGAACACCGTATAGGTGCCGGGGTCGACGAAGTCGAACAGGTAGTGGCCCTGCGGGTCGGACACCTTGAAGACCGACACGTTGGTGGCCTCGTTGACGAGCTGGACTGTGGCGCCAGGCAGGGCACCCTGGCTGCTGTCAACGACCGACCCCTGAACTCGCGCACGGTAGTCCTGGGCGTTGGCGATCGACGCCATCGCGAGGATACAGGCGAAGAACGCGAGCCTCGTTGTGAACTTCCTCATGACCGTTCTCCCTGAGACACGCGCATGGTTTGTGATGCGCGCACGTTGATGACTCCAAATCATCCGAACCAACGACCTCGATTGCGCAGCCGCCTGGACAAGTGGACAATCCAATCGGCGCATGCACAGGAAAAACCATTCCTTGACCAATGTCAAGATCTATTATTGAATTGTCACGATTCTGGCAGAAACAGGCCAGGTTGCCCTCGGCGTGAGGCGCCGGCCCTCAGGGCCGCCTGCGCCCGAGTGGTAAATCCTCTGGGGGAGTGCGATGAAGAGCAGTGTGGTTCGACTGTACGGGTTCGGCCTTCTGGCATGGATCTCGATTCCGATGCTGGCCGCCCAGGCGCCGCCCCCTGCCGCGGCCCCGTCCCGGGCGGTCGGAGTGGAGGGACAGCGGAAAGCTGACCTGGGCAACGGGACCTACCTCAACCCCATCATGGCGGGCGACCACCCGGACCCCTCGGTGCTCAAGGACGGCAGCGACTACTACATGACGTTCTCCTCCTTTGACGCCTACCCGGGCCTGGTCGTCTGGCACTCGCGGGATCTTGTGAACTGGGAGCCGGTCGGCCCGAGCCTGTTCAGGAACGTCGGGTCGGTCTGGGCGCCCGACCTCATCAAGCACAAGGGCCGGTACTACATCTACTTCCCGGGCATCGGCTCGACCTACCGGTCCAACTACGTGATCTGGGCGGACAACATCCGCGGGCCATGGAGCGATCCGATCGACCTGAAGATTGGCCGCATCGATCCCGGCCACGCCGTCGGGCCCGATGGGGCACGCTATCTCTTCCTGAGCGGCGGCTACATGGTGCCCCTTGCCGCCGACGGGTTGTCGGTGACGGCCGAACTGAAGAAGGTCTACGAGGGGTGGAAGTACCCCGACGAGTGGGTGGTGGAAGGGTTCGCGCAGGAAGGACCGAAGATCCTCAAGCGGGGCGACTACTACTACATGGTGCTGGCGGAGGGCGGCACGGCCGGCCCCCCGACGAGCCACATGGTGATTGCCGCCCGGTCGAAGTCGATTGAAGGCCCCTGGGAGAACTCCCCGTACAATCCGATCATCCGCACGACGTCCGCCTCCGAGCGCTGGTGGTCGAAGGGGCACGCGACGCTCGTCGAAGGATCCGACGGAACGTGGTACGCGATCTACCATGCGTACGAGAACGGCTTCTACAACCTCGGCCGCCAGACCATCCTGCAGCCCATTGAGTGGACGAAGGACGGATGGTTCCGGGCCGCGGGCGCTGATGTGGCCAAGCCCATCCCGAAACCCGCTGGTGAGGCGGTGGCGCACGGGCTCGCGCTGTCAGACGATTTCTCGACAAGCAAGATGGGCGTCCAGTGGAGCTTCTACGGCGGCACCGTCACCGACGAGGATCGGTATCGCTACGAGCAGGGCGCGCTCGTACTGAAGGCGAAGGGGACGACGCCGCGCGACAGTTCGCCGCTGTGGTTCGTCTGCGGCGATCACGCGTACGAAGTCGCGGTGGAAATCGACATCGACCCGGGCGCCACGGCCGGGCTCCTCTTGTTCTACAACAGCCGGCTGTACGCCGGGCTCGGCTACTCCGCGACGAACTTCGTGATGCATCGCTACGGAACCGAGCGCCCCATGGCCAAGCCCGCGCCGATCGGCCGCACGCTGTTCCTGCGCCTCACGAACGATCGCCACATCGTGACCATTCACTACAGCGCCGACGGAAAGACCTGGGAACGCTTCGGCACGCGCATGGAAGTGTCGGGCTATCACCACAATGTGATGTACGACTTCCTGAGCCTGCGCCCGGCGATCTACGCAGCCGGGACGGGCGAGGTCCGCTTCCGCCGATTCACGTACCGCGCGCTGCCGTAGATTGATGACCGCGATTCGGAGCAACCGCTTGTCCTGGCTGCGGGTCCTGTCGCCGGTCAGCTCCACCCGCGGCACCCCAGCGCGGATGCCGCGCTGGGGACCCCGCTCATGAGGCGCCAAACGCGCATGTCGGGACGGTGGCGCCTGCGCGGCGGGCGGGGCGCCCCGCCCGCCGCCACCCGCAGCTCGTCATCCTGGCGACAACCTCGAATCGCGAACGTCCGTCCAGGTTGGCGCGACTGGGTCCGGCTTGCTCCGAGGGCTTCTCCGTCGAGACGTTCCGTCCGTCTGGGTATGGTCATGAATCCCCCAGGCCAGCCCGACGCGCGGACCGGTAGGCGGCCGGCGGGGACTCGGCGATAATGCTCTCTGCCATGCGCCGCACGACTTCCCGTCGCACCTCCGCAGCCCGATCCTCGCGCGCGCAGCCATCATCCGCGCGAGTGCTCGTGGCCTCGGACTGGGCGCCGATCCGCGCGTTCGATTCGATCGTGCGCGACGCCCCGGAGTCCATTTACGGGGACCTGCTCCCGGTCCTGCGCCGCGCGGACGTGCGCATCGTCAACTGCGAGTGCGCGCTGACGTCGGCGGCGACGCCGGCCTGGAAGAGCGGCGCCGTCTTCAAAGGCGAGCCCGCGCACGTGAAGGGCCTGACGGCGGTTCCGTTCGAGGTGGGGTGCCTCGCGAACAACCACGTGCTCGACTACGGTGTGGACGGGTTGCGCGAGAGCCTTCGCGTGCTTCACCGCCACGGCATCAAGACCGTCGGCGCGGGTCTCACCGATGAGCAGGCGCACGCGCCGCTGACCCTTGCCGTCAACGGGCAGGCGATTCACATCGTCAACATCAGCGAAGGCGAGGATCTGACCGCGTCTCAGGGCGGGCCGGGTGTGTTCGGATGGGACATCCCGCGGGCGGCGGCCCTTGTCCGGACGTGCAAGACGCGCGGCGGCGTCGTGATCGCGATTGCGCACGCCGGCCTGGAGTACGTGCCGTACCCGCCGCCGTACGTCGTGTCGGCGTTTCGGGCGATGGTGGATGCAGGCGCCGACTGCGTGATCGGCCACCACCCGCACGTGCCGCAGGGCATCGAGCAATGGCGGGGCCGGCCGATTGTGTACAGCCTCGGCAACTTCGTGTTCTATCAGCCGACCACCTTGTTGCACAGGAAGATCGGGTTCTGCGTCAGTCTGGACTGCGCCGGCGGCCGCATTGCCGGCGTCGAGTTGCATCCGTACCGCATCACGGACACCGGCCTGGGCCGCCTCGACGTAAAGGAAACAGCGTCGTTCAACAGGAACATGGACCGGCTGTCGTGTCCATTCAAGACGGCCGGCGGCCCCGCGCGCGCGTGGGAGGCGTGGCTCGACTACTACGGAGAGAAGGGGTTCCGCGCCGAGGTGCTCGGCATCCTGGACACGATGAACGCGGATCCGCGCAAGGGCGCGGCGATGTTCCGCAACCGCATCACGACGATGCAGCACATGGAATTGTGGCGGACATTCCTCACGCGGATGATGGACGGCGGGAAGCGGGGATACTCGCGCGAGGCGTACAGAACCGTCGAGGAGTACTTCTCGAAGACGATCAGCTGAGGTTGCACCTCTTGCACCCGGAATCGATGATCGTCCGGATCAACTGCCGGTAATCCTCCATTTCACCCGCCGGCGACCCGTAGTACAGGGTGTAGATCTGCGGCGCCCAACTCTTGTGCGGCTTGAGCCCCGGGATGCCGTTCACTTCCATGATGCGCAGGGTGCCGGCGGCGTCGGTCTTGATGTCGATGCGCACGTGATCCAGGCAGTGCATCGCGTCGGCGGCCTGCACAGCCAATTGCTTCGCTTCTTCAGACCTCGGCCCCGCCAGGCCGATCTTCGTCAACCCGACGCCGCGCAGGTCGGCGCGTAGCACGTTGTGCTTGCCGTGGTACTTGCTGTCGACGCTGACGCGTCCCGGCAGACACTCGCGGCTCGCGCCGTTCCCCAGCACAAGGGTGGTGAACTCGTCCCCGGGCATATAGTCCTCGACGAGGGCCGGTTGCCCGAATTCCCGCTCGATGTACGCAATCTGGCGGCGCAGGCCGTCCTCGGCATCGACCACGCTGTCGTCGGAGATGCCCACGGAGCGGGACTCATAGCTGGGCTTCACGAAGGCGGGG
>Ga0315286_10002853_pt1 | contig 16196 bp, 8 predicted proteins | sample YL17G10_0_MG_FD_205038 | JGI IMG/M metagenome (GOLD analysis project Ga0315286, IMG submission 205038) | Sediment microbial communities from Yellowstone Lake, YNP, Wyoming, USA - YL17G10_0 | ecosystem: Environmental > Aquatic > Freshwater > Lake > Sediment | place: USA: Wyoming | collected...
TAATAAAGCGCGAGGAGGAGGTCGTTTTCAAGGAACAGGGCCTCGCCGAGGAGGAACGGAAGGTCCACGAGGACCGGCACAGGCTCGAGGACCGCGTCAAGGAGGCCGACCGGAAGGAACGGGAGCTTCGGACCCGCCTCGCCGACCTGGAGGCCCAGGACGCGAAGCTCAAGGCACAGATCGAGCAGATGGAGCACGAGGCCAAGGAGCTCGAGGAGGCCCAAGACAAGCTCGTGGTCAAGGACGACGGCCTGGAAGAGCTCAAGGACAGCATCAGAAAGAAGGAAGAGGAGCTCCTGAAAATCGAGGGAACGCTCGAGCGCGAGCATGATGACGTCGTGGGAGGCCTCAGGGAGATGGAGGAGTCCAAGGAGGCGCTCCTCGAGAAGGAATCCGAGCTCGAGGCCATGGAGCACAGCCTGGAACAGGCCCGGACCGAGATGGAGGCGGAGAAGGCCGCCGTCGAGGAAAGGATTAAGGAGGTAGAGGCCCGCCGGGAGGAGCTCGAGGTAAGGGATCGGGAGTTCGGCGAGAGGCACGACCAGGTGGAGCTTCGGGAGCAGGCCCTGGAGAAGGAGTCCCGGGGGCTCCACGACGAGAGGAAGTCGCTGGAGGTCCTGCATACGCAGATCAAGGCCGAAAAGCGCGAGCTCAAAAAGAGGGAACGCGTCCTCAAGGACCGAGAGGAGTCCATATCGAGGAAGGTCAAGGACCTGGAAGAGATCAAGAGGACCATCGGGGAATGAGAGGTCCCATTTGGTTCTGACACGATGTTCATCGGACGGACAGGTGTAAAATGACGTACGGGGGCAAGGGCTCCGAGCCCACCAGCATGGACGACGACCTGATGAAGCTCCCCAGGGCCAACCTCATTACCGCCATAAACGGCGGCGAGGGGGCGCTCAAGAGCATGCTGCAGGAGAATTCCGCCGACAGGTTCAACGGTTTCATCAAGGTCACCATGAAGCTCGGCCCGGTGCCGGCCAACGGGCTTATAATGATAATGACGGGCAAGCCCGAGTCCGCCTATTTCCTCCACGAGGCGGTCAGGGCCTTCGGCCAGGAGGCATTGCCAAAGATATTCGACATGACGCAGAGCCGGCGCTGCGTCCTCAAGCTGTACTCGTTCCCGAGCGAGGCCAAGGAGAGCATCGCGGCCATCGTCGACAAGTTCTACAATTGCAGGATCGACATGCAGAAGTTCATGGTCGAGGCCGAGAAGAGGCCGCCGCCGCCTGAGGTGGTCGATAAGGATGGCGGTCAGGGAAGGCCCGCGGTCGACGGCGTCCTAGAGGGCGCAGGGGACGCCTTCAAGACCGTTGCCGCCAAGGACGTGGTCGTCGAGGTGGTCCCGGAGAACGAGGTGTCCAAGGCCCAGTCCATCGACGAAAGCAAGATAACGAAGGTGGAAGAGGCCCTCAAGGGCCGCGAGGAGAAGATACGCCAAGAGATCGAGGAGAAGCTACTGGAGCGCGAGGAGATAAAACAAGAGGAGGAGAAGTTCCTTAAAATGGACGAGGTCTTCACGAAGCTCCAGATCGAAAGGGACGACGAGTTCAAGGTCAAGAACGAAGATATCAACCTACGGGAGAGTAAGGTCCAGGGAGAGCTGGACAAGAAGGAGAGGCTCCTCAGCGACAGGGAGGGCGAGCTGAAGCAGCAGATTGTGTCCCTGCAGAAGGAACGCGAGGAGATGAAGCAGCGGGAGATGAAGCTCCACGAAATGGAGAAGATGTTCCGGCGCGTCCTGGCGAACACCGAGGACCGGCTGAGGAGGAAGGAGGAGGAGCTCATCTCCAAGGAGGAGGAGCTCAAGCGCGAGGTCGCCGAGAGGCTTAAGCTCATCGAGGACCTGAAGCTCAGGGAGGCGCGCGTGCTCGAGATGGAGCAGCACCTCAAGGCCAAGGCCCACCTGGACGAGGTGGCCAGCGACGAGATCGCGCGGCGGGAGGAGCGCATAAGGCAGCTGGAGGAGGAGGTCAATAAATCCAAGGAGGACCTGGACAAGATCGTCCGGGAGGTAGAGGGCCAGAGGAATGTCCAAGGGGAGATCAAGAACCTGCTCAAGGTGCTGGACGACCTGCTGGGTAAGCTGCCCGAGGCAATCATAACGGAGTTCGCGCAGTCCAAGGAATTCGATCTTTACGACAAGGTCATGAAACATTACAAGCTCGTCAACGAGGAAAAAAAGTGAGGGGTTCAACGGATGGGGCTCCTGGACAAGGCCAAGGCGAAGCGTGAAGGCACGGGCGATGCGGCCCCGGCCATACCGCCGGCGACCGTCGAGCCACCGGCCCCGAAGGAAGCGCCGAAGGCGCCCCAGCCCGAAAAGCCTGGGAAGAGGGATTTGCTCGACGACATCCTATCAGACCAGCCCAAGCCCGCGACGGCCCCCGAGGCGCCGTCGGTGACGGTCGGTCAGACCGTCGAAACTGGCAGAAAGGCCATCGGCGGAACGAGCCCGGTCCCGGCGGACAAGGAGAAGGACCTCGAGAAGCGCGAGGCCGAGCTCAAGAGGACCGAGGAGAAGGTCAAGCTCCGGGAGCAGGCCCTGGCAAGCCTCGACGACAGGGCAAAACAGCTCGACAAGCGCGAAAAGGAGCTCGAGGCCCGTGAGGAGGCCCTGAAGAAGGAGAAGGCGGCGGCGGGCGACACAAAGGACGTCGAGGAGTACGAAGAGGAAATACGGGCCCTGGAGGCTGACAAGTTCAGCATCCAGTCAAGGCACGACGAGCTGGAGAGGTCCAAGAAGGAATACGAGGGCCGCGAGAAAGAGATGGCCAGGGAGATCGGTGGGCTCAAGGACAACGAGACCGAGGTCCGAAGGTCCATGGAGGAGGCAAAGGAGGAGTACGAGAAGGCCATCGAAACCCTCCGGAGGCAGCTCGAGGACAGGGACACGGACGTGAAGCGCGTCAAGGAAGACATGGCCGGCAAGCTCGAGGACAAGGAGGTCCAGCTGGCGGAGACGCTCAGCAAGCTCTCGGCGAAGGAGGAGGAGATGGAGGCCCGGTTCAGCGGCCTCGAGGCCGAGAGGGACCAGCTCGGCGAGAAGACCAAGCGTGCCGACGCGGAGCTCAAGAAGAACGAGGGCCGGCTGGAGGCCGAGAGGAAGGCCCTGGCGGACCTCAAGAAGGAGCTCAAGGAGAGGGACTCGAGGATAAGGGAGCTCGAGGACATAGCCCGGGAGAAGGCCGACCTGGAGCGCGTCGAGAAGGACCTCAGGGAGGAGCTCAACACACTGAGGGGCGAGCTCGATCGGCTGAAGGAGGAGTTCGCCGGGAAGTCCGAGGTCCTGGACAAGAAGGAGGTCCAGATGGCGGAGCTCGAGAAGGAGCTCGGCGCTGCGACGGCCAATGCCGAGGATCTCATGAAGGGGCTCAGGAAGGAGGAGGTGGAGGAGGTCAAGGTCATGCTCAAGGTACTGGACGGCCTTCTGGGCAAGCTGCCCGAGAAGGTCGTCGAGGAGTTCGTTAAGGGCGGGAACTACGAGGCCTACGAGAGGCTGTTCAAGAAGCTCGGTGTGTGACGGAGAGGCGACGGATGGGACTGAGAGAGCTGGCGGCACAGAAAAAGAGCGAGCTCGAAGCGCTCGAGAAGGCCCAGGAGGAGGCCCGAAAGAAGGAGGAGGCCAAGTCCGCGGCCAAGGCCGAGCTCGACTCAGAGTACAAGGACCGAGTGGAGACGCTGGAGAAGCGCGTCCAGGAGCGCGAGAAGGAGATCGGCAACCTGGAGGGCGCCCTCGTCAAGGCCCAGGCCGCCGACAAAAAGGCCCAGAACCTCATCGCCACCAAGGACGCGGAGCTCAAGCGCATAAACGAGAAAATCAGGTCCAAGGAGGAGGAGATAAGGGAGGCCACCACCGAGCTGAAGAAGGTCAACCGGGACCTGAAGCGCGTGGGCACCGAGGTCGCCAAGGCCAAGGAGTCCATAGGCGAGCTAGAAAAGGACATAGCGGAAAAGGAGAAGGAGCTCGACAAGGCCCGCAACATGGGCGTCGAGCGCGTCGCCGAGGTCGAGCTCAAGGAAAAGGACCTCTTGAAAACCGCCGAGGATTCCCGGGCCAGGGAAAGGGAGCTCGCCGAGAGGGACAAGGCCCTGGCAGAGGAGCGAAGGAAGCAGGAGCGGGCCGAGGCCAGGCATGCCCAGCGCGAGAAGGAGATCGCGTCCTTAAGCGAGGAGCTCGAGAAGCAGAAGGGCGAGCTCGCCGAGAAGGAGAAGGAAATCGAGAGGCTTCACGCCCTCGCCAGCGGCGCCACCGAGGAGGCCGGCCACCGGCTGGAGGCCCTCGAGAAGGAGCGCGAGGCGCTTGCGGGTTCCCGGCAAAATATCGAGAAGAAAGAGCAGGAGCTCCAGGGCTGGCTCTCGAGCGAGGAGGCCCGCATCGAGCGGTCCGTTGGGGAGCTCGAGGAGCACCGGGAGAACCTGCGCAAGGAAACCGAGGACCTGGAGAAGGAGCGCAGGAACCTGACGGGCGAGCGCGGCGAGATAACCAAGGTTTCCGACGAGGTCCAGCAGCGGCTCACCGAGATCGAGTCCCGGGAGACCGAGATCGAGAAACTGCGGCAGCAGCAGAGGGACCAGATAAAATCGCTCAAGGAGAGGGAGAAGGCCTACGAGGTGGACCGGAGGTCGCTGGAGTCCGCCCTGAGGGAGCTGGAGAAGGGCCAGCAGTCCGTCGAGCTCGCCAGCCAGGAGGCTGCCAGGGCCAGGAAGACCCTCGACGACGAGCAATCAAGGCTCGCCCAATCACACAAGGAGCTTGATGACGAGAAGGCCGAGCTCGCGAGGCGCCAGCGGGAGCTCGAGAACGGCCAGGCGGCCCTCAAGGCCAGGGAGGAGGAGCTCCAGGCCCAGACCAAGGCGCTGGAGGTCCAGTACAAGGACCTCGAGAAGAAGGGCAAGAAGCTGGCCCAGACCGAGGACAAGCTCATAGCCCGCGAGCGGAGCCTGGAGCTGCTCGAGGGCAAGGTCACCAGGACCGAGGCCGAGCTCGCCGAGAAGGAGGCAGAGCTGAAGGGCAAGGAGGGGAGCCTCGGGAAGGCCGAGGCCCTGCTCGAGCGCAGGAGGACGGAGCTCGCGGAGACCGAGTCCAGGCTCAAGGAGGAGGACGGAAGGCTCGCGAAGCTCGCCGCGGACATCAAGGCCAAGGAGTCCGAGGCCGAGGCGGAGCTCAAGAGGCTGCGCGACGAGGAGCGGGCGCTGGAGGCGCGCATGGTGGAGGTCACGGAGACCGAGAAGCTCACTTCACGGCAAGTACGCGACCTGGAGAGCACGAAGGAGGACCTGGGCAAGCGCGAGACCGAGGTCGCCAAGAGGCTCGAGTCCCTGCGGACGGCCGAGGTCACCGTCGAGAAGGACCAGAAGGAACTGGGCGTGAAATTGTACAGTATCAATCTCAAGGAAGAGGAGCTCAAGAAGAGGATCGGCGAGGCGGTGGACGCCAGATCTGAGCTTGACAAGCACCTCGACACCATCGAGAAGCACAGGGCATCGCTGTCGGCCGAGGGAAAGTCCATAGAGAAGGAGAGGGCCGAGCTCCGGAAGGAGGTCGAGGCCCTCAGCGCCCGCGAGGAGGAGTTGGACGTCGCCGAGAAGCAGAAGAGGTCCGAGCTGCTCGCGAAGGAAAAGGAGCTCATCAGGCTGGAGAAGGGCCTCGATTCGAGGGCAAAGGAGGTGGCCACCAAGGAGGAGGAGGTCAAGGCCAGGTCCGTCGCCCTCGAGGAAAGGTTCAAGGATTTGGAACAGAGGGAGGTCCGGGTCGTCGAGGCGTCGGAGGAGTACGCCACCAACCTGGACAAGGTCGAGAAGAAAGAGAAAGCGATCTCGGCCCTGGAGATCGGGCTCAAAGGCCTGGAGGAGCACCTCGGCGCAAGGAACGCGGACCTCATGAAGCGCGAATCCAAGGTCGACAAGCTCGAGGCCCGCGGCAACGCCATGGCCAAGGACCTGAAGGAGCACATAGGCGAGGTCAGCAAGACCGAGAGGTACCTGAAGGCCCATGGCGAGAAACTGGCGAGGCTTTCCGACGAGCTCGCCGAGAGGGAGAAGGAGCTCGCGGGTAGGGAGGAGGCGGTCAAGGACAGCGAGGCCTCGCTTGCCAAGACGGCGTCGGAGCTTGAGGTCAAACGGTCCGAGGCCCAGCAGCTGGCCGAGGAGGCCGAGCACAGGGTCAGAGTAACGGGCGAGAAGGAGTCCGAGGTGGCGGAGCGGGAGGAGAAGGTGGCCAGGCTCAAAAAGGATATCGAGGCCGCCGAAACGGACCTCAGAGAGGAGAGGGCACGCGTAAAGACCGAGTCCGCGGAGCTCAAGAAGGACGGCCGCAAGCTGGACAAGCTCAAGGTCAGGCTCGACGAGGAGGGCGCCAAGGTCAAGGCCCTGGAAGACGAGCTCGAGGCCAAGGCCAGGGACCTGTCGTCCAAGGAGGAGGGGCTCCTGGAGCTCGAGGAGGAGCTCGAGGCCAGGCATGAAGAGGTGGCCGTGGCCCAGAGTAAGGCCGCGGAGCAAGGCGAGGAGGTCGAGGCCAGCACCAGGGAGCTGTCGGCCCGCGGGGAGGAGGTCGAGCGCGAGTCCAAGAAGCTCGCGGCCCTCAGGGAGGAGCTGGGGCGGAAGGAGGAGGCCGTGGCCTCGGAGTCCGAGGAGCTGCGCAGGGACACCGGGGCCCTGCGGCAGGAGCACGGTCTGACCAAAGAGAAAAGGCGCGAGCTCAAGGAGCGCGAGAAGACCCAGAAGGCGGCCGAGCGAAAGCTGGAGGAGCTCGACGAGTCGCTCAAGGAGCGAGAAGCCGAGGTCCGGAGGCTGGCGGACATCCTCGAGAGGGACACGTCTGGTCTGGGAAAGGACCGGGAGGAGCTCGAGTCCAGAGAGGCGGCCCTGAGGGCCCTCGAGGCAGACCTGCAGGAGCAGGCCAAGCGCCTGAAAGACAAGGAGCGGGAGATCGAGAAGGCCAAGCAGCGGCTGAGGAACATACTGCCGTGATCTGGACGGCCTCGATATAGTGGACATCGTCGGATTTCGGGAATGACATTCAAGGTTTGCAAGGGATGGAGGGACCGTGATGGCGTCGACAGGTGAAATGGTGGGCGTTCGCAGGGGGAACTGGGCCATGGCCTTGGTCGTGGCATCGATAATGGTCCTTTCGGCCCTGCAGATCGCCCCGTCGCTCATGGGACATGCGAGGGCCATGGATGCGGGAATGACCGGGCCCCCGGCCCAGGGTACCGACGGGAGCCGGTCCGATTCCAGCCGGTGGAAGGAGTACCCCAACTCGGACACCTGGGAGTGGCTCGACCCTCTGCCGGCCAACGCGAAGTTCAATGACGTCATGTGGCAGCCCGGGAGCAACGTGGTCGTGCTCGTGGGGCTCAGCGGCATCATCGTGGAGCACCAGGGCACCTACTGGGCCACGATCCAGTCCAACACGGTGTTCAACCTCTGGCATGTCGAGTGGATGCCCAGCGGGGACTACGCGCTCATCGTGGGCAACTTCGGGACGGTCATGAAGTTCCAGCCCGGGGCCGCCGTGCACCTAAAGGCCGGGACCTCGACGCGGCTCCAGAGCGCGGCCTGGAAGTCCGATGGTTCCTACGCGCTCATATGCGGCTGGGACGGGATCCTCTTGAAGTACGACGGGTCCAAATTCACGAAGATAGAGACCGGGACCCACAAGCGGCTCTACAACATAACCTACAGCTCCCAGGGCGGATGGCTCATGTCCGGCGAGGATGGCCTTCTGATGACCTACGACGAGCCCACGGGCAAGGTGTCGACCATAGCCACGGGCATCGACGACATGCTCTTCTCATTGGACTGGTCAGGTAAGACGGCCCTCATCGTTGGGGCCAATGGCACGATACTGAAGTACAAGGATGGCATCGTGACGGTGGTGCCTAACAGCCTGGTGGCCACGGACCTCTATGGCATCGAGTGGGACGAGGTCAACGGCTATGCCCTCATCGTCGGCAACGGTGGCGTCGCGTTGACCTACTCGTCCGCGGGCACCCTCTTGGACATAAGCCCGACCACCAACGAGAACCTCATAGCTCTCTCGTTCCTCAACGGGGCCAACGACGCCTACGTCGTCGGCAGCGGCGGTATCGTGTACGAGTATGTGAACGGCGCCGGCTGGACATTGCTGAGCAGCGTCCCGTTCCCGGGCGACTGGAAGGACGTTGCCTGGGCCCCGAACGGCTCCTACGCGCTCATCTCCGGCAGCGGTGGCAAGGTGCTGAGGTACGACCTCAAACACGGGTTGTCGGCCCTCCAGTCCGGGGTGACCGTGACGCTCCGCGCCATAGGCTGGGCCCCCAACGGCTCCTGCGCGCTCATCGTCGGGGACGACGGGACCGTCCTGAAGTACAACGGCACGAGCTTCACGATATTGCCCGCGGGCATCTCCAACGATGACCTGTTCTCGGTGGACTGGAGGAGCGACGGCAAGTACGCGCTCCTCACGGGGTCCTTCGGGAAGATACTCAAGTTCGATGGCACGAACTTCTACACAATCCTGCCCGAGGACGGGGCCCAGTTCTACCTGTTCAGCGTTGCATTCCATCCATCCGACGCCTACGCGCTCATCGTCGGGGCCAGCGGCATCACCTACAAGTGCGACGAGGATCCGGCGGTGAAGTACCAGCCAGCGGGTATGAAGTGCCTCCGGGTCTCGACCGGGGTCTTCACGACCCTCAAGGACGTGGAGTTCAGGGCCGACGGCGACTACGCGATGCTCGTCGGGATGAGCGGGATCGTCCTGAAGTACAAATCGGATACCTTCGAGCAAGTGGATTCGGAGATGGGGGCCTACACCTTCGGGACCATCGCTTGGAAGACCGGCAGCATCTACCCGGTCATCGCCGGCAGCGACGGCGTGCTCGTCAAGTACACGGGCTACGGCGTGGTCCAGCTGCCGTGCCCGTCCATAGCCGCCCTCAACGGCATCTCATGGAACGGCAGCCACGCGCTCGTGGTCGGCGAGAGGAACCAGATAATGATGTACGATTCCCAGCCGCTGAACGATCCCTTCGCGAGCATTTTCAGCCCGGGCGAGGGCCAGCAGTTCACCGTGGCGGATGACGTGGACTTCAGCGCCTTCGACAGCCTCGCGCCCGACGATGCCAGCGTTCAGTTCTTCTGGCTGTCGAACATCTCGGGTCCGCTTGGCACCGCGCCCAGATTCACGAGCAAGCTCGCCGTGGGGCACCACAGGATAACGCTCTACGTGAACGCGACCATGGGCAGGAGCGACTCGGACCACGTGGACATATACGTCAGGCTCAACGCCATACCGCCCCACCCGGTCATCTCGTCCCCGGTCAACGGTAGGACGTACAACACTACGGATGACATAGTGTTCGACGCGTCCAAGTCCACGGACCCCAACGGAGACGCTCTCTCCTTCAACTGGATGTCCGACATCGAGGGGCCCATAGCCAGCGGCACGGGCTTCGTAAAGCACCTGACCATCGTGGGCATCCACATGATAACCCTCTATGCCTACGACGGCATCTACAACAGGTCCGCAAGCGTGAACATCACCATGAAGATGCCTAACCGGTGGCCCGAGGTCACCATCGTGACGCCCAAGGCCACGGACGTGATCCATGTCGGAGACCAGATAAGGTTCGAGGCCACGGCAACTGACAAAGATGGCGACGCGCTGAAGTACTCATGGACCTCGAACGTCACCGGTTTCCTCGACAGCCACAAGGTCTTCATGGGGAGCCTCCCTATCGGGAAGCACACGATAGAGTTCCACGCTGAGGACCCGTACAAGCATAATTCGACCGCCGTGGTCAACTTGACCGTGGTGCCGAAGGTGATCATCAACAAGCCGCCCATCGTCACGGTGACCTGGCCCGATGACGGCGCGGAGATCAACGGGACCGTGAACGTCACCGGGACGGCCAGCGACCCCGACGGGACCATCATGGCCCTGGAGTACAGGATCGGCAACGATGTCTGGAGGGCCGCCAACGGGACCGGGGATTGGTCGTTCCTTTGGTCGACCGCGGAATACAACAACGGCCCCAACAGCTTCGGCGTCAGGGCCTACGACGGTAAGAACCACACCACGGTAACGATGAACGTCACCATCGCGAACAAGTGGAAGGACGTCCACGTCACCATCATGTACCCGGCCAGCGACCTCGAGCTGAGCGGGAACGTCAAGGTCTGGGGCAATGCCAAGCACGACCGGGCGGCCAAGGGTCACTACGTCAACCTCGTCGAGGTCCGCGTGGACGGCGGCGCGTGGAAGGTCGCGTCCCAGACGGACCCGTGGAGCTGGACATTCAAGACCTCGGACTACAAGAACGGCCAGCACACGCTCGAGGCCAGGGCCACGGACGACGAGGGGACGAGCTCGGTACTGGCGAAGGTGACCATCAGGGTGAAAAACGCGCCCCCGGGGGTCTTCGGCACGAGCCTGTCCGCGGGCATGTTCGCGCTCATAATAGTGCTCGTCCTACTCGTGATCATCGTGATAGCGTTCCTTGTGCTGCGGAAGCCGTCGAAGCCCGCGCAGAGGGCCAAGGGCAAGGCCCGCCCAGTGAAGACCGCCGACGTGGAGGCCGAGGAGGCCCTGGAGAAGGAGATGGCAAAGGGCAAGGGCGGAGGGGTTGTCGCGGAGGAGGAATAGAGCAGGGCCGGGCGGCCCGGCGACGGGCCCGGGCCGCCTGACCAATATTTGGCAGACGCCGGATTCCCATTTTTATTACGATTTCATGTATTACAAGACTAGACAATTAAATTCATATATTTGAGAATCATAAAATGCCTTCCTTGCATTATGCATGATCAGGGCGCTTTGAATGCGTGGAGGCGCCCTTTAAGGGGGGATGGGAGAGCTTGTACGCCGGCGTTGGCAGACAGGAACGGTCAGCTAGGCCCACGAGGCCGACCGCTCTCCGGGCCTACGCAAATGTGGCCAGGTTCGAGTACCTGCCCGCAGAGGTCCTGCTGATAACCATCCCGGTGCTCCTGGTCTTCCGAGGGCCAGAAGACATCCTGAACATCAGGTTCGCCGAGACCGCGGCCGTGTTCTTCCTGCTCTACTTCACGGGCTTCATGGCCAACGCCCTGGCGGACAGAAGGATCGATGCCACATACAAATCGTACAAAGCCAGGGTCGCCCTGTCCGTCCAGGTCCTGGGCGTGGGAAGGCTGACGGCGCTCCTGGTGGCCCACGTGGTCGCCGCCCTTTGCCTGTCCGTCCACCTTTTCATGGCCACGGGCAACTGGCTGGTCCTGGCCCTGGTCGGCCTGGGCCTCTTCCTGGGAGTGGGCTATTCGATGGGGCCGCTGCACTTCAAGACACGCGGCGTGGCCCATGGCCTGGCCCTGGCCATCTCGGCGTTCTTCCTTCCGCTGGCATTCATCGTCGTGACAATGAGCGGCCGGCTGGACGTCACTTTACTACTGTTCATGGCCGGCTTCACCATGGCGATGTACTCGCTCGAGTTCGGCAACCAGGCCATGGACTTCTTCGAGGACCAGAGGGCGAACGTGAGGACGCCCTCGGTCAGGTATAGCGTCCGGAGTACGGTGGCCTTCTCGCTCGTCCTGCTGACCCTCGGGCTGGCGCTCACCTCGATGACGCTGGGTTCCATCCTCGAGGCCAAGATGAGGCCCATCCATCCGATCTTCTCCGAGCTCAGTATGATACTCGCCCCGACCATACTGGTCGTCGGCTTCCTCGGCCCCGCCATTGGCCTTGGCAGGATCTATCAGGGGGCGAGGCCCACGGCGGGCAGCGCGGACATCGACGCCCGGCGCATGAGGAGCGCCCTGAGGACAGTGGACCACCCGCGGTGGCAGGCCTCCGGGGCCATGGGCGTGGTGATCGTGTGCGCCCTGATGTTCGTCGGGGCCCTGTTCCCGGCGACCCTGAACGGCCCCGTGCGGCCCGTCGACAATGTCGTGCCGGACGTCTGGATCAAGAACACCGACACCGTGGTCAATGCCGGGGACACGGTCGACCTCGAGGCCGTGGTCATCAACGGAGGGAACGTCAGGACCTTGACCTGGAACTTCGGCGACAACACGGCGACGAGCGGGTCGCTCAAGGCGTCCCATATCTACAAGCAGGTGGGCGTCTACAATGTCAACTTCACGGTCACGGACAAGTTCGATCGCCAGGTCTCGCACAGCATCAACATCACTGTGACGAAACTGTTCTTTTCGAAGCTGGAGCTCAAGGCCAAGAAGTTCCTAACCTACACGCACATCGACTATGACTTCAATGTCACCAACGACAAGGACCTCAAGCAGAGAGGCGAGCTGATGGTGGAGATGTACTATCAGGACTTCCAGGTCCTGAACCAGACCCTCGGCCAGAAGCTCTACCCCGCCAAGGTCTGGCCTGGCCAGGGGACCTTGGACCTCATGACGCTCGACAAGGACATAGCCATCAAGGTCCTGCTGATTCAGTGGGTGGGCAGCAACCAGGTCGAGGTCGAGGAGCACACGGTGCGTCCCGGATGATGGGGCCTCGTGGAGGTGAGGTTAGATGGAGAGCCTGATCAAAAGGTACGCGACCATATCGCGCTGGGAGTTCCTCCCGGCCACGGGGGTCGCCATCCTCATCGGCGTTTTCCTCGGGACGTCCAGCTGGGGATACCTCCTGAATCCATGGCACCTTCTCGTCGTCCTCGAGGGCCTGGTCATCTTCTTCCTGCTGTTCAACGTGGGATTCATGATAAACTGCTGGGCCGATTGGGAGGTGGACGAGATATACAAGAAGCGCCTCTCGGAGACGGTCAAGGGCTTCGGCAGGGACACGGTCAGGAACATGGTGATAGCGCATGTCGCGGTGGCCCTGCTCCTGGCCGCCCACATCTCGTTCTTCCTGACCTGGAAGCCCGTGCTGTTCGTGCTGGTCCTCGTGGGCGCGTTCCTGGGGATCGCCTATTCCGTCGAGCCGTTCCGGTTCAAGTCCAAGGGCCCGTTCCATTCGGTCATGGCCTTCCCGGTCTTCGCGGCCCCGGGCCTGTTCTCCTATTTTCTGGTCAATGACCTGCCCATCAACGACATCTACTCCCAGGTCGTCTTGCTGCTGGTCGTGGGCATCACCACGGCCCACTACGCGCTGGTCTTGCTCAGCCAGTGCGAGGACTTTCCCGATGACAAGGCCATGAAGATCCGGACGCCGGCCGTGGCCTGGGGCATCAAGAGGACCGTGAACAGGGCATTCAAGCTGAACATGTGGGGGACCACGACGAGCGTCACGGCGTTCATACTATTCTTCTACATCTCGAACCCTTCGAGGCCCGTGCTCATCGTCTTCCTGCCGCTGCTGATGGGCCTGACATATTACACGACGTACCAGGTCTACAAGCTCGATAGGACCGTCTCGGCGGCGCCGTCGGACAAGGCCACATTGAAAATCATCAGGAAGGTCATGAAGGACTACCCCCAGTTCCATGCGATACCGCTGGGGGCCATAATGATGTGCAGCTTCATCCTGATGCTCTTCAGGTCCATGGGCTGGGCATGAACTTACGAACCGACAGGCGTCGGGGCCCGCATAATTATTTTATATCGGAAGATGATTGAGGACCTGTATCAGAGAGAGGAAGGGCGAATGCGAGGCCACATGATATTCAAGGGAGGCCGAGGCGGGAGGCCCGGGCACGCGATGCTCGGCCTTGTCATGGTGCTGGCCCTCGTGCTGCTGCCGGGACCGCTGGGCGCGTTCCTGGCTGGCGCCGCGGACCCCACGACGGCCACGGTCGCCGAGAGGCAATATCAATCCTACGACAGGGGCATCGAGCCCGGCCAGACGGCCACCTTCAAGTGGGACCTGCTGAACCCCACCAACACGACATGGGAGTTCACCATCGTCGTCATGTCGGACAACCCCGATGTCACGGCCACCATGGACAGGGACAGCGTCCAGGTCTTCGCGGGCCAGACGGACACGGTGGTCCTGAAGGCCTCGACCCAGGCCACGGAGTCCACCAAGGCCAAGCTCACGCTCGTGTTCACCATCAGGAACCTGAGCACCAACGAGACCCTCACGGCCTACAAGACCGCCAATGTCCGGGTGATCGTCACCCACGGAGTTAACTTCCACGGGATCTTCACGCTCCAGCCGTCCTGGCTGCACCTTGATGACAACGATTATACGAGGCTGCTGATGGTCGTCCTGTTCTACCTGGTCATGGCCATCATCACCGTCGCCGTCGTCATCCCGCTCGCGAGCCTCGTGGTCGCCAAGACCAAGACCAAGGTGGACGACGTCATCCTGGGCATCATCCGAAAGCCCATCTTCGTCCTGATACTCCTTTACGGGTTCCTGGACGCCATGGCGATCATCAAGTTCATACCGAAGGACCTGGCCAAGTCCATCGACACCCTCTTCGGGCTGGGTGTGTTGCTCGTCATCATATACCTGGCCTACAAGCTTCTCGACGGCGTCCTGGCCCAACTGGCCAAGGAGTACAAGGAAAGGACCAAGTCCGAGGTCGGCGACGTCCTGTTCCCGGTCATCGATAAGATCGGCATCGTGCTGATAGTAGTCTTTGGCATCATGGGCATCCTGTCGTACTTCGGGGTTGACGTCACCGTCCTCGCAGCGGGCGTCGGGATCGGCGGGCTGGTCTTGGCCTTCGCGGCCCAAAACAGCATTGCGAACTTCTTCGGGGGCATGTTCATCCTCCTGGACCGGCCGTTCAAGGTCGATGACGTTATTCTCGTCGACGGAGAGTTCTGCAGGGTCAAGCACATAGGCCTCCGGAGCACGCGTGTCTACAACATCTTCCAGCACACGGTAACCGTGATACCGAACGACTCGCTGGCGAACAGCAAGGTCACGAACCTCTCGGCCCCGGACAAAGAGATAAGGATCAAGGTCTACTGGGAGGCCCCCTACGGCGTCGACCCCGAGATGTTCATGAAGCTCATGAACGACGTCGTCAAGGGCGCCCCGAAGGAGCTTGGCATTATTAAGGACGACCCCAAGAAGACGATCTGGTGCCAGCTCTACGAGATGAAGGGCTCGTCGATACAGTTCGTCATCGGCTTTTGGGTCGACGACCTCATGAAGCAGTGGGACGCGGCGGCCTACGTGAGGACGCAGATCTACAAGGAATGCCAGGCCAAAAAGATCGAGATACCGTTCCCGCAGCTCGATGTCCACATCAAGGAAGCGCCGAAGGACATGGCCCGTTAGTTGGCATGGGCCAAGCTGATTCACATGTGGATATGCCCGGGGCCTATCACGGGCCGCGGGTCCTTACCGCCAGAACGCCCCCCGCCATCAGGTCTTCTTGTAGACGATATGGGTGCAGTTCGTGCATTTCCACAGCTCGAAGACATCGTGGCCCATGGAGAACGGGATCATGTGTCCCTTCTCGCATTTGGGGCACGGTGGGAATATACATTCCATGCTAATTTCCCCCTCCTCTCCTTTCCTCGGGCCTCGGCAGGACACCGTCGAAGGCGCATGGGCGCCCGCTGGCCCGTCCCAAGTAATCACGAAACTGCTAATAAATGTGTGGGTGGCTCTTTCAAGAGGGGTCGTTTTGACCATATTACTAGTTGTCAGTTACCAGCTCTTACCGAAAGTTATATATATAGTTTAAAGAGAAATCTAATCTCTGACATGTGTCATATCATGTCGTGAGAAATATATAGTATAAGAACCAATATACTATTAACGGACGCGTGGACATCGGGCCATTTAGATGGTGTTGCTGTGGGGGTGAACGGATGACCAGGACGCTCCGCCTTGTTCTTTTCCTAGGCTGCCTCATCTTGCTCCTGGCCCCGTTCGTCGCGGCCGTTGACACCGAGACCAGCTCCGATGGAAGTCCTGCCCAGAAGGAGACCACACCGGCGACCACGGACGATGGCCAGGGGAACGGCACGATGTGCACCAACTGCCCATCGGACCTCGGCGGGAGCACCTTCTCCATATCGGAGAACGGCTCCCTCATTGCCAGCACGAACGAAAAGAAGATCACCATCAACCTGGGCATAGACTTCTTGGTCAAAGCCATAGCCTGGGACCCCACGAACTCTTACGCCCTAATAATCGGCGAGAATGGCATCATCGTCAAGCTCACAGTCGAGGGCCAGATCACGACCATAGCCTCGGGGACGAGCGAGGACCTCTGGCTGATCTCCTGGAAGCCCGTACAGGGCGCTCCCGCGGGAACTAGCGAGAGGAGCATGGACGCCTCCTACCAGATGAACTA
>Ga0315286_10002854_pt1 | contig 16195 bp, 14 predicted proteins | sample YL17G10_0_MG_FD_205038 | JGI IMG/M metagenome (GOLD analysis project Ga0315286, IMG submission 205038) | Sediment microbial communities from Yellowstone Lake, YNP, Wyoming, USA - YL17G10_0 | ecosystem: Environmental > Aquatic > Freshwater > Lake > Sediment | place: USA: Wyoming | collected...
CTGGAGGCCCTGTTCGACACATTCGGCAAGGCCCTAGCCGCCTACCTGGAGCTCATGCCTGTGCGGGCCCCGTACCGAACGGCCTTCAGGCCGGAGGACTACAAGGCCGTCAAGGAAAGGGCCCCCGGGCTCCACTGCGACCTCGTGTACGCGGCCAGGGACCGGGCCATCCAGATGTGGCGCGCGTTCGAGGGCCGGGACCGGCGCATCGCGGGGACCGGCATCCCGGGCCATGGCAAAGGCTACGACCCGGCACCGCGGGCCATCCCGATGGGGCCAAGGACCATGCCAGTCCGCTTCGAGAGGCTCGATGAGCGAACGATCGTCCCGTCACTGGTGGCATCGGTGCCGGTCCCGTCCATGAATATTCCCGAGGGCGGTCCGGCCCCGGCAGGGCCCACACAAGGGCAACATAACGATCATCGGATCAAGCTCACCCTGGCCGGGAGATCATACCAGCACGTCATCGTCAGGGACGTCCTCGATGGCAGGGGCGGCCTGCATCTTTGCCTAGCAGAGCTCGTCAGGGCCACGGTCGGCAAGGCCAGCGTCCAGTTCCTGATGGGCGATCTCGAGGATGCGCTCTGCACCTACGAGCGGGTGCTGGAAATGGACCCCGGGGACGGGAACGGCGCAAGGTTCGCCTGCCGCGACCTGCTGAGGGTCCTCAAGAGGTCCCAGAAGCTGACGGGATTGTACAAGAGGTATCCGGACCTGAAGGGCCGGAAATAAGGTAAGGTTATTATTCAAAAATCATGGCAATCCTATTTAAGTGGAGCAATACGACAGCTATGATATGCGCCACGGCATTGATCTTCGCTCCGGTGGTCCTTGGCGTCACGAGCGCGCTGTATTTCGTGATGTCAAAAGTGATGGAAGGGCTCAAGGGAGTGAATGCCAGAGGATTCTCCTTTGGCGGAGGCCCGGTGGTCCCATTCGAGATCTTCATATTGGTCCTCGGGGGCTATTTATTCCTCATCGTTCTGGTCATAACGTACTTCGTCGCCGGCATGAAGGAAGGGGACGATGCCGTCGATCTGAGGTACCAGATCGGCAAAACGATGCCCGTGGCGGTCCTCATCTAAACCGCCGCCAGCATGGTCGGCGGGATGATGGTGTGATCGACTGTATTTTTATTCCAGATTAACAAGATAGCATTTTAAGAAAAAATGCTAATGAGATTAATTCCTCAGTGACTTATTGGGTTTTCTAATATATAACAATAATAAAAGTATTACTATTATTATTTTGAGTTTTGATGAAAGTAATACTTTTCAATGAAGTCAAACATTTTGCGATGGATTTATAAAGCATTATGTGAATCGGTAGACCTATCTGGGGAGGGAAAATCATGGCTACAAAGGTATTGGGTGTGCTCTGTGTATTGATACTGGTGGCTACCGGATTTGTGGGATGCATCCCGGTTTCAGCAAATTCTGACTATATACCAGAAACTGTTAATTTTACTGGTCCAGGTTTTTGGACATATACTGTGTATTCATGTTCCAAGGGTGGAATTAATGCTGGATTACATGTTAAGGACGTGAGTTATGCTAATCATTACTATTTATCTCATGCTTATCAAACAGGAATTCGTTATAAACCGACTTCTGGCGTAGGAGGCTGGCTGTCTTTATCTTTAGATACATTCACTTGCAGTCAACAATGGATTAATTCGTCTACCCAGCATCAACTCATAAATTGGTGGGATAACGATAATTTTGACCAACATGGTAATACTATGGAATACATGGTTTCAATTGTGTTCTATGATGATGCTGAATTATATACCATGATGGTATATCACAGTGTCAAAGTATCAAATAATCAATTTTGTTATGGATTTCAAGTATTTTGGAAATTGGACTGGGATATTTATGGTTCTTCATCTGATTACATTGATCATAAATTATCAAGCGGATCTTGGGCACAAATAAGTACGGAAACTCAAATTAATGCAAAAAATTTAACAGAAGGTATTAGGTACAGGCAACTTACTTCAGGATATTATTCTGCATATGCGACTAATTCAGATGTTGGATATAGTAGTGGCATCAATAGTGTTTATTGGGGTGCTTTCAGAAGTCCTTACAACAGTTATTATGATTGGCTAGCTAACATGAATCCATCTGAAAGCGTTGTAAATACCAATATTGTCGGAGGATTTTACATGGATAGGACGACGCAGCTCGTACCCAATACATTATACTGGTCAGATGTCTATTACCATGTGACTCCTTAAATCATTTTTCTTATTTTTTTTTTCTTTAGGATTTTCATTTTCCCGTGGACTCAAATGGCCAGGATTTGACCCTCATATAAATATGTACTGGTTGGAAGATTTCGAGAGTTCATCTGTGGATCGGAACCCCAATAATACCATCAACATTTTTATAAGGCAAATGACCAATCTCCCCCGCTCCTAACGCAGCGCTGAACCTTGAGAATACATCTACCTTTCTCCCAAGGTACTTTGAAACCCTGATCCCGAGATTAATAGGCATTTTCACTTCACCTAATCCGGTAGAAACAGCGATCGCATCAACACCGCCAGCCGCGGTATCCAATCCACTAATCTCCATCGCAACAGCCATGACGAGCGAATCCATGAGCAGGACCGTATCACGGTCCTTCCTCCGGATGGCCCCGAACAGCCTCTCTTTCGTCTCGAAAGGCCTCCTGAGTATCCCCTTGCTGGAGAATGCCTCGTTGGCGCTCACCTCCCCTCGGTCCACCCTCCTGATGGCCTCCAAGTCCAGAGGCCCGTGCCTCATTTTAGTACATATAATGTTAATATTTGCATTTTGCACAATAGAAAAGGGTTCTTCCGGCTTTGGTGTGGGTAAGTGCTACAGGAATGGCCCCAATTATGCCCATTTGAGTTCAATGTCATCACGATTACCATGTGTGGGGGTTTATATTACTCACACGATTCCCAGATGAACCTGGAAAAGAAGGATTCTATTTCGATCTCTTCTTTCTTGAATACAAAACAATGATCACGATTAGGATGAGCATCATCAAGCTCAGACCAATGCAAAAATCGTCCGGTATGACCGTTGTCCCCACCTTGGGCCTTATTATGATCGTCACCTCTTTCGATTTATCGCCAGTGACGGCCTTTATGGTATAATCCCCCGGCTCGAGGTCTTTTGTGTCCAATTTGAACAGATAGACCTCTGTTGAATTCTGTTTGACCATGAGACGGGTCGAATTCAGTTTATCCGATCCATGGAACAGTGTGCATAAGGTATCTGGCGAATCCGCCGTCCCGTTGTTCCCCAATGTGGTCGTTATGGAAACAGTCTGCCCAACAGTGACAACTTTCCGGTCGGCCGTGATTTCCTTGATATAGATATTGGGCGTGCCGGGCTTCACGGGCTTGCCAAGGATAATCACTGGGAACATTCTCTCGTCAGAGTTCAATCTGGCCTTCAGGACATGCTGACCCAGCTTTGTGTTGTTCGAGATCCTCAACTCGAGGGTTTGTTCGACCGTTCCTCCTTTGGTGATATTGAACAAGCGCTCGGACAACGAACCATTATCCATGTAAAACCTCAAGGACTGGTTCGTGCCATCGAGCGAGCCGTAATTCCGCACGGTGGCGGTGCAGCTTAGGTCCTCACCAATCTCCAATTCGGACTTATCGCACGAAAAGGAGACCAATCTTACGACGCTGGACACCTCCCCCCAGATCTTGAGACTTCCTCTGCCCGTACCATTTATTTCGTCCGTCAACACTGCGATGAACTTACCATCGCGGCTCCAAGCGACATCATTGAACCCTACCTCTTTACCAGACAATGTCGCAATAGGTGTCACTTTGGCAACATCCCATATCCATGCTTCAGACTCGTTCCACTCAAAATTACCGCCAACGATTTTCGTGCTATCCGGGCTCCAGGCTACCGAGGAAACGCGATGGCTATTTGTCGATATGTTCCGATATAACGACATATCGTTTGTATTATAGATACTGATATTACAGGGTACTTCGAATACCGCCAGGAACTTGCCGTCCGGGCTGAGTGCACATGATACATTGAAATCAGTTTTAATGGAGTATATTCTTGTCCAATTTGAGGTATACCGGATCTCCAAGAACCGTGAAGAGGTGAACAATCTTGTCCCATCGGGGCTCCATGCAACGCCAAATGCAAGGCTATCTGTTGTCCCATTATCTGGGCCTAACTCGGTGACCTTTTTGTAGGTCTCGATGTTCCAGACTTGGGTAAGGTTGCTATATGCATTCGCGCTCGCCAGGAACTTGCCGTCCGGGCTCCATGCGAGACCGGACTGCAGGACACAGCCATAGTTCATAAAGAACTTCTTCAATTGCTTCCCGGTCACCGCATTAAAAATATACAGGTAGTTATCGCAACCGCCACCTGCGATCAGCGAGCCGTTGGGATTCCATTTGGGAACAACAAGCCTAGGGTAATAAGTGGCATTGATCGAAAGCTCCAGCTTATAAGTCGTACTATTGTAAATGTTGATAGTACCATTCTGAAGGCCTACCGCGAACTGGGTCCCGTTCGGATTCCAGTCGACAGAAAATGGTCTGACTCCAAAATCCATCGAATAGAGCATTCGGAATTCGGACACATCCGTTTGTCCTGAAATATTGTTGGAGTTGAATAGGATATTACTGGTCAGGAACATTATCAGGACGAGAATAATCCTTCGTAGTTTATTATTCATTTGTATCATAAACAAAATCGTTTTCCTAATATATAAGACAATTCGTCGTGTGTCAAACCGGGCTAAATCGAACTCCCTAGGAAATTGACTGTACAGACCACACACCTATGTTACCACCCCATGAAAGAGATAGAAAGGAAATATGGGCTTGTTGGGAGAGGGGCACGGCGGGGGGACGGCGGAAGAGGGGACGCGAGGCGGTGGATTAGCGGAGAGGGAGCGGGACGGCAGTGGGACGGCGGAGGGGGGCACGGCGGTGGGTCGGCGGAGAGGGGGCGGGACGACGGATGGGCAAAGCACGATTGGGGCCGGGGGGAGGGGATGGCGGGAGAGGGGGAGGCGGTGGATCGGCGGAGGGGGGACGGGGCGGACGGGCAATGCACGTTGCCACGCGCGGGTGGACGGGCGAGCGAGCCCCGACGGAGGGGGGAGGGGGGGGAACACGCGATGCGGGTGGTGGGAGGGGTTCACACCAGGCCTGGATGTTTATCGTCAATGACCGGCTCATATTCTGCAGATAATCATGCACAAATCCTTGAGAGGAGCCAACATTTGATTCCTTCGGCCACGAAGATTTATATAGTAATGGAATGAATATTATTTCTTGATGTTAGAGAAGATTGTCCCTTTGTTTGTGGTATCGATACTCCTTCTTTCCCTCGTAATGGGTTGTATTACAATGACTCCTCTTCCCGAGAAAAAACCGTCCACCTTCCCAATCAATGTTTATATAAGTGATAGTAGTTCCGTTGAAGGCAATGTGAACATAACAGTTTGGATTGATAATGTGACTGTCTATGTTTGGGACCACCCGATGATACCAAAGTCACCCAATGTTGTGTCGGCAGAAGAGATGAAATTGAGTAGAGGGCCCCACACGATTCGTGCTTTCGAGAAGAACCAGAACGTAACCAATAGCACAGCGTTTAATTTAAACACAACATTATATATCGTGGTCAATTACTTCCATTCGGACGACCAATCTCATCTTACATTACCGACATTGACCTTCTTCCTTACCGATTCTCCTGTCGGCTTTGATTAACGGGCCATTGATATCGGGTGGGAAATCGTGGAGACATTTTGGTAAAAAAATAGTTAGTGGCAGAAGGAAAAGCAAAAAGAGCCCCGGTCGCCCAGGCCCCCAGCAGAACCCGCAAGGAATCCAGAAACGGGACGGGCGACGGCGAACGATTGGAAGTGTAATTAATTACCCTTTTGGGTATTTAAATAATAATGGACCGCACGCGGGTCGGTGGGTTCTTCGGACAGCGACTACCTGGCGGGATGTGAAATTACTATTCTCACATCCCAGGATCCTTTTCACTTGGGTCGCGGATTGAAGATACCCGATCTTGGGATATGTGTCCCCATGCGAATTCGAGAGTCAGCGAAAAATTGAAGTTGTTGCTAGTTCATGAGTCCGCTGGAAGGGGTTCACACCAATGACAAGATATTAAAGGTCAGATATGAAATAGAGGATAATGCAAAATAAAAGTTACTAAAATTTTAAAGGGATTCAAATGGCTGAAGAGATCAAAATTCCATGGGAATTGGAATATGAGCGTCCAGCAGCAAAGGAAAGGTTGAGAGATTATAAAATAGGTATGTTAATAATTATAATTTTTATACCTATCTGTTTGTATTTTCACGAATATTTTGGGGTTTTTCTTTTTATTATTATTTTATTCTTCATGTATATAGCATTAAATTGGATGGTTTCCATATATAAAAAAACATATTTTAAAAATTATCAAAAGAAAAAGAATTATCAAGAATATCTTAAACTTTTAGAAGACTTTGAACAATTATTAAACAGTTTGAAAATAGAATATAAACCAAATAAATATATTAAAGGTTATTATAGCATTCCAAAAATAAATATACGAATTTATTTATTAAGGTTGGAAATTTCGTTTGAAACAGATAAATCGTCAGATAGAAAAGAAATAATAAAATTACTGAATGCTATTGAAACAAATGATGGAATTGGTATGAACTCTTTCATATCAGAAAGAACCCACATCGATTTAAAATCATCCAAATCCCCTTGAATGCTGTGGATTCCGGAAATTATAGCGGGTTTATCAATCTTCCCATCCTGAGTCTCGATACTTGTACAGACCACGGACATATGTTACCACCTCATGAAAGAGATAGACAGGAAATATGGGCTCGGTGGGAGAGGGGCACGGCGGTGGATTGGCGGAGAGGGGACGCGAGGCGGTGGGCCAGAGGATAAGGACGGAATCCCATCGTATAGGATATCATATATTGATCAAGGTTTTTTGATCGATTGATGTTCGTTCTTGGGCCAATAAAAGAATTTCATTATGGGTATCTTTTCGACATTCGAGTTCTCGACATTGTCGATCATCTTTTTGATTTTATGAACAAATTGCAGATTCGAGTCGTCTGACGGATATAATTCAATGGTCACTCCGTGTTCCCTGAATACAAGGATTTCCAAGCCTTGTTTTAATACGATAATACTATGTTTTCCCAAAAAAAGACCGTGTCTTTTTTCATAGCCTTTTTCTACGTATTTGATTTCATATTCAAGGCCGTCCTTTCGCAAGCCCTCCAAGATGAAGGGAATGATATTCTTTGGCAGATATCGGAAGCATTTGGATTCGACCTTCCGCCAGAAATCAAGACTATTGATGATGATATAGGAAAAGGTGACGACGATCATTATCGATAGTGCATAGAATAATAAGACGGTCATCGTAAAATGAATATTGCCGCTCCAAACCAAAGAGGCATATGTACTTATCCAAATAATGAAGGCCACATAAAAAATAAAAACGGACAATATCCACATTTGGCCGACGATAAGGAAATTTATCTCAAGGTAATATCGTCCCCAAGTCAAATAACGGTATTTTTTTCTATAGAATTCCAATATTTTAATTACAAGTACATATACGACGGTAATTATCACAACTGACAGACTAATTGATTTATTGAAAGAAGGAATGTAAATCCAGCTAGCGAGCATCATTGAGTATGTTAAAAGCAAATATGGGATCCATAATATCAATAGCCAGAATGCTAAACGGTTGACTAATTGTGATCTCTTATTCGTCTTTTCCTGTTCGATATCGTTTCGCACAACAACTTAATCGCTTATAGGGTCTAAAAATGTATTGATGTTGGACTGCACCGGGTTCGGTGGGTTCTTCGAAGAGCGACTACCGGTCAATGGACAAGCCCATTGGCGCGACGGATCGCACAAGCCCCCGGGAACAGCCGACTGGCAAAGCACTTGGGCCGGCGGTGGGACGGCGGAGAGGGGAGGGGAGCGGGGATGATATATTTCTCGCGTCATCCTATTTTGAGCCGGGTTTGGTCCTCCCTCTTCATCGTCGTGTTCCTATTTTGGGCACCAGCGAACCTATCTTTGCGACCCCCCACCTCAACCCATCCCACAATCCCATCGCAATAATAGTTGTACTACCTATTTTAGCGGCCCCTTCCGGCCGGTCCCCCAACAGGCCATCGCAATAATAGGAGTACAGTACCTATTTAGCGACCACCGTGCCTTCCTGCCGCCCCGCCCGACCATCTACCACCAACCAACCTAGGATCATCCACCTGTCAGAACATCGACCTTCCAGGTTCGGCGGCCTTGGTTGTCCAACCCGATGACAACACGTCCCCTCCGTCCATCTATCATGCCCGCCCCTACCTGATTTATCTCGGAACGCATCCAAAGTTCGTATTTTTCTAGAACCGTTCGCACTCGAATACAAATACCACCAAAGACCACTGATACCACCATGGAAGCGCGGAACCCCAACCAGGACAAGGGCCACATCTACAGGACCGTCAGGTGCGACGTCGAGGAGGCCTCGGCGGAGGCGCACGAAGACGAGCTGGAGGCCCTGTTCGACACATTCGGCAAGGCCCTAGCCGCCTACCTGGAGCTCATGCCTGTGCGGGCCCCGTACCGAACGGCCTTCAGGCCGGAGGACTACAAGGCGGTCAAGGAAAAGGCCCCCGGGCTCCACTGCGACCTCGTTTACGCGGCCAGGGACCGGGCAATCCAGATGTGGCGCGCGTTCGAGGGCCGGGACCGGCGCATATTGATTCATGATAATGTAGAATGACAAAAATGAGGGGATTCACCTTACTTTCACTTTACTTTCACTCATCCGTTTGACCCCCGCCCTGATGGTCTTATCGACGGAAAGACGCAGGGGAGACCCCATTTTCTAGGTGTCCTGGGCGAGTAGTTTCGCTGGACCCCCCCATGAAGGGTTATATACCTCGAGGGCCCAGAGGTAAATAGCAGTCGCCGCCAGTTCGACGGAGACTTTAAACGCCTGCCAGAGGCGAGAGGTTACGGGTCATCGGGGGACCGGTGGCCAGTGCTCGCCGGTGAAGCAGGAATTGAATACCATTGGGAGAATGTCCTAAATGGGTAAATTTCAGGGAACGGGCTACGTGGGAACGCCCTAGGGCTCGGGCGGCGGGGGTCGGCAAGCTCGAGGCGTGAAACAGTCGCCTCAAGCCCACCAGCCCCAACCGTCTGGCCTATATCTCCCGCCTTTTTTTGGGAGACCCACAAAATAGGAAGGGAAAGGTGGCCTACACAGCCCTGGGGCCGCCGGCAGGAGGGCCAGGCTCGGGGCCGTCATCGGCCGCATCATGAAAGAGGATATCTGGCACGAACTAGACACCAGGCCGCTCGTCAGGGCCATGGTCGGCAAGGCCCGCGTCCAGTTCCTGATGGGGGATCTCGAGGATGCGCTCTGCACCTACGAGCGGGTGCTGGAAATGGACCCCGGGGACGGGAACGGGGCAAGGTTCGCCTACCGGGACCTGCTGAGGTTCCTCAAGAGGTCCAAGGAGCTGACGGGATTGTACAAGAGATATCCGGACCTGAAGGGCCGGAAATAAGGTAAGGTTATAATGGAAATGGGCCCGTCGGGGTCCAATTAATGATTTGATCGAAGGTGCTGCACTCACATAGATCTGTCAAATTGCGCAACAGGTGTTGCGTAAATATAAAATTGCAGTCAAAGTTCGTATAAAACTAGAACCGTTCGCACATGCATATATATTCCAACAGCGAATATTGCGTACTTCATGAAACGAAAAATCAACAAGAGCATTAGGAGCAGAGAATTTCAGACCGCCAATTCAGTAATTCCTTCGGATTATAGCAAAATGCTAATCATGCTTAAGGACAAAATTCGACTGGCCCGCCTGTGTTCGGCAGTCGAGGTAAGCCGAAAGATGATCATGCTCTATTGGGACATCGGCAGGGAGATACTGGATCGGCAGAGTGTGAGCGGTTGGGGAGGAAAGGTAACCGAAATGCTCTCAAGGGACCTAAGAAATGAGTTCCCGGAAATGAAAGGGTTCTCGCCGAGGAACCTTGTGTATATGAGGACCTTCGCGAATGAATTCCCCAATCGCGAATTTACGCAACAGGTTGTTGCCCAAATTCCATGGGGACATATTGTACGCATCCTAGACTATGTGGACGACTCCGATGAGCGGGTATGGTACATCCAGCAGACTGTCACCAATGGATGGAGCCGGAATGTCCTTGTTCATCAGATAGAATCGGGGGCATATCACCGCCGAGGCAAGGCGATAACCAATTTCGAACGGACGCTTCCATCCACGGCATCGGACCTGGCTGGACAGGCGCTCAAAGACCCCTACATCTTCGATTTCCTGGGCCTCGGCCACGAGGCTCAAGAGCGCGACCTGGAGCGTGCCCTGGTCGACCACATCCGGGATTTCCTGCTTGAGCTCGGGGTCGGGTTCGCTTTCGTGGGAAGCCAGTACCACATGGAGATAGGCGGCGAGGACTTCTACATCGACCTTTTGTTCTACCATCTCAGGCTCAGATGCTACATCGTCGTGGAACTGAAGGCCGGCGACCTCCGTCCTGAGTTCATTGGCAAGATGAACTTCTACCTTTCGGCCGTTGATGACCTCTTGAGACATCCCGATGATGCGCCATCCCTCGGGCTCATCCTTTGCAAGACGAGGAACCGCGTCATAGCCGAATATGCCATGAGGGATGTGCAGAAGCCGGTGGGGGTTTCCACCTACAGGATCCCGGAGAGCTTGAGGACCGAGCTGCCATCGCCACGGATGCTCGAGCAGCTATTGCGTAGGGAGCTCAAGGGGGGCCGTAATGAGAGGAAAAACCCTTCCCGCCGTAAATCTCGCAGGAAGAAGGGAAACTGAAACGAGCCTCTCGTCAGAAGAGGCATTATATATCATTTTCTTAGAATATCTTTCATGTCAAATGCAACGATGGCAACATAGAAAGACGATGGCAACGATGGAAACACTGGAAGATGATATTCAACGATTGGTCCTCGCGATATTGATTTGCGCAATGGGTTATTGCGTAAATCCAAGCTCAATTGTGCAACAGCGTGTTGCACAATTTCGGGTCGAGATTAAAGAAAAAGTTACTCACATGGACTGCACCCTTTTCGGTGGGTTCTTCGAACAGCGACTACCTGGCGGGATGTAAAATTACTAATCTCACATCCCAGAATCCTTTTCACCTGGGTCGCGGATTGAAGATACACTATCTTGGGATATGTGTCCCCATGCGAATTCGAGAACCAGCGAAAAAATAAAGTTGCCGCTAGTTCATGAGGCCACTGGGAGGGGTTCACACCAATGATCAGGTTTATCCCAAGTCGCCCCCCCTGGGATCTTCTCCCTGAAGGGGTTTGTCGTTTGGCCATATCCCACAGTATAATGCAATATATTTGTCAAAACATTTCAGTATACTGAAAAGGTATATATACTGATATGCCCATCTATCCATCATGGAAGAGATGCTCCATCGATGGAACCCTTGGTGGGAGGAAGGAAAGGTCCCCCCGGACAGGCTCGGGACAGCACGTCCCAGATACCTGAACGCGCTGACCGCCCAGCTCAGAGAGCGGCGGGTCACCGTCGTCTCGGGGCCAAGGCGCACCGGCAAGACGACCCTGGTCTTCCAGACCATCAACGCCCTGATCGATGCGGGGACCTCTCCGGACCGCATCCTGTACGCTCAGCTGGACCATCCGGGCATCGACATGGACATCGGGGCCATAATCAGGGAGTTCCGAAAGCTCCAGGGCATCCCTGCCAAGGAAAGGATATTCATTTTCCTGGACGAGGTCCAATACGCGAAGGACTGGGCCCGCTGGGCAAAGACCATTTTCGACATGGACGAAGGGAAGCTCTTCATCACAGGCTCCACGACCGCGCTCTTGGAGACGGACGCCTTCGCGAGCCTTACCGGCCGATGGACCAAGATACCGGTCTGGCCCCTGGACCTCGAGGAGTTCATCCTCTTCAGGAACGGGAAGGTCACCGGGGCGGACCGGTACCTCGAATCCTCCCACCTCCGCGAATACATGAGGACCGGCGGATTTCCGGAGGCCGTCCTGGAGAAGGAGGAGCATGCCAGGACGGACTTCCTTGTGGACCTCTTCGACGACATGATATTCAAGGACGCCGCGAGGTCCCGCAACATCAGGGACCCGGGCTCCCTCCGCCGGGTCGCCGTCTTCCTGATGGGCGCCATCGGCAAGCCCGGGAGCGTCAACAAGATGCAGAGGACCTTCAAGCTCTCGGCCAACACCATCTCTTCCTATATCGATGCCCTGTGCAATGCCTATCTGTTCTTCCCGTGCCCCTATTTCTCCAGGTCGGTCAACGAGCGGATATACAATCCCAGGAAGTACTATGCGATAGACCCCGGGATGGCACACGCGGTCCTGGGCCATCAGGGCTCGGGCGCGGCCGTCGAGAACCTGCTGGCCTTGCACTATCACAAATCGGGGCCCGTCAGCTACTGGAAGTCCGAGGCCGAACTGGACTTCGTCATTGGTAACGCTAGAGGCGTGCTGGAAAGCAAGTTCAAAGGCTCGATCGAGCCAAAGGAGCTCCGCGGCGGGCTCTCCTTCTGCAAGAGGCACAGGATCAAGCGGTTGTTCGTGGCCACTGATGATCTCGAGGAGGAACGGGATATCGCCGGCATAGATGTCCTGTTCGTTCCCGCAACGAGGATATTATTAGGGAAGGGGGGGCCATAGGAGGATCGAACTCATCCTCGGCCTGAGGCAAATCCGCACGACGGGGCCGTGGCTCATTCCTCCCATATTGACCGATCTACCGGCCTCGACGAGGTCCATCCCAGTGTACAGACCACGGACATATGTCACCACTGGACTGCACCTCTTTCGGTGGGTTCTTCGAACAGCGACTACCTGACAGGATGTAAAATTACTATTCTCACATCCCAGAATCCTTTTCACCTGGGTCGCGGATTGAAGGTACACTATCTTGGGATATGTATCCCCATGCGAATTCGAGAATCAGCGAAAATTGAAGTTGTCGCTAGTTCATGAGTTTACTGGGAGGGGTTCACACCATCGTAAATATATATTTTACGATTATTCTTATAAATCGTTAAAAAAATCATAATAATCGTCTTTACGATTTTGCCCGTAATTGTGATGGATTTCCCGTTGTACTGCCCTTCGGGGTCCATCCCTTGTTTTTATTCAGGCATTTGTTAAAAACATTTATATATCATTTTAACTATTACCTTACACATGGACATTCTTGTGCTGTCCCATCTTCTCATGTCCGGCGAGAGATCGGTCAGCGAACTGGCCGGTTTCATCGGCATTTCCGTCACATACGCATCACAGGTGACGGACGGTCTCGCCGACAACGGCTTCGTCGTCAAGGAAAGGAGGGGCAAGAGGGTGCTTGTCCGCCCGAACATGGAAAGCCCGTTCGTCCAGGACCTTTCCAAGTTCGTGGTATTGGTCGGCGGGTACCCACCGTACACCCCCAGGGATTTCCTGAAGCCGGTATCCCGACGAAGGGCCCTCAGGGAACTGGGACGGGGGGACAGGACCATCCAGGAACTGATGAAGGGGATAGGTTGCTCGAGGGTGGTCGTCTATGATGCCCTCAGGCCCCTCCTCAAATGCAAGATCGTGAGGTCGGTCGGGAAAAGGGGCAAGTCCTTCGGGATCGATCACGGTTCGCCGCTTGCCCGGCCGCTATTGAGCCTGATCGAGTTCCTCGAATCCGACATGGACCTTCGGCCGTTCATAGAGAAGATGTCATCGGACGGGCGGATCGCGGCGCTGGCCGTATTCGGCTCCCAAGCGTCGGGGACCAAGGACCGTCTGAGCGACGTGGACCTGTTCCTGATCGTGAGATCGCCAAAAGACAGGCACATCTCGAAGGAATACGCCCGCCCGAGGATACAGTTCAATGTATATTCCCGGAGCGGCGCGATCCAACTGGCGAGAGAGGAGCCCTGGTTCCTGAAACTTGCCCTAGGCGGGCGGGTCCTGAAGGGAAGGGACATCCTGGAGGCGTTGATGGAGGTCCCGGCCAGGGCCGACTATGCGGGCGTGGCCGGCGAGATACGCAAGATGCTCGGGCGTCTGAACGGATTGAGAAGGTGCCACAAGGCGAGGGTCCTGATGTATTGCATTCGCACGGTCCTGGCGATGAGATTGTACCAAACGGGGGAACTGGACCAGGACCGGTTCCTGGAAGAGCTGGTCCGTAATTATCCGGAATTCCGCATGTATCGAGCTGATCCCGATAGAATGACCAGCGTTCTTGTGAACGGTTCCAAGAAAAAGATACTGGAGGACATCGGACATGTCGAAAAGGCGCAAGAAGAAGGGCGCTGAAAAGCTCGAGGCGCAGGCAAGGGCGCATGCCATCGTGTACGGTCCGGACTGGCACGAGGTGAGCGATTACAGACAGCAAGCCATGAAATTGATCGAAAAGCATGGGATAAGGCCGGACCAGAAAAGGGTCGACGCCGAGGAGCTCAAGATAATCGGGAAACGACTGGAGGAATTCAGAAAAGGGAAACGGAAACTGTGGGGGGAGCTCCCCGTTGACAAGGTATTAGAGTTGTTATCCCAGGGGAAGACCGTGGACCCCGGCGACGTGATCGGGGCCAAGACCCTGCGGATGCTCGAGAAGCTTGGGTATGTCAAGGATGGAAAACTGACCTGGAAAGGAAGGGACCTGAGGAAGAGGATAAAAAGCCGTTGATGGACTCGTCGGGATTCGAACCCGAGGCCTCCTGCTTGCAAAGCAGGCGATCTACCAGCTGATCTACGAGCCCTCACGGTGGCCCCGAAATCTCGAAGGACAGCCCAGGTATTAAAATATTCCATGTGTAAAAGGAGAGGTCCCGGTCATACTCGCGTTACGTGCCCCATGCCCCAGCTCCACGCTGTATCGATGGGACACCCGAAGGCCCCAGGCATGCAGGTAAGGACACGATGGCCTCGATTGGCCTGTGCGGGCGGTCGCCGGGCAGGGAGGTCAAGTTGATGCCGCGGTCCAGGACAACCGCCCGACCCTCCGACCGAGAGGCCCGAGATCGGACCCATCCTTCACTATCCCTGGCGTCTTAACATCTGCAGCGGGATGTAGCACTTGATGTATTTCTTCCCCTTGCCGTCCGTCCATGGCCCCTCCGGGTCCTCCACCATGACCGTGGCGCGCTTGGTCACCCGAGACACCAGCCCCCTCATGGTCCGACCCTCGAGCTCGAACTCCACGGTATCGCCGATCTTGACGCCGTAGATCTCGCGGGCCCGCTCGGCCTGGATGACCAGCTGGTGCGTGACCTCGGTGTGGCCGAAGATGGCCATCGCGATGGCCCCGAACCTCGAGCCCGAGCAGCTCGTGGCCCCGTGAAGCTCGTGCTCCAGCAGGTGGACGAGCTCGTGCTCGAAGACCAGCTGGGCGGCCTCGAGCCTGTCCCTGCATGCGACGCCGTTGACCCTGATATCGCGCTTGACGTCCCCGAAGGTCATGAACAGCAGGTAGCTCGACAGTGCGATAACGACGGCCCCGTCTGCATAGAAGGCGGTCTTCCCAGCGGCCCGCGTGGCCCTCTTGGATAGGCGGAAGACGACCCTCGTGGCGGACACATCCGAGAAGTACCTTCCAAGGAAGAGCTCGTCATAGAGGTCGAACATGAGCTTCATGTCGGCCAGGCCGATGGCATTGAAATCGCCCTCCCGGATGTTCTTCGAGCTGGATATTATGGCCGCATGGACGGCCTTGCGCATGGCCTCGGTCGTAGCGCAGTCCTGCAAGCGTGTTCCGGTCCATCGGGGCGGCCTCGACCAGTTGAAAGGCCCAATGCGATTCCCATGTTTCAAGGTTGCCGTCCTCGATATGTTCAATATCTATAAGGTCAACTTTCCGTTGGAATTAATGGTCTTTGTCCATAGAGTATCATCTTTCACGAACAAAAATGATACTGCACGGACAGAGGATCTGTTCAGTCCCGAAATAATTTCCTTTAAATAGTACACGACTGGACCGTTCAGAATCATGGCTTTTCTGCACGATTGGATCGTAACCCATTTATATCGAAGAACCCAGGGCCTCAATCCCCCAGCGTCTCCACGATCTCCTTTACGATCGGATTGTCCCTGGGTATCTGGAATATCGC
>Ga0315286_10002855_pt1 | contig 16195 bp, 13 predicted proteins | sample YL17G10_0_MG_FD_205038 | JGI IMG/M metagenome (GOLD analysis project Ga0315286, IMG submission 205038) | Sediment microbial communities from Yellowstone Lake, YNP, Wyoming, USA - YL17G10_0 | ecosystem: Environmental > Aquatic > Freshwater > Lake > Sediment | place: USA: Wyoming | collected...
GATATGCATTCCAGGTAGCGACTTATCCTTATTCGAAAATAAACACTGCCGGAGTAGATGATACGATGACTTTCCAAGGGTCTTGCTGGTTGGCTAACAGAAAATATTTCATGGAACATGTAGGTTTTTTGGATAGTAATCATTACGGTTCCTTCCCTCATGAACAACAAGAGATAGGTTTAAAGTATTGGTTAGGCGGCGGTAGAGTTAAAACTACCAACAAAACTTGGTACGCCCATCTTTTTAAAAAAAGTCGGCATTATCAAAGCGGTAGTTTTTCCAGATTGCACAAGAAGGATAATGAAGCGGTCAGGGGGAATGAATGGGCGACAAAACATTGGATGAATAACGAAGAACCTAACATGATTTATCCATTTTCTTGGTTAGTTAATAAATTTTTGCCACTTTATACCTGGCCGCAAGACTGGGAAAAGGAGTGGAAAGAACATAATGAAAAACTTATTAATCTTTGTTGATCCGGCAAAAGAATTTAACAGAGAACATAAAACTTTGGTTAAAATACAAATTGATTGGAGTCTTGAGATGGGATGGAAACCGGAAGATATAATGTTGGTTACAAATTTTCCTTACGAATATAGAGAAGTGAAAGCGACCCTGGTTGAAGATGATTGTTATTGCCCTCATCGCAAAGAGACGACAAAGATTCCGGTTATTAACAGGTTATTTGAAAAAGGATTGATAAAAGAAGGGGAAGAATATTGGTTTCATGATTTTGATGCCTTCCAATTCGAAAAGTTTCCAGACATAAATTCATTTTTTGCCATTTGCGATTATGGCTGGGTGAATAAATGGAATTCAGGAAGTTTTTTCTTTAATAGCAAAGCGCATCATATTTTTCAAGAGATAGAGACGGATGCATACAAACATTGCTGGGACGAAGAAAGAGCGTTAACTCACATGATAAATTCTTATGGTTTTAAGGAATATGAACTTTTAAATATCACCTATTGTATCTGTATTTATCATTTCGAGGAAAATTGTAGCAAGGCAAGTAAACCAATTATGGTCGGGCATTTTCATCCGGTTAAACCGCATCATTTAAAACTATTCTGGGATATAATTCCAATTTCTTTAAAAAATATATTCAAAAACTATGAACTTGAGACACATTAAGGAAACATCAACTCACAATTTAATGTTAATCAAATGCATCCAGGCGACTGATGGCGCAGTACTGGAAATGGGATCTGGATTTTTTAGTACGCCATTGCTTCATTGGCTATGTGCGGAACGGCATAGACTGCTTATTACCTACGAAGATAATCTTGAATATTTTAATTTTGCGAATAGATTTAAAAGCTGGAATCATCGTGTCAGGTTTACGCCTGATTGGAATATCAAAATTGACAGACATTATAGCGTGGCCTTAATAGACCAGACTACAAAATATAGGGCCTCTGTGGCCCTAGCTTTAAAAGACAGCGTTGATTACATCATCCTGCATGATTCTCAGGCGGAAGATCATTATAAATATCATAGACTTTGGGGACATTTCAAATATAGATACGATTATAAAGACCATTATCCCTGGACTACCGTATTAAGTAATTTTAATGATTTAAAATGGTTGGAATCAAGAATGTTTTAATTCATGTTAACCCGAATAAAAAACTAGTCAGTGATGCCTGGGGAGACGAGAGCGAAACTCTGTTGAAGGTGCAAATTGACAATAGCCTGGAGATGAACTGGAAGCCCGAAGATATTATGCTCATTTTAAATTTTGACTATGAATACCGTGGAATAAAATCTGTTGTAGTCGGCGATAATAATTATTATAAATTTTCGGCTGGCACCCCCAGCAAAATAAACGCCATCGTTGAGCTTTTTGAAAGAGGGTTAATCGAGGATAACCTCTACTGGTTCCATGACTTTGATGCTTTCCAGTTGGAAGAACTTAATATAGATCTAGACCGATCTAAGATAGCTCTAACTAATTATGGGGTTACCAATATGGATGGGGATTATGGCAGGAGGTGGTCGACCGGAACTATATTTTTTAGAAATGGATCGGAGGATGTTTTTAAATGGATACAGGAAGCGGTTTATAAATACCAAGCTAACGAGGAAGTCGCTTTACTGGCGTTAACCAGGCATAACAAAAACAAAATATTAGATAGAATAGACAAGTTAAATATTACTTATAATTTTGCCACCAGAAGGAGAAATGTCGGGGAACAATTAAAAATTACAGATTTGCCGATAAAGGTGATCCACTTTCATCCCTTTGATAAAAGACCCGTATTTTATACTAAACAGAAATATAATAATATTGAGGTCTGTGTTTTAGGAAAAAATCCGACTGGCAAGCCATTGGTTACCGAAAGATTAATTAAAATATTCAAACAACATGGAATTATCAATTTTGATTCCTAGCCGCTCTGAGATTTTTTTAGCGAAAACAATCGAGAATATTTTAGAAAATGTTGAAGCCGATACGGAAGTTATTGCGGTATTAGATGGTGAATGGACTGAACCTTCTATTATGCAGAATGAAAAAGTGAACGTCATATATTCTCCCGTGCAACTCGGTCAACGGGGAGCTACCAATCTGGCTTGTAGACTAGCTAAGGGAAAGTATGTAATGAAGGTGGATGCGCATTGCAGTTTCGACAAAGGTTTTGATCGTAAGATGATCGAGGCTTTTAAGGAAACCGGAGACAATGTGACTATGGTGCCTGGTATGTATAATCTTTGGGGATTTGACTGGGAATGCAAGAAGTGTGGCTGGAGAAGATACCAGGGCAGGACACCGGAAATTTGTTCGGAATGCCAAGCGACCGAATTTGAACGCAAAATAGAATGGAAGGTATTCGCCGAGAAAGGCACGACCGGGTATAAAAACTGGAAAGGCCGCCAAATAGAAATTACTTACGCACCTTTTAATACTTCTTACTGTTTCACTAGCGAACCGCATTTCAGTTATTTTTCCGAATATCGCAAAAGACCAGAATATTTAGAATCTTTGGCTAAAACTGGACTAGTAGAGACGATGTCTATTCAGGGATCATGCTTCATGCTTACACGAGAGAAATACTGGGAACTTAATATCTGCGATGAAGAGTTGGGAAATTGGGGTAACCAAGGCATCGAAGTGGCTTGCAAAACCTGGTTATCCGGCGGCCGGGTATTAGTTAATACTAAGACCTGGTACGGCCATATGTTTCGGACCCAGGGAGGGGATTTTTCTTTCCCTTGGGGGTATTCAGTCAAGGATGTGCATCTTACCAAAGAGAAAACCAAGGATTTATTTTTTAAAAACCAATGGCCAAAGGCTATTTATCCACTATCTTGGCTTATAGAGAAGTTCTGGCCAGTGCGGGGATGGAAAGATGAAGATTTAAATAATTTAAAATTAAATAGTTAAAATTATGGCTATCACAAAAGAAGCTTTACGAGTTAGGACCGGGCAGTCTTTAACCGATTTTCAAAATCAAGCCCAAGGAGCGATTAATGTTTTGAACGGTATTAAAACAAATTTACTATCTTTAAGAACGGTGGTTACTAATGATACCGCAAATTTTACCGCCGATGATGTAACTGAAATCAATACTATTTTAACAAATTTAGCGACACAAATTCAAGCGATTTTAGCATAAATATATTGCATATCCTACAGGCTGGGGGCGTAAATGCTCTCTAACAATTGATAAAACCAAGGTTGGTGCGGTTGATACTAATTTTCCGGTGCTATTAACGGTAGACAATCTTCCCTCGGAAATGTTTGATGCGGACGGTGCTACTCCAGCCCTAAATGGTGGTGGAGATATTCGATTTTCATCCGATAGTGCGGGCGCAACCCAGTTATCTTGCGAAGTAGTTTCGTTCGTTACAAATAATAATCCCGCCCTGGGGACGGCAGAAATCTGGGTCAAAATACCATCTATAGCGACAGCGACCGACACAGTGTTTTATGTCTGGTATAATAAAGCGGCAGAAACACAGCCCGCAGTTGATGCGGCTTATGGTCGGAATGATGTTTGGTCGGATAGTTTTAATGCCGTTTTACACTTAGGCGAAGCGGTAAATAATGATGCCAGCGGTTATGTGGATAGTACGGGTAAGTCGCATAGTGGCACGGGGTCTAGTATGGCCTTATCGGCCGTAGCTGGTAAGGGTGGCAATGCCCAGGATTTTGATGGCACAGCTGATAGAATCGGGATAACCGACCATGCTGATTTAGAACCTAACTATATTACGGTTCATGCATGGGCAAATGCCGATGCTTTTATTGCAGATGATTATACTCATATAGTTTCTAAATATTGGGATGGCACAAATAGAAGCTGGGGACTTTCATTTGTTCAATATTCGGGGGCGGCTAATGACGTGGTTGATTTCACGGTAGCGGTGGCGGCGGAAAATGCTGGACATGCGGCTCAATCGGTTGGGGAATTATCCACCGCTACTTGGTATCATACCGTCGGAACTTACGACGGGACAACGGTAAAAGTTTATAGAAATTCTACTGTAGGAGGAACAACGGCTACTCATGCTGGCAGTACGGTTAGGGCTAATACGGCGGATGTGGAGATTGCAGTTCAACCTAGAAATGGGACGCCCACTAGTTCGTTTTTAAATTATTTAAATGGCAAAGTGGACGAAGTTAGAATATCCAGCATCGCTAGGGATGCGGAATACATACTGACTGAATATAATTGTCAGAGTAGTCCAGCAACCTTTATTACGGAGGGTGCGCCAGAATCGAATGGTTCGACTTCTCCTTCAGCTTCTCCTTCCATTTCTCCATCGATCAGTCCCTCTATCAGTCCTAGTCAAAGCCCTAGCCAATCCTTATCTCCTTCCATTTCTCCAAGCATTTCACCAAGTATATCGCCGAGCATATCTCCCAGCCAATCCCCATCCCAGTCAATATCACCGTCATTTAGTCCCTCTTTTTCTCCTTCTGCCAGTCCTTCAAAATCCCCCAGTGCCAGCCCAAGCGTATCTCCTTCACAGAGTCCGTCACAATCTGTATCTCCAAGCGCTTCTCCTTCTGTTAGTCCTTCTATCTCGCCCAGTGCTTCTGTCTCACCAAGTAGATCGCCATCGGTAAGTCCTTCTATTTCGCCCTCGTTTTCACCTTCCCAGAGTCCATCGCAGTCAATTTCCCCTTCTGTATCTCCTTCAATATCTCCGTCTGTCAGCCCGTCAATCAGCCCAAGTCCTAGTCCGGGCTGGGAATATTACACCAGGGGGGATGAAGTAAATTTACCCGCTGATAATGCTAATTTAGAGACTAATTATTCGGCGCAGGATTATCTAGACGTGGACACCAAAAATAACGTTAGGGTTGATCAGACGGCGACTTCCCAGTATGCCATTCACCAGTTCAAAGATTATGTCGGCGCAATCGCATCCTGGAATTTGGAATGGTATGGACAGACTGATTTAGCACCTTCATCCAGCAAAGTGGTTTTGCAGATTTATGATGTAAATGGAGCGACCTGGGAAGATTTAGACGAAGACAATGCTACAGGAGCTGATACTAATTTTTCTTTAACTGGAAATATAGCGTCTGATGCCGATCATTACAAGGACGGAAGCAACGTTATAAGTTGCCGGGTTTATCAACTTGACATATAAAAATGTGGCTAACATACCAGAAATTGTTTCAAATGAAATATCAGAAAAATACTCGGTGGTGAGCAATACTTTTAGATTGGCAAAAACAGAAAACTTCAAAGATATTATTACGGCAGAGGTTGGTGACACGAAACAGACTGAGTTTTATCCGCAAGTAAAGTTATGCCGCTGGGGTGATGATGCGAATACGAATGAAGTTAACTTTAGCGTCAGGTTAAAAGATACCGAATACGAAAAAGCGATAGTTAGTTCTTCACAAGACAAAATAATCTGGGATAAGGATAATGTTAAGATTGAGTTCTATGATTATGCGGAAGGTGAAGGCGGATATAAGATGGTTTGGTATTTAAAAGAAAAGCCCCTAACGAATAAAATTGAATTTACTATTCAGTCAAAAAACTTAGATTTCTTTTACCAACCGCCAATGACCGAGGAACATCTTGAAGAAGGTCAGACTGCAGATGAAACGCATATCTATGATAGTGATGGAAATGTAATCGCTGAACGCCCCGAAAATGTAGTCGGTTCTTATGCCGTCTATCACTCTACCAAAGGCGGAATGAACGATAGTGCTGGCAAGGAATACAAAACAGGCAAAGCATTTCATATTTTCAGACCTCATATCATAGACGCAGAAGGAAAAGAAACTTGGGGCAACTTACATATTGAAAACGGAATTTACTCTGTAGAAATCCCACAGGATTTTTTAGACAAAGCAGTTTATCCGATTAAAAGTAATGATACATTTGGGTATACAACAGCAGGAGCGTCAAGTTCAGGAACTGGAGCAAATGCGGGATGGGCAGGAAGATATAGTCCAGCGAGTTCGGGAACAGTTACGGCTATAACAGCTTGGATGAAAAAATATGATGGCAATAATAGAAATGTAAAGAACTTATTATGGTCTTCTACTGGGACATTGGATGCAAGCAGTGTGAATGGTTCAAATCTCGTAAACACTACTTCTTATGCTGAGTATACTATAAATTATGCTTCGGGACCATCTGTAGTTGCATCAACTAATTACTGGATAGGACACGCTGAAGATGGGGCGATTTACCAAGCCCTTGATACAACAGATGGAACGAGCAAATATATTTCTTGCAATTATACAACTCCAACAGATATATCAGTTGCTAGTCCTGGAGTTTATAAACTCTCCATCTACGCCACCTATACACCTGCGGGGTCGACTAGTCCATCTGTATCACCTTCCATATCGCCTAGCATTTCTCCTAGTGCGTCTATTTCTCCTAGTGCGTCTATTTCTCCGTCTGTATCACCTTCAGTGAGTCCGTCACAAAGTGTTAGTCCCAGTTCGAGTCCATCGAAAAGTCCTTCTTTGTCTCCATCAATAAGTCCGAGTATATCACCATCTATATCGCCTAGTGTCAGTCCGTCTGCTTCAGTTTCGCCATCCGTGTCACCTTCCGCTAGTCCTTCAAAATCTCCTAGTATTAGTCCTAGTATTAGTCCTAGTCAAAGTCCAAGTCAGTCTATATCTCCGTCTATAAGTCCGAGTTTATCTCCAAGTTTAAGTCCATCCATATCACCCTCTATTTCGCCCAGCGTAAGTCCTTCTCCGTCTTCAGCTACTCAATCAAACCTGCGGACAGATTATTGGGCAGTAACTGTCGGAGGCAGTACAAGCCCATCTGTTTCACCTTCAATATCGCCTTCGATCAGCCCATCGATATCGCCTTCAATTTCCCCGAGTCAATCACCTTCACAGTCAATTTCACCGTCAATCAGTCCTTCAGTTTCGCCCTCTGCTTCACCTAGCGTTAGTCCTAGTATCTCACCCTCGCAATCTCCGAGTCAGAGCTTGAGTCCCAGCGCCAGCCCTTCGGTCAGCCCATCCCGGTCTCCATCTGTCTCGCCTAGCATTTCGCCCAGCGCCTCTGTTTCGCCATCTGTCAGTCCTAGTGTCTCACCATCTCGCTCTCCGTCAATATCGCCATCTGTCAGTCCTAGCGCCAGCCCGAGTATTTCGCCTTCTAAAAGTCCGAGCATCTCACCTTCTATCAGCCCGAGCGTTTCCCCGAGCCAGTCTATCAGCCCGAGCGTTAGTCCGAGTATTTCGCCTTCCAGGAGTCCATCCGCTTCACCATCCGTCAGTCCCAGCTTCAGCCCGTCAATATCACCATCGCCTTCCCCGGCTATGGGAGGGATCCCACCGTTAAACAGGATCGATATGCCGAGAATAATTAATAAATCATCAAAAGTTTTAATATATAACCGGGCGGCATCTTTGTCTCCCACCAGCAGACTTATACATTAATTTAAAATATGAGAACAATTTATACCGAGAATACAATATTAACCAAGGACAAAAAATTTACGTTTTTAAGCTCGGACGTGGCGGCGGGAGCAAGTGCTTTAACTGTTCAAAGCATTATCGGCTTCGTCTCTTTGTCCACCTCATCTGGGCAAATACTGGTCATCGGCAACGTGGGGTCGGAGAAGACCGAGATCATTAAAACTTCGTCTGCTACTGGCCCCACGGGGTCAACCGTGACTTTAAATTCTGTTTTATTGTTCGATCATCCGCAGGATACGAAAGTGACAATCGTAGACTGGGACCGAGTTCAGCATTGGTGGGCGGCAACAGTCATTGGCACTAAGGAAACATTGACTGCCTACCCGATTTATTTGCAAGTAGACCAGCCAGAAACTTTATATAATGATTTAGCCAAGTCATCCGGATATTACTTCACCCGTTTTAACGAAACAGTAGGAAGCGGTTATTCGGATTATTCCGATCCCTTGCCTTACGCCGATTACGCTGATCATACGGTTTTTAAGATCAAGGAACGGGCCTTGTCCAATACCGGAGAGAAAATTGACGAGAACCTTATTACGCATAAGTTTTTAAATGATTCCTTATGGCAGGCTAGGCGGGAATATCATAATAGTCCTGGCAAGCGGCCTTTTCGTAAGAAATTAGGCGTTTCCTTGGGAGACGTAACTACGGGAATGTGGCGGATTAACGCTCCCAGCGACCTGGAAGCTCCTTATACGGCCGAGAATATCTACGGAGTTAGGATCGGCACTAATGATAATCTGAATTATTACGATAAAAAGGACTTTGACGCTGATTACCGGGGTGTGGCGCAGACTTGGCTTAATTCGGCTTATACTATTGGGGATCAGGATATATGGTGTAACGATGTGTCAAATTTTGGAGATTCGGGGTCTGTAGTGATCAATGACGATACGATTGAGTATAGTGCCAAGGGGGTATCCGGTGGCACCTTAAGAATATCAGTGGCTGGCGGGCATAATCATGACTTGGCATCGGATGTCTGGCAAAATGCCAGTTTTGGTCTGCCGGACAGGTTCACCTTCATCATAGATCCTTACGGTTCGGCTTCAATTTGCTTTAATAGACCACTTGAAACGTCTTATGTCAATCAGGATATATTTTGTGATTATTATAAGACTTTAGTGGAATATGATTCCGATGCGGACGAATTGGACGAACCGCAATTTGATATGTTCGTACCTTACTTGGAATATCGTATTAAACAACGTAAAAATCGAGGCAATATCGATATCACTTCTGATTCCAGCTATAAAGAATGGCTGATGTTAAAAGCTAATGCTTTGTCTAACGAACAACTCGAAACAGAGATAAACTTCTACCCGGAAGTTGATCCTTTACCAAGCTAAAATATATTTTTATGCCAGTTACAATACTTACACCACAATCTATAAGAAATTTAGGGGTCTACGGAATAATACGTCAAGCTGAAGTTGACGACCACTTGATTCCCGATGGAGCGGTTACCGAAGCAATAAATGTTCATTTTGACCGTAAAGGAGCAGTAACTTTAAGGCTGGGCGTAGCGGGATTAGGAGCGACCGTGGCCGCCGGATATCCAATCTGGAGTTTATACAATACACAGACAGGTTCGATGCTGGTTTCAATTTCGCAAGGCGGTTCGGCTCGTATTTATACTTATGGCGGAGCGGCCTGGACTTCAAATCTAACGGGAGGAACGGCAAATATCAAATGCCGTTATACGAATTATGCCGGGAAGGTTATACTGACAAACTTCGGTTATGCGGGGAATCAATACGATTCAATTAGATTTTGGAATGAAATAACTGATAATGACTGGGCAACTACTGGTAATCCAATAAATCCCCAGCAACTTTGGCCTTATCGATTCCCGTATATTGAAGTTTATAAAAATCGGGTATATGTGGCCGGGGATTTAAGTTATCCCGGTCGACTATTCTATTCCTCAGTTATTAATTCAGCAGGCAATATTAATTGGGATACGTCAAGTACGGGATATTGGGTGGATATTAATCCGTCCGATGGGGAGAACATTACGGCTTTAAAAAGATTTTCTTTGGATCTTTTAGTCTTCAAACCAAATTACATTTACAGATTCAGGACTTCCGGCATAGACCCCGACCCATTGATTAAGATCGGAACCAGGAGCCAGGATTCGGTGATCGAAGGCAAATCAGGAATTTATTTTCATCATGAGAGCGGTTTTTACCGATATTCAGGAGATTTTCTTCTTGAGGAAATTTCCAGACCGATTTCCGATATAGTCGAGGCCATAACTTATACCTTTTCTACTTCTGTAGCCGCTTGGAAAGATTCTGATCACATCTATTGGTCAATTGGGAATATTACAATTAATGGCATAGCCTGGACTAACGTAGTGTTGCGCTATACTGAGTCATCCCAGCTTTGGACCGTATATCAATATGCCAACTTAATCACCAACGGATCGACCTATAATAGTTCTGCGGCGATTTCTAAGGCAGTGGGGACATATAATGGTTTAGTTGGTACGGTTAATTCCGGTTATACGGATTTCGGCCAGCCAATCGCTTATCGGATGATCACTAAGTGGTATGAGTGGGATAATATTGTCAACCAGAAAGTTTTGCAAAATATTTTTGCTTACTGCGAAAAGGCGCAGGACTCAAAAATATTCTATCAGGTGGATGATGAGTATAAGTGGGAAGAGTTCGGTGCGATCACAAAATTTTTAAATGAATTTAAAAATTTAAATAAAGTATTCAGCCGGATAAGATTTAAACTGGCTGGAGTTTCGACTAAAGAGCCGATGGTATTTTTAGGGCTGGAGACTCCGGAAGGTTTAAATGAAGGAATCATAAATAAATAAAATGGACATACCTTTGCCACAACCTGCCGTAGAAGATATATACTCTTACGGTTTTGATAAAGGATTAAATAAAATTAAAACGATCGATGATGGAAACAGCGATTTTATGAAAGAATCATCGGCTAATAATTTATTTTCCGGCATTGTAGGCGGTTGGAATGTCAAAGCCTCCAGTCTAGCGGCCGATGTCGCAAGCTTTCCGAATATCGCCGCTGGCAAGACTACCTTTACTAACGTGCGGTTACTCGGAGACACGACTAGCGAATTTACCATAACTAATATTGAAGCAAACGTATTCAGATATACTTGGAATGGAAACGGAACCGATCCGTTGATCTCAAAATATATTGCTCTTTCAGATACTATTTTTTATCATTCTACGATCGGGAATTCCGATAATAACGGAGTATTCACGGTTATCGCTATCGGTACTAATTATTTTGAAGTTTCCAACGCTACTCCGGGTGTGGCAGAAGCTAATAAAGCGTTAGGACGTGGTAAACTGGAAGTTTCCCGAGATGGTTTTATTTTAGGTGTCGATGCGTCAGATGAATTAAGCAAATTTTTTATCGGCAATTACAATAAGCACATGTACTGGAATGGATCCAGCCTTTATCTCAAGGGGAGTCTGGAATCGGCTGATGTGAGTTGGATCACTTTTTTTGGCGGAGAGTTGATGGATAATGGCGGAGTGGGAGCGGAAACTATTACGTTTGGAAGTGACGGAGTAACCTTACAAACCGGAGCTGATGCCAATAATACGGCTTATGTACGGAAAAACTTATCCAATTATACCGGAACGGTATTGACTTGGAATAAAAACAGGCGGATCAGATTCGGACTTAAAATGACGCAAAAAACCAACCAAACTATTTATTTAATCAGTGGTGATGTTACTGCTAATAAACGCAAAATCGGATTTAAGATCGTGAATGAAGATCTTTACGGAGTTATAGCCAACGGCACTACCGAAAACTCTTGCAAATTAATTGATACCTTAGACGAGACATTATATTACGTTTTCGAAGCCAGATATTATTATAATGATCGGGTAGAATTTTATGCTAATAACAATTTTATCGGACTTTTAGGTACTGTGGCTGATTTACCCTCGGGGACAATCGATAGCGAATATTTGTTGTATGCTTACATAAAAACTGATGCCGCTACTAATAAAATAATGGATATTGCATTTTGGGATTTTTGGCAAGAATATTAAATAATTTTAAGATAATTTTTAAAAATATGCCTCAAGTAAAAAATAAATTAACCGGGATGGTATTAAATATTCCCGATTCAGAAATTGGAAACATGAGTTCCCAATGGGAAGTAGTGGGTGGCGCTTCTTCCGGCGGTGTCGATCCGAGCGATGTAAGCGGATGGTCAATAAATCCAAACCGTTCAACCACCTCGGGAGCAAGCGCAAGTGACGCACTTAGGGGAATCTCCATGGGAGAACTTACTACTCAGGATCAGGTTAATAACGCCATGTCCAACGGTAATTCCGGCAACGCCGGGACGACAGAAACCGCCGACCTCATGATCCATGTCAACAGCGAACTGCGGAGATTTTTAGACGAATTGCAGAGACGTGGGAAAACTATCAACCCGAACATAGAAATAACTCCAGAAAAGGCGGCAGAATTCTTAGCTCAGGCTCAATCAGAGATTAACCCGTATTATACTGGCCAATTATCATTAGCCAGGGAAGGATTTTTAAGAAGTGTCGGCTATTCAGCCGAGCAGATCGCCAATCAGGAAAAGGAGTGGGCAAAAAAGTATAAGCAAAACGTCAGAACGATCGGGACTAACACGGCAGAGACCGGGATGGTTTTGTCTGGTAGCAGAAATTTAGAAGAACAAAACTTAGCCCAAGACACGCAAAGTCAAATTGACCAGGCTAGAAGAAGCGCCTCTTATCAGGCGGGAACAAGCGCCAGGCAATTCGCTCAGGAGTGGGGAGGAACTAACATGCCCGCCTCTACCAATATTATGTCCGCACCCAGGGTATTGGCAGGACAGGAATCATGGGGAACAGATTCAAATACTAATCCTTTTTACGAACTAGACCCAAGTATTTACGATGGTTTAGTCGGGACACAACAATGGAATCAAAAAGCACAAGAAAAATCAAGGGCTTCGGAATTAGAAAGCGCCTTCAGAACCAGCGAATCATTAAGGCAGGCCAGAAGTTTAAATCTTTAAGTTTTAAGGACAAACTTGATATCGGCTTTCAAACTACAAAAATAATCTTATTTTTAATAGCTTTATATTTTTTCTTATTTCATTATTTAAAGTAACTATATGGCGCAAGCAACTATTTGGAATCCTAATACAGGCGAGAAAAGAGTGGTCACTATCGGAACTCCAGTCCCATCTGGTTTTCAGATCTGGACCGGAGGCACGGCCACTGGACAACAGGCCAGGCAGGCGATTTTTACTAATCCGATGAATGTCCAGGCACCTCGATCTATCGGCACTTTGAATACGGGCGGTACGAGTATGGCGGATTTATCTCGAGGTTCAACCCCGAATACTATGACTTCAAACACACCGGACTATCAGTCCTTCGGCCTGAAATTAATGCAGATGTTGCAACAGCAACAGCGATTAGGCACCAAGCCTTTTGTCGACGCTTCATTAAACGCCCAGCAGGAACAGGTTAACCGGATACAGGCCCTGGCGACTCCAGGTATGCCGCCAAATTTACAGAGTTCGGTCAGAAGCGGAGAAGTTTCCGCCGTGCAACCGACAGTAACAGGAGCTAACCAGATGGGTCAGACTTTTGGTGAACAGATTAAGGGCGTAGGCAATGCCATTGAGAGTGCCAGGAGTTTTATGCAAGAGATGCAGGCCACTGATCAGAAAAAGAAGGATGATGCGTTCAATTTAGTAATGAATTCATTTAATTCATTCGGGAGCGGAGCTTTTCAAGATTTAGATCCCCAGGAAATGACGACTTTAGAAAAAACCGCCGGATTGCCGACCGGATTCATATCCCGAGGCATGAAAACCTTGAAAGAGCAGGAGTTACAAAACAAAACGACTGCTTCGCCCTGGGAATTTAAGGTTATCGGCAAAGACGAGAATACCAGAAATGATACTTATGGCTGGGTGAATTCCACTACGCAGGAAATAAAACCAGCATCGGCCACTAATCCTAACGATCAGGCGCAATCGGCACAGACGGCGCAACCGCAGATTTCTTTAGATCAATACCAGCAATGGTTAGGAGGAACTGTTACCCAGAAATTTGATTCTCCGGCCATTCCAGGGACTTTCATTGACGGACGGTCTACGCATGGGGGATATGATATTTCCGGAAAGATAAACGAAGCGGTTAGCTCGCCAGTCAGCGGTACGGTCGTAGAAATTACCCAAGGCAACACTGGCTGGGGGAATTCCGTAGTGATTCAGGATGCGCAAGGAAATAATTGGAGATTAGCGCATTTTAATACTACAGCAGTCAATAAGGGAGAGAATGTTTATGCCGGGCAAGCCGTGGGCTATCTTGGCAACACAGGTATGGTTTTAAAAGGCGATGGTACCAAACCCACGCCGCAGGAATTGGCGGCAGGAAGAGGAACCCATCTGCACATGGAAGTTAAGAACTCCCAAGGACAATTGGTTGATCCTTATGGCACGCAACAAGCAGGCGGAGTATCGGATTTAGACCGGGGAACATTAGTGGCGCAGTTGGGCAAGATGGTTTACGGAACTAGAATCAGCGATGCCGAAGGAGCAAGAGTGCAAAAACTTATTAACGGTTACGTGCAAGTGAACCCCAACGCCGGGGTGGCTGATGTCAGATCATCTTTAATGAAGAGTTTGCTGGGATATACGGTGACTAAAAACCAGAATATTGGCGATTCGCTTCTTAACGTGGTAATTTCAGCCGCACCGCCGGACAAGGGTTTGGCAGATTTTGATGTGGCGGGTCTGGCCATGTTGTTAAACGGGGATAAGGTAGAACAAGCGATCACTAAAGTGGAGAATTATGCCATGAATAACGCTAAAAATGTTGATCCGGATGGTTATTTAGGGGAAATAGCCGCCAAGACTACCATCAAGTTAGCGACAGATTTGAAAAATTATATAGCTAAATTACCGAACAGTCCGGTCGGTGTTGCGTCTGGTACTGCCCAAGATTGGCTAGGGAGATTCAAATCAGGGGAAGCGGCGGCGATTAAAGCCAAGATCGTCTCAATAGCGGCCGACTGGAGGAAGCAATACGCCGGAGTCAATGTCACGCCAACTGAAATTCAGTTTTTAGACGCTGTTATCCCATCGCTTTACGATTCGCCTGGAAATTTTATGACAAAATTAAACGCCTTAACTGGGCAAATCATGACTAGATTCAACGCCTCCAGGGATCAAGTTGGTTTACCGAATTTAAATGAAATGTCATTGACTAATAAGGCATTAAGAATTCCACTTTATACGGGGGAAGAGACTGGGCAGGCTAATCAATCAACTACGGGGACAACATCATCCGGAATGGGCTATACGATTATTCCTTAATTTAAAAATATATGGCGATCATACAATTCGATAACGGGCAGAAGGTAAAATTTGACGGCAATCCGACATCACAAGACGTGGATGAAGTGGCGGCATCTCTTGGCATCGGAGCAAAACCGATTGATAATAAAGTCAGTTTTTTGCAAAAAGCCGCTAATCCAATGACTTATATTAATTCCCAGATTCAAGGGCAGAAGCAAGTTGGAGAATTAACGGGAATTTTACCAGCCGTCAGGGAAATCGCCCGGCCGTTTTGGTCAACCTATCAATCAGCCAAAAGCTTGTTTACCGGAAAACCGGAGGAAAGTTTGAAGATACCTTTTGTCGGCGAGGTGAAAACTTATTCCCAGCAAGGAGCGCTAGACCGGGTGATATCCGGAATTGACGTGTTGTCCGCTTTGCCATTCGTAAAAGCGGCCAGAGTCGGAGTCGCCGCTACTACGCCCGCCTTGAAAGCGGCGGCGGAGAAATTGTATGAGTCATTATTGAAGCCGTTAAAGTCAGACGTACGAAGGGTTGTCGGATATAATTCGTTGCAAGAAAAAGCGGCCAGTGTTGTTAAGACCGGGCTTGAACAGGGGATCAAAATAACCAGAAAAGGACAGGCGAAACTTACTTCGATGATCGATACGTTAGATACGGAAGTGGACAGTTTGATTGAAGAAGGAAAAGCGGCCGGAAGTAAAATCGATTTGTATAAACTTGTCGATTACACTAAAAATTTAAGAGATCATTACGGAAAAGCTTTCGGCGGGGAAGAATTAGTAAAAAAGCTGGATGATTTTACAATTAACTTTATAAAGCCAAAGTGGGACAAGTTCGGACAATATATGCCGATAGAAGAAGCGCAGGCGACTAAGCAAGCGACTTATCGATTGATTAAGACATTCGGGGACGCTTTATCCGGCAAGGTTGAA
>Ga0315286_10002856_pt1 | contig 16193 bp, 14 predicted proteins | sample YL17G10_0_MG_FD_205038 | JGI IMG/M metagenome (GOLD analysis project Ga0315286, IMG submission 205038) | Sediment microbial communities from Yellowstone Lake, YNP, Wyoming, USA - YL17G10_0 | ecosystem: Environmental > Aquatic > Freshwater > Lake > Sediment | place: USA: Wyoming | collected...
ATTCTCGCCGGACAAGATGCGATTTCGAGCATGGTCGCCCGAGAACGATCACTGAAACTGCTGTCGGCCTTGCCTCGGTACGCACACACAATCGGCTCGGTGGTGTTTGCCAACATGCTCGCAGTCTTGGCAGCGTATCGGGCGTTTCTGGCATACAGAAGCCGGGAACCGCTGCGTATTGTCAACACAGCGATGCGATCTGCTGCCATCATCTTCCTTGCCGCGGCCTTCGCGGCCGTAAGTGGCGCGAGGGTGCCGGCCGCGGTGACGCTTTTGGGAATTGTGGTCTTCTTCCTTCTGCGAAGCGGCCTGCGTGTCCAGACGCGCTATCTCACGCTGTCTCTTGCGCTGGTCCTACTTGTTCCCACCATCATGGAGTACCTGCGATCCGACTCTCGAGACTGGAGCATCGCCGCCGCTGAAATACTTCACCGAACCGTTTATGTGCCTTTCTCGGCTGGAATCGAGAACGTTGCTTATGCGGAAGAATTCGGACGATTCGGGATTGCTGCGATTGAGAAGGTGGCAGTCGTTCTTGGCATTCAACCCATCAATGCGCCAAATGAGGTGGCAAAGCATATCTTCTCCACGGATCTGGTCGACAGTGCCTACACGAATTGCAGCTTCATATTCTCGTACTACGCATACTTTGGAATCCTATCGCTTCCTTTGTGCATCGTGCTCACGCAGTGTCTTGACGCCGCGACCTGGGCGACCCGTCGCCTTGTTGCACCGCCCCTCCAGTGCCTGGCGGTGACAAACACCGTGCTGTCGATGTTGGCGTTGATTAGCACTGACTACACTACGGTCTTTGTATCCTCAGGATTTGTCCCTTGGCTTGCAGTCTGTTCCGCCCTCGGTGTTCGGCCGAGACTGCATCCCAGATCACACGTCCGCCAGGGTGCAGAGACGATGTACTCACACCCCTGAGATAGACAATGAGGGGCCTTGCCTGGTCGACATGCGTCGCGGGCACGCGCATCATGAAGCGACAGTCCCATTCGGGTGTCAGGCACGGTCGCTCCTCTCAGGACAAACTAAGGACTGCTGGCCTGGCCGCGCTGTTCTTGGCCTGTGACGCGTACTCCCTGGTACTCCCGGAACGCGCGCTGTGGATCAGCGACGCGCTGTTCGTGGTGTCGATGACGGTATTGCTGACCATCGGCCTCCCGGTAGTTGCCCGTCTGAGACTTAACAAGGCCGCCGCAGCCACAGCGGTGGGCCTTGCCTTCTTTCTGCTCGCGGGCAGTGTGTTTGGCCACAAAGGAGTGTCAGACTTCGATAGCTACCGCTACGTATGTTTCACGGTATTCATTGTGTTGGCCGCATCACTGTTCGCTTCGGCCGGCCGGCAAAACGCTCGTAGTGTCTCTTGGGGGCTGGGGATAAGCATTCTGATCCAGATCGCTATCCTCCTCTGGACCGTGGTTGACACGCGAGGCGCAGGCGAAGCGTCTCCATCGGACTCCATTGCGATGATCGACTACGCGGACAACGCAGTCCTAGCTGACATGTATCTGAGCACGTCGAGAATCCTTGGATACGGCGCCATTCTCGCGGCGTGCTTGTACCACAGGACAAAGAGTTGGGCGATGCTGGCAACCTCAGTGGGGTGCCTCTTGGTCGCTCTGTTTGGAGGAGGGCGAGGGGAGGCGCTTGCGGCATTTCTCGTCGTGTTGTGGGTGCTTCCCTGGCGACGCGTTGCATTGGTGTTGATCCCGGCGTTGGGGTGTGCGTTAGCTATTCCGTGGGTGTCAGAGACCATTACTCGTGCCGCCACCGTACGTCGCCTGTTGCTGGGGTTGGAGAGCATCGACTTCGCGTATCGGGATTTCCTCCTTGGACAGGCGTGGCACCTCGCGACGTTGAGCCCGCAGAACTTTCTGCTTGGGACCGGAACGAATGGCTTTCAGCGATACTACGGCTACGAGTTCGGCATGTATCCACACAACGTCCTGGCGGAGGCATTGACCACAGCAGGCCTGGGGTTTGCCCTCTTGCTGGCAATCGTTCTTGTGAGACTCGGAGTGAGATTCGTTCGGTTCAGCCGGGCTCCTGGCTGGGAGAGGGTCTTTCCGGCGGCGATAGGATGCTATGTCGCGCTCATCGCCTTGAAGTCCGGAAGCCTGTGGACGAATTGGCTGATGTTTGCGTCGCTTGTTTTGGTGGGCGCGATGAGAGGCACTACGATACCGGGCTCGCGCTCACAAGGAAGGCGAGGACGGCGTAGGAACCGCATATGACTGTCATGTGTCTGTGGGCCAAGTTCATGAAGAAGCTGCGCGGAAGCGCCATCGTGGCCAGCCAGATTGACCCGACGTCAAAGGTCGAGGCGGGAAGCCACGTCATAAATTCGGTATTCGACAGGCACTCGTTTTGCGGCTACGACTGCGCGATCATCAATTGCCGGGTCGGCAGCTTCTGCTCGATTGCCAGCGGCGTCACCATCGGCGGGGCGCGTCACCCCATGGAGTTCGTCTCCACGTCGCCAGTGTTCCTTTCGCACAGGGACAGCGTCAAGGAGAAGTTCGCGCGCCATCAGTACTCCGGTGTCACGATGACGACCATCGGCAATGATGTGTGGATTGGAGAGAGGGCCCTCATCAAGGCCGGGGTGAACATCGGGCATGGAGCTGTGATCGGCATGGGGAGCGTCGTGACAAAGGACGTGGAGCCCTACGCCGTCGTTGCAGGAAATCCGTCGAAACTCATCAGGATGCGATTCGACAAAGAAACGGTTCAGGCGCTGCTTAACGCGAAATGGTGGAACCTGCCGGACGACGAACTGCGGAGCGTGGCGGCCCACTTCGACGACGTCCCACGCTTCCTGGCCCGGGTACGGGAGCGATGAAAATCGCACATCTGTGCCTGTCCTGCTTCTACATCGACGGGTACAATTACCAGGAGAACGTGCTGCCCCGTCAGAACAAGCGTGACGGCCACGATGTCGTGATCGTCGCTTCAACCGAGACCTACGGCCGGGATCGGAAGCTGTCGTACACGGCGCCGGGTCGATACGTCAACGAAGATGGAATCCCGGTGCTCCGCCTCCCGTATCGGCGCTTCCTGCCTCATGCCGCCGCCAAGAAACTGCGGATGCATCCGGGCGTGTACGGGTGGCTCGAGGACAACCGGCCAGATGTCATTCTCTTTCACGGCCTATGCGGTTGGGAACTGCTGACCGCAGCCGCCTACGCCGAGGGACACCCGAACGTGGCGTTCTACGCTGACAGCCACGAGGACGCGCATAACAGCGGTCGAAGCTTCATCTCTCGCAATGTCCTCCATCGCGGTTATTACCGGTTTGTTCTGCATCGGGCGCTCCCGCACATCAGAAAGGTCTTGTGTGTGTCCGGGGAGACGCTGGACTTCGTGAAGACGTGCTACGACGTTGCTCCGTCGCAGTTGGAGTTCTATCCACTAGGAGGCGAGGTCTCTTCTGACGAAGAGTACGGCGAGAAGCGCCGGCGCATCCGCGGAGAACTCGGACTGCGAGAGGATCAAGTGGTTCTCGTCCAAGCCGGGAAGATGGACGGGAAGAAGAAGCTCGTGGAGACCCTGCAGGCGTTCCGTGCCAATGAGTTCCGGAACCTGCAGCTTCTGATCATCGGCTCACTCGATGGCGAGATCCGTTCAACGGTAGAGACGCTCCTTCCCTCGGTCCCGAACGCCCGGTACGTCGGCTGGAAGGATGCCCGGGCTCTCGTCGACCATTTGTGCGCCGCCGACGTGTATCTGCAGCCCGGTTCGCAATCCGCGACGATGCAGAATGCTTTGTGCGCCAGATGCCCAGTCATCCTGGACGACGTTCCCAGCCACAGGCCCTTCGTTGACGGAAACGGATGGCTTCTCAACGCGAGCCAATCCCTTGAAGCGGTGCTGAGCGCCATAGACGGGAATCCAGCCCAGTTGGAGCCCATGTCACGTCGCTCTCTTGCCATCGCGCTTGACCTTCTTGACTATCGTAAGCTCGCTGCGCGGCTCTACCGGTAAGAACTTGGACGCGTCCAATTCGCGGTGTGGCTCGCTGACCGGTGTCCGAGAGACACCGGCCAGGCCATCGAATGCGGACCCGGGCGCAGGCCATCGCGTGCCGACTTGTCGCTGACGCCCGCGACAGCTGCCAGGAGGGACAGCAAGACCATGCCCACGACGGGTTACAGCATCTGCGCCAACTGCATCATGGACACCAGTGACCCGCGTATCACGTTCGCGCGCGATGGGACATGCGATTACTGCATCAATTTTCGGACGCAGATCCTGCCGAGCTGGGATACCGGGCCGGCCGGCGAACAGGCGTTGCTGAGACTGGCCGAACGGATCAAGGCCAGCGGCCGAGGAAGAGACTTCGACTGCATCATCGGCATCAGTGGAGGACTGGACAGTTCGTATACGGCCCACATCGCCAAGAACACGATGGGCTTGCGACCTCTGCTCTTTCACGTCGATGCCGGCTGGAATACCGATCAAGCCGTCGGGAACATCGAGAGACTGGTGGACGGACTCGGGCTGGATCTGTACACAGAGGTCGTAGACTGGGAGGAAATGAAGGACCTTCAAGTCGCGATGTTGCGCTCGCAGATTGCCGATCAAGACTTTCCCCAGGACACTGCGTTCTTCTCGGCCCTCTACCGGTTTGCCAGGAAGCACAAGATCAAGTACGTCGTTACCGGTTCCAACTACTCGACGGAGTGCTGCAGAGAGCCGGAAGAGTGGGGAGCGTACCCGGGGATCGACAAGACCCTTATTCTGGACATCCACGCCCAATTCGGCAAGCGCCCGCTGGAGACCTTCCCCCTGGTGGACGTACTGACGTACAAGCTCTATTACAGGTATGTGCGGGGTATGAGGGTGGTCAAGCCGCTCAACTTCGTCCCCTATCTCAAGGCCGACGCGGAAGCTGAACTGGAGCGACTGTACGGCTGGAAACGATTTCAGCACAAGCACCATGAATCTCGCTTTACCCGGTTCTATGAAGACTACTGGATGCCGAGGAAGTTCGGATACGAGAAGAGGCGCGCCCACTTCTCGAGTCTGATCATGACCGGCCAGATGTCGCGGGCGGAGGCCCTCGATCGGATGTTGCGACCCGAGATGGATGACCTCTACTTCAAACAGGAATTCGAGTACGTGGCCCACAAGCTGGACCTCAGCGTTGATGATCTCGAGACTATCTTCAAGGGCGAGAACAAGACGTACCGTGACTACAGAAACAAGCGTTGGGCGATCGGGCTGGGTGCCACGGGAATGGCCATACTCGGACTCGAGAAGCGACTCTTCAGATGATCCACATCGTTGACTACGGGCTCGGGAACATCCAGGCATTCATCCACACGTACAAGCGTCTGGATCTGGATGTCATGGTCGCAAGAAACGAGACTGATCTCGCCGGAGCAACCAAGATCATCCTCCCGGGGGTTGGCTCCTTCGACCACGCGATGGAACTGCTCAACGCGTCCGGCATGCGCAGCGCATTGGAACACCTGGTGGGAGAGCAGCGGATTCCAGTCCTGGGGGTGTGTGTCGGGATGCAGATCCTCGCGAGCGGCAGCGACGAAGGGAAACTGCCCGGACTGGGGTGGGTGCCCGGACAGGTTCGCGCCCTGGCCTCGTTTGCCGACTGGGGGGGGCTGCCCGTGCCCCACATGGGCTGGAACGACGTCCGGGGGCGAGACGTGCACGGGTTGTTCAAGAACCTCGAGGTGGAGTGCCGGTTCTATTTTCTGCATTCCTACGTGCTCGAGTGCGTAGAACCCACCCATGTTGCGGCAACGACGACGTACGGCGTCGAGTTCTGTTGTGCGGTGAAGCACGGCAACGTGTTTGGGGTGCAGTTCCACCCTGAGAAGAGCCACGAGAGTGGCATGCGCCTGTTGCAGAACTTCGCGGAGTTGTGACGTGTTGAGGCCTAGGATTACGCCATGCCTCCTGCGGCATAACGGGGGGCTCGTGAAGACCGTGGGCTTCGGGTCGCCCAGATACGTCGGCGACCCCATCAATGCGGTGCGGATCTTCAACGAGAAGGAAGCGGACGAACTCGTCTTCCTGGACATCGACGCCACCGTTCGAGGCGTTGAACCTGACTACGCGATGATTGCCCGCCTGGCGGCTGAGTGCCGGATGCCCTTGTGCTACGGGGGAGGCGTGCGATCTGTCGCGCAGGCGAAGAAGATCATCGGGTTGGGCGTAGAGAAGGTTGCCGTCAGCGCAGCCGCGCTCGCGACACCCGGCATCATCCCGCAGATCGGTGATGAGATCGGCCGCCAGAGTGTCGTCGTGGTGCTGGATGTGAAGAAACGCGCAGAGAGTACGGACTACGACGTGTACGTGCACAACGGGACCAGGAACACGACAAGACGAGTGTTGGAGGTCGCTCGCGAGGTCGAAGCGCTCGGAGCCGGGGAGATCGTCATCAACTCAATCGATCGCGACGGCACGATGAAGGGCTACGACTTGGAACTGGCGAGGATCGTGCGGCAAGGAGTCAAGATCCCGATGACGGTTCTGGGAGGCGCGGGAAGCCTCGCTGACATTGAGGCCCTGATAGCCGCCTGTGGAGTCGTCGGCGCAGCGGCCGGCAGTCTGTTCGTGTTCAAGGGTGTGTACAGGGCCGTACTGATCAATTACCCGAGCATCTCTCAGAAAGACGACGTCATACGCAAGGCGCTGTCAGCGCCTGCGTAATCCCCAGTATGTCTACACCCGGCGCGGGATCGTTGGCGCGTGGCCAGCGCCCATGAAGATCCTGCTGTTGACCCAGTTGTTCGATCCCGAGCCAGCCTTGAAGGGCCTGGCATTTGCCAGGGAGCTTGTTCGGCGCGGCCACGAGGTTGAGGTGTTGACCGGGTTCCCGAACTACCCGGGCGGGCGCGTGTACCCCGGCCACCGCATCAGATTACGCCGGCGGGACACGATGGAAGGCATCCCGGTGACACGGGTGGCGCTCTACCCGAGCCACGATCAGTCGGCGATCAGGCGCGTCGCGACCTACACCAGCTTCGCGCTGACGGCGTCGAGCGTCGGCCTGATGTCGGTGACGAGGCCGGACGTTACCTACGTCTACCACCCGCCGGCGACCATTGCGCTCCCGGCCATGGCGGTGAAAATACTGCGGCGCGCGCCCTTCGTCCTCGATGTCCAGGACCTCTGGCCCGACACATTGACCGCGACGGGCATGGTAAGAAACAAGGCAGTGCTCGGCGCGGTGAGCTCGTTCTGCCGGCTGGCCTACAGGTCGGCCGCACGGATTGTCGTACTGTCGCCGGGATTCAAGCAGCGCCTCATCGAGCGCGGCGTGGACCCGGCGAAAATTGAGGTCATCTTCAACTGGAGCCACCAGTCTGCGACCGTGGCGGCAGGGCGTGATGCGCCCATCTTGAAAGAAGCCGGTATCCACGGGCGGTTTACTGTCGTGTTTGCAGGCACGATGGGCCGGGCCCAGGCTTTGTCGCATGTCCTCGATGCGGCTGCCCTCGTCGCCGCGCGCGTACCGCGCGCGCAGTTTGTGTTCATCGGCGGCGGCGTCGAACGCACCGGGCTTGAGGCCCGGGCCCGCGACCTTGCGCTGCCGAACGTGACGTTGCTTGCGGGCCGGACTCCGGCCGACGTGGCGCCGCTGCTCGCCGCCGCGGACGTGCTGCTTGTGCACCTCCGCGACGACCCGCTGTTCTCGATCACGATTCCCTCGAAGACACAGACGTACATGGCGGCCGGGCGGCCCGTGCTCATGGCCGTTCGAGGCGATGCTGCGGCGCTCGTTCGCGAGGCGGGGGCTGGGGTGTGCGTGAGCCCCGAGGACCCTGAGGCGCTAGCGGCGGCTGTGTGCGACCTGTCGTGCCTTCCGGCTGAGGCTCTGGCGGAGATGGGAGCCCGAGGCCGGGCGTACTACCTGAAGCATCTCTCGCTTGCTGCCGGCGTCGATCGTTTCGAGGCCGTGTTCCGGGCGGCCGCGCAGACTGGGTAGGCCCGGCCTTTGAACGCGGTTCGGGCGACATGAACACACACTACCGCCGCTGGGGCAAACGGGCGTTCGACGCCGTGGCGTCCGCGACTGCGCTCACGCTGCTCTGGCCCGTCCTCGCCGTCGTCTCGGTGCTCGTGCGTTTCCTGCTTGGATCCCCGGTCCTGTTCCGCCAGGAACGGCCCGGATATCACGGGGGATTGTTTACGCTGCTCAAGTTCCGCTCCATGATCGCCGCCAGCGATGAGACGGGCCGAACGTTGCCCGACGAAGCGCGCCTGACCCGGTTCGCGCGGGCCCTTCGCAGCACGAGCCTCGACGAACTGCCCGAACTCTGGAACGTCTTGTGCGGCGACATGAGCCTGGTAGGCCCACGGCCGCTACTGAAGCAGTACCTGGAACGGTACACGCCCGAGCAGGCTCGTCGACACGATGTCAAGCCGGGAATGACGGGATGGGCCCAGGTCAACGGCAGAAACACGCTGTCCTGGGAGGATCGATTCACACTCGATGTGTGGTACACGGACCACCTGTCCTGCTGGCTGGATCTGAAAATCGTAGCGCTGACGCTCTGGAAGATCCTCGTGCGCGAGGGCATTTCGTCTCCGGGACTGGCCACCATGCACGAATTCTACGGCTCGAAAGCCGAGCCCCCAGGGCCTCCACAGGATTCACCGTAGTATGCGCATACTGGTGTTAGGCGCCGGGGGCCACGGGCAGGTCGTGGCCGACATTCTGCTCCGCATGGCTGATGCCGGTGCGGAGTTGACCGTGACAGGATTCCTGGATGACAGCCCCGACCTGGCAGGCCAGCGCCTGCTTGGCCTTCCGGTTCTAGGCCGCCTGGCCGACCGGATGTCCTTGCCTCATGAGGCAGTGGTGGTGGCCGTGGGGAACAATCTGCAGCGCCACAGGCTGGCCACGGAGCTGTCCAGGGAAGGCGAGGTCTTCGCTCTTGCGTGTCATCCCAGAGCCGTGATTGCCCCGGATGTGACCATCGGCCCTGGTACGATGGTGTGTGGTGGTGTGGTTGTGAACCCCGGTAGCGTGATTGGCGCCCATGCCATTCTGAATACCGCGTGCACCGTCGATCATCACGGCCGAATCGGCGACTTCGCCCACATCGCCCCTGGCGTTCACCTTGGTGGCGATGTGCGGATCGGCACGGGGACATTGGTGGGCATCGGGTCGTCCGTCCTGCCCCAGCTTTCGATAGGCGAGTGGACGATCATTGGCGGGGGGTCTGTGGTGACCAGAGACATCCCTTCCCGCGTGACGGCCGTCGGGGTACCAGCTCGCCCCCGGCGAATACCCGGAGGCGGACAGCAGAAGCGCTGACGCCGGTCGCGAAGGAGTGGTTGTGCCGCGGATCTACTTATCTCCACCGCATGTCTTTGGTGACGAGCAATCGCTTGTTGCGGACGCCTTCGCATCAAACTGGATCGCCCCTCTCGGCCCGCACGTAGACGCCTTCGAGAAGGAATTCCAGGGAGTCGTCGATGTGCCTCACGCGGTCGCGCTCTCATCCGGAACGGCTGCTCTCCACCTCGCCATGGAACTCCTCGGCGTGGGCGCCCGGGACCATGTCATTTGTTCGTCCCTGACCTTCAGCGCCTCGGCGAACCCGATCCGCTACCAGGGGGCGACTCCGGTGTTCGTGGACTCGGACAAGACGTGGACGATGGATGCGAACCTGCTGGAAGACGCATTGAAGTCCGGAGATGCGGCAGGTCGAAGGGCGAAGGCGGTCATCGCCGTCGATCTGTACGGCCAGTGTGCCGACTACCAGCCAATCCTTGAGTTGTGCGACCGTTACGGCGTCCCGCTTGTTGAAGATGCCGCTGAAGCGCTGGGGGCCACGTACAAAGGGCGCCCCTCGGGCGGTTTCGGGCGGCTGGGCGTCTTCTCGTTTAACGGCAACAAGATCATCACCACCTCCGGCGGCGGGATGCTGGTGTCGCACGAGAAGGCGTTGGTTGACCGCGCGAGGTTCCTCGCCACCCAGGCGCGCGATCCTGCGCCGCACTATGAACACTCGTGCATCGGTTACAACTACAGGCTCAGCAACGTCCTGGCGGCGATCGGGCGGGGCCAGCTGAAGACGCTGGCTCAGCGGGTTGCCATGCGCCGTCGCATCTTCGAGCGCTACGTTGAAGGGCTCGGGGATCTTCCCGGTGTCGAGTTCATGCCCGAGGCCCCCTACGGCCGGCCAAACCGGTGGTTGACGTGCCTCACCATCAGTCCGGAGGTGTGTGGGGCAGACCGCGAGTCGGTCCGTCTGGCGCTCGAGGCGGAGAACATCGAAGGGCGTCCGGTGTGGAAACCGATGCACATGCAGCCGGTCTTTGCTGGGGCTCATGTGTTCGGTGGGGCAGTGTCGGAACGGCTGTTCCGGGACGGTCTATGTCTTCCGAGCGGCTCGAGCCTCAGCCCTGACGAACAGGGCCGGGTGATCTCAATTGTCCGGCGATCATTCCGCCCGTAGTCGATTCAGCAGAGACTCCCATATGAGTTACTTCAAGCACGAATCCGCATACGTGGACGACGCATGTGAGATCGGCGACGGAACGAAGATCTGGCACTTCTGCCACATTCAGAAGGGTGCGAAGATCGGCGCCAACTGCGTCTTTGGTCAGAACTGCAACGTGGCCAATGACGTGGTCATCGGCTCCAACGTCAAGGTCCAGAACAACGTGTCGATCTACACTGGAACCACGATCGAAGACGATGTCTTCCTGGGCCCGTCCTGCGTGCTGACGAACGTGACGAATCCCCGGTCGCAGGTGATTCGCCACACGCTGTACGAGCGCACGCTGCTAAAGCGCGGGTGCTCGATCGGCGCCAACGCAACCGTCGTGTGTGGGACGACAATCGGCCGATACGCGTTTGTTGCGGCTGGTTCCGTCGTGACGAAAGACGTTCTCGACTATGCGCTCGTCATCGGTGTTCCGGGACGCATGGCCGGGTGGATCGGTCGCCATGGCGTACGCCTGACAGGTCCGGATGAAAGAGGCGAGATGACATGCCCGGAGTCCGGGCTGCGTTATCGGGAGACGCAGGCTGGCGTCGTGCGATGCCTCGACCTCGACGAGGACGCGCCACTGCCGGAGGAACTGAGCGTGGGCGAGAGGCCGTACCGCGAGTTCCGGCCGAGGACCCTGTGAAGCGCATGGTCAGAGGTATCAAGGGCGCCCTTCCATCGTGGACTCCGCTGGTGCTGCGTCTCCGCCGTCCGATCGCAGTCTGCCTGTACCTGGCCCTGTCCTGGGCGGCGAATGCACTGGCGTTTCTTCTGCGGTTCGACGGCAATGTGCCTCCTCAGTTCTGGGCAGCCCACGCGGCGATGGTCCCGTGGCTTCTGCTGGCTCGAACCGGCGGTTTCATGGCGTTCGGGCAGTTCCGGGGATTGTGGCGCTACGCCAGCCTGTATGACCTGCGCCTTATCGTCATGGCTGTTCTCTCCAGTTCGGTTGGATTCTACATTCTGGCCCGCTGGGTGTTCGGGCAGCCTGACTACCCCCGCTCGGTGTATCCGATTGACGGTCTGGTGCTGATCGCGCTTCTCGGGACTCTTCGCATGGCGCGACGAACCTACCACGAAATGCGGTGGTCGCCGCGCGGCAAGAAAGTGCTGATCATAGGCGCGGGCAACGCTGGCGAATTGATCGTGCGCGACATGCTGCAGAGTCCGGACTACGACTACCATCCGATAGGCTTCGTGGACGATGAGCCAAGCAAGCAGGGCGAACGGATACGCGGCGTGCCGGTCTTGGGAAAGCGCGCCGACCTGCCGCGGGTGATTGAAAGGACCAAGCCGGACGACGTGCTGATTGCGATGCCGTCGGCGCCGCCGGCCGTCATTCAAGAAGTGGTGCGCGCCCTGCAGCCGTTCCACCTGAATATCAACACGCTGCCGAGGCTGAGCGAAATCGTCGGCGGCAAGGCTGCGGTGGGGCAGATCCGCAAGCTCGTCATCGAGGACCTCCTGGCCCGCGCGCCCGTGAGCCTGGACCCGGCGCCAGTGCGTGCCCTCGTCGCCGGGCGCTGCGTGATGGTCACGGGCGCCGGCGGATCCATCGGGGCCGAGCTGTGCCGGCAGATTGCGGCGCTGGAGCCGAAGACGCTGGTGCTGTTTGAGCGATACGAGAACTCGCTGTTCGCCGTCGCCAACGAGTTGCACGACCGCTGGCCGAGCCTCGACGTCCGGCCGCTCGTGGGCGACGTCGGCGATGCCGGGCGCCTGGCCGGCGTGTTCGCGCGGCACCCGCCGCATATCGTGTTTCACGCCGCCGCGCACAAGCACGTGCCGCTCATGGAGTTGAGCCCGTGCGAGGCGGTGAAGAACAACGTGTTCGGCACGCAGCAACTGGTCGAGGTGGCGTCCAGGTCTGGTGTCGAGCGCTTCATCCTGATCTCCACCGACAAGGCTGTGAACCCCACCAGCGCCATGGGGGTCTCGAAGCGCGTCGCGGAGATGATCGTCCAATCGAAGAACGACGGGTCGAAGACCGTGTTTGCCTCCGTGCGATTCGGCAACGTACTGGGTAGCAACGGGAGTGTGGTGCCCAGGTTCCTCGAGCAGATCAAAGCAGGCGGGCCCGTCACCGTGACCCACCCGGACATGCGCCGCTATTTCATGCTCATTCCCGAGGCCGTGCACCTGGTCATGCACGCGGCGGCAATGGCCGAAGGCGGCGAGGTGTTCGTCCTGGACATGGGCGAGCAGATCATGGTGCTCGACATGGCCCGCACACTGATTCGCCTGTCCGGTTTTGTGCCGGAGGAGGACATTCCCATCACGTTCACGGGTCTCAGGCCTGGCGAGAAGCTCTACGAAGAGCTGGTCGGCAGCGAGGAATCGGTAGAAGCGTCGGGCGTGGAAAAGATCAACAGGCTCAGACGCGACCATCCCGTTGACGCCGCGCGTCTGGAGCGATACCTCGTGGAGCTGCGGCGGTGCATTGCCATGGAGCATCAGGACAGCAGTTCTTGCCCATCTGGCATCCTCGAGGTGCTGCGACAGCTGGTGCCGACGTACACGCCGGAGCCCGATACCGTGCAGGCTTTTCGGGACCACGCTGAGGTTCTGCACGGTCGACAATAACGAATACCGACGCTCTCGCGAACCCCGCGGTTCCTGTGGGTCCGGGCTGCGTCGGACACCATGGTCGCGCAGTCCGGGCCCGGGCGAACTGAACGAAGAGGGCGGAGGTTCACACGCGAGTGAACGATCAGTCAAGAGGTTGGCGAACGGCGAAAGCTCACCGCCTGGTTCTCCTCGGGGCGTCCAGCAGATGAAACCGGCCAACACCGCATCAATCGGATCCGACACTGTCAGCGTTTGTGAGTGGTGTGTGCTTGGAGTCGTTGTCGCAACAAGCGTGGCGTGTGTGCTGTGGGTGCTGCGCAGCTGTCACTACGGCATCGACTTCTCAGATGAGGGATTCTACCTGAATTGGATCTCTCAACCCTGGCTCTTCGACTTTTCGGTCAGCCAGTTCGGATTCATCTACCACCCGCTCTATCGCCTGGTCGCCGGGGACCTCCCGATGCTGCGCCAGGGCAATACGCTGATCACGCTGGGTGTGTCGTGGATCCTCTGGACGACCGCGCTCACGAGAGTCGGCTTTGGCGACAGCGGTGTTCCAGATGAGCGAAAGCCCTACGTCACCGGGATTGCCCTTGTCTTCGCCACGAGTTCATTGCTGTCGCTTCTCGTGGCGTCCACGTGGCTGCCCACCCCGAGCTACAACAGTCTCGCCCTCCAAGGCGTCATGATGACCGCCACGGGGGTTGTGATGGCTGAGAATCGATTCTCGCGCGCAAGCGTCCTGGGGTGGGTGCTTGTCGGGGCGGGTGGCTGGCTCACGTTCATGGCGAAACCCACCACGGCAGCCGCGCTGGCTATTGCGGTAGGTACCTATTTCGTCCTGACGGGGCGATTGAAACCCAAGTTGTTGACAGTCTCGCTGGCCGTGACCGGAACCCTGACCTGTGCGTCGGCATGGGCGATCGCAGGTTCAATGCGAGGATTCGTCCTGCGAGTTCTCGGCGGCGTCGACGACATGGCGCGTCTTGGCGGCGGACACACTCTCGCTGGCGGATTGCGGTGGGACAGCGTGTCATTTGGCCAACAGCAGCGCGACATGTTTCTGGCCATTGCGGCCGTGAGCTGTTTGTGCACCTGCTTCAGCCTTAGCGATGGGCGAGCGTTCCGGCATGCCTCGGCGGTATTCGCACTGGTGGCGGCGTCGGTCGGCGGTTCGATTTGTGCGGGCTGGTACTCTCCGCCCCTCAGGCTGACGGACTCTCTGGGGTTGCTGGTCTGTGCCATACCCGTTGGTGGTGTCGCCGCCACGATCCTCGTGCTCGCACAGCGCGGGCTTCGAGGACGCGCGGTCGGCCTCGCGGCGGCGGGCGGTCTCACAGCTACCCTGCCATACGTGTACGCGTTCGGAAGTAACAACAACTACTGGGTGGCGGCCTCAGGTGCCGCGGTTCTGTGGCTGCTGGCTGGTATGTTCGTGGTGGGCCTTGCGAGTCGTAGCAGGGGATTCTGGCCAGGCTTGCTGGCTACCGGGGCGGCCGCGCAATCTGTCGTGATTGTGCTGCTGCACGCAGGTATGGAGAACCCGTACCGCCAACCCCTGCATCTGCACGCGTACGATCAGAAGATCTCGATCTCTCGATCGCGGAGCGATCTTGTCGTGTCTCGGACTGCGGCGGACTACATACGCCGCTTGAGAACGTTGGCATTTGAGGGCGGGTTCCGAGAGGGCACGCCGATGATTGATCTCACGGGACGGTTTCCGACCGCTCTCTACGTTGTGGGTGCGCAACCTGTGGGGCTTGCATGGATGCTCGGAGGATACCCGGGGAGCGAGCGATTGGCGAGGAGCGCGCTGGACCGCGTCGCGTGCAAAGACATCGGACGGGCATGGATCCTGTCGGAACCATCGGGCCCGCGTAGATTGAGCGGCGATGTGCTCGGGTACTACGGGGCTGACGTGGACCGCGACTTCAGCCCCGTCGGCTCCCTGGAGTCGCCAATCGGGGAGTACCCGTCAGCATTCCGGCAGGTACTTCTCAAGCCGACGAGGCCGGCGGAGGTCGCTCAGCGTGCGTGTGACGATCGGGGAAAGGGACGGGTGTCCGGCGGTGGCCATGACAGTATGGAGCAGGACTTCTGACGGGATTGGCGGCCCGCGGGCGCTCGCAAGAACAATCGAACTGGGCTCCGAGCGGAGTGCGCTTCCTGTTCTGAGTGCGCCATGTGTGGGAGCCCTGTCCTGCCCGGAACGCGAGAAGGTTCGGGAGGAACCGTGGTGGCATTCAGCCAGCGGTGGCATCGGGTGATGGGTCATGCCGGTCGAACGATTCCTTTCGTCTGCTCGTCACGCATGCGGTGAATAACGAGCGCGGTGTGATCTGTTTCTCGGGGTCTTGCTCCGAGATCGACCTGGAGAAGGCCTTCGAGCGCACCGGTTGGCGGCCGGATGGGCCGCGGCCTATTGCTCGCCAACCGGGGCAGACCAGTCTGGCGTTTCCGGTCCACTCCACCCTGGAACCGCCGCGCATCGACGAGACCTGTGACGTCCTCAGGGATGTCATGCGGGCGGCAGTGGCGTAGTCTCGGGCAGCCCGCGCATTCCGCATCCGTCCGATCCTTCTTCGAGAAGACGACGTACATGTCACACGTGCCATTCACTCGCGTTGCGCTGGCAGGTCCCGAATTGAGCTACATCCAGCAGGCCGTCGAAGGGATGCACCTGTCCGGCGATGGCGTGTTTACGGAGAGGTGCAGCCGCCTGCTCGAGCAGCAGCTTCGCGTGGGAAAAGTGCTGCTGACGACCTCATGCACGCATGCGCTCGAGATGGCCGCGCTGTTGCTGGACATTCAGCCTGGCGACGAGGTCGTTGTGCCCTCCTACACGTTCGTCTCGACCATCAACGCGTTCGTGTTGAGAGGCGCCACGCCAGTGTTTGCCGACATCCGGCCAGACACGCTCAATCTGGACGAGACGCAGCTCGAGCGCCACGTCTCCGAGCGCACCCGCGCCATCGTGGTGGTGCACTATGCCGGCGTCGCGTGCGAGATGGACACGATTCTCGACATCGCCCGGCGCCACAGCATTCCCGTCGTCGAAGACAACGCGCACGGGCTGTTCGGCCGATACAAGGGGCAGTCGCTGGGCTCGTTTGGCGACATGGCGGTGCTGAGCTTCCACGAGAC
>Ga0315286_10002858_pt1 | contig 16190 bp, 16 predicted proteins | sample YL17G10_0_MG_FD_205038 | JGI IMG/M metagenome (GOLD analysis project Ga0315286, IMG submission 205038) | Sediment microbial communities from Yellowstone Lake, YNP, Wyoming, USA - YL17G10_0 | ecosystem: Environmental > Aquatic > Freshwater > Lake > Sediment | place: USA: Wyoming | collected...
TCCCTGGCAGTGTTGGGTAGCCGACTCTACCTGACCTACACTGCGCAGTTGTCTCCGGATCAATGGGCGGCTCTAATAGGTACTTCCGAAAGCGCAGCAGCGGTGATCGCCAACACGCGTGGCAATGTCACCACCATCATCCTGTGGGCTTTATGGTTGGTGATCCCGCTAGGCTACTTCGCCATGTTGCTGCAGCAGGTCTTGATCAACCCGATGTCATTGGTCAATCCTCTGGCTGGTGCCAGCGAGTTGATACAGCGCTACAGGAACAGAAGGTAGGGAGACGAATGAAACCAATGCAAATAAGTTTGTGCTGGTTTGATTTGTTCCTCTACCGTTTTTGGTGAGAGGTTTATAAACGTTGGTCGGTTCTTTAAACGTCGGATTCTATTTCAACGATTGGAGGTCAAAATGTCAGAACTGATGGATTTGCTGCGTGGCCCTGCTTTAGGAGTGATCGTCATGATCCTCCTGCTGGCAGGTGTCCTGCTCATCACGGCTTTTGCGGCCCTGATGGCTCAAATGGGACTCTTGTTCCGAATGAAATCCTGGAACACTTCAGAAAAACAATCCCAAGGACAAAGAAGTGGAACAGGGAATGGAACCAGGCAACCGGGACCCTATGGGTACAGCTCTTCTGTGCGAGACAACCAGCAGACATCACCCGCGTATCGCACCCGGACACCACAGGTGGTGGTGCTCGATCCAGATGCGAACGAAGTGGTGGATGCTGTCTGGCGAGAAGTGCACTAGGCAAGGCGATCCAGGGCTGCTCCTGCAAGTACAGGAGCAGCCTGCTCAGTTCACCAGCTACTCTGGTTGGCAAATTGAGCAGGCTGAAACAAACATGGAGAAAAGAAAACAATGATCATTGGCAAGCTGGCTGAAAAAATACCCTGGTTGAAAAGGAAGGATAAACTGTCCATCCCGGATGACCTGGAGATCAACGGCACTGAGCTGACCTATAACGAGCGCCATGAACTCGAAAGCCTGATCTTCCATATCACCGAACGGGAAGGTGCCCAGGAATATAAGGGATACCGGGTAATACGTCTGCTGCAATTACGCTACATCTCCATGGAAGCTCGTCGGGATGCTGGCTTATTACAAAAGATGCGCACGGTCCTGCGCGGTTTGTATGGGGCTCAGGTCGACCTGGTGTACCTGGCAGCCGGGGTTTTCAATGAACCGAAGATCGGGATCGTGCAGTGTTATGGCGTGGCTGCATTTTCTGCAAACAAGGAAGAAGCCATCCAGCGTTCTTTGCAAAACCTGTATGCGCTGCGAGCTGGTCTGGTGGGAGCATACCGCCAGATCCGACTGGAACCCATTTCAGCCGAGGTAGCCCAGTGGTTGGCTCGTTCCCTGGAGCAAATGCCTTATGCTGTCGTGGCTGTCGGTCATCCGGATCCGCGCGAAAATTCACGCGGGGGTGATGCTGCCATGCGGGATCCACTCACTTCCGGCAGTCAGTCTGCCCAGCAATACAGTCAGCAGCAGAACGAACTGCTCTTTCGTGGCATGAGCAGCCTGGAGGAAGAATTTCTGCTGATGCTGCTCACCAGCCACGTGCGCCTGGAAGATATCCTGACCATGTTGTCCGGTTTGCTGGAAGATACCTCGATCTATGCCTCCCGCCAGCTGGGAACCCGGGCTGCCTCCTTTGGCATCAGCCTGCCAGCCATTTTGACCGGCGGCCTGGCAGAGAACGCTTCCCAATCCTACGCGACCAATCATACCAATGGAGTCACCCAGGGCCAGGCAGCGACAGATGGGGTGGCTGAGTCGCAAGGCCAGGCGCATACCGTTGGACAGTCCAGCACAAGCGGCTGGGCACACACTGTTGGAACCTCCGAGACCGATACGGTCGGGTCGTCGTCGACGGTTGGCAGTTCAGTCACGCAGGGTACTTCTCACACGGATGGATCCTCGGTGACAGACGGATCATCCCATACCGATTCTTCCGGCCTGGCAAGCTCGCATACCGACAGTTCTGGATACGGCGTCAATGGGGGAATCGGCGGAAGCATTGCCCCGGCCGGCGTGGGTCTGTCCGCCAACGTGGGTGGAAATGCCAGCTGGGGTTCATCCGATGGGGTCATCAACAGCAGTGGTTCATCCGATGCAAGCATGCATTCAGCCACTACCAGCCAGTCAGATACTGTCTCCAACAGCCTCACCCAGAGTCAGTCCCAGACGAACTCACAAAGCCACTCTTCCACCCAATCGGAAGCGAACACGATTTCAGGATCCCAGACCGAGTCGGTGGCGGACACCACCAGTTCCTCCAGCACCCAGAGCCATGCTGATACGACCAGCACAGCTCGATCGACAGCGGATGGGGTCAATCTTGGCCAGAGCCTGGGGCGCGGCATCAGCGCTGGTATGAGCGTTGGGGTAGCCCCTTCCTTTTCACTTTCCAATGCCAACCAGTGGCAGGATGATCCCTTTATCCTGCTGACCGAGATCATGCGCACCCAGCGCAAGCTACTGGATATTGCCAGTCGGGAAGGCGCCTTTTACACCGATCTATATGCCCTGGCGCGTACGGAACAAGGTGTGCAGGCTTTGATGGGTCTCATACCAGAAGCCTTTCACGGCACCGAAGATGTAGTGGCAGGTGTGCAAACGCGTGCGCTCAGTGAGATCGAGCAGGCTTATATCGGTTTGCATGCACGTACGTTCACACCCTCCACCCGTATTGAAACCATCCCGGAAGCCATGAGCGGGTATGCCGATTCAACCCTGCTGACCATGTTGCAGGTGGCGGCCTACACTGCTCCAGGCATGTTCGAACAGGGTTCTGCCCTGACCACCCAGGAAGAAACCCCGGCCTTTGCCTTCTATCCAGATATTCCCGGGGATATCAGCCTGGCCAGACAGTGGTCGAGCGAGACCGGTCTGCTGACGGATGTATTCTTGAAGTTATCCAGAGACCGTCATTTTCATACTGCCTTTGTGGGCGATACCGGTTTTGGAAAATCAATTGCAGCAGAGCGCCTGGCGTATGAAACCACGCGCTACTGGCACTACCGCACCATCGTCCTGGATTTTGGACAGGGTTGGCGCAAGGCCATGAACTGGACCGGCATCAGTAAGTCCAATTCGGAAGATGGTCTCTCGCATGTCGATATCCGTCAGCTCTATCCTGGTTCGCCACGTCCATTGCGCTGGAACATCCTGCAGGTGCCGCGCCGTCTCGAGCCGGGTAGATACCGCAGTATGCTGGCTGAACTGTTTGCCAACGCCGGCCGCATGGGCGCCAGGCAGTTGGGATTCATGCGCCGGGCGTTGACCGAATTGTATTTCGAAGCCGGCGTCCTGACCGGGGACCCCAAGCTGCAGAATGGACCGCTGGGACATCTCCAGGATAAGCGCGAAGTGGAGTTGATTCGTAATGAACGCTCCAATTCTAAGAATTCACAGGCTGACCTTCACCCCGGCACCCTGTTGGAAACGCTATCGCCTTCGGAATTACAGGCCCTGGCGGTCTACCGCAGTCGAAAATTGGATGTCTCCCAATGGGTGGATCGCTTACGCTCCTACAAAATAAGATTTGAAAAGGACCAGACCAGCCGAACCAGCCTGGAAGGGGTTTTATTGCGCCTGGAACAATTTTCCGAAGGCCAGATGGCGCGCCAATATGGAGCCTCTGCCAGCAGCCTCTCGTCAGTGCCAGGCGTGGAAGATCTGGGTCTGTTGGGCGATAAGGACAACCCCTGGGGCATTCTGGTCATTGAAGGGGGTGCCGAGATGGATGAGTATTCCAAGGCAGCCTTGCTTTCTCTTTTAGCCAGTATCCTGTATACGGATGCGGTTGCCCGCCGGCGTGAAATGCTGGCTGGCAAGCACTTTCCACCCATGCAGCTCTTCTTTGAAGAAGCCAACAAGGTCCTGACCGGCGTCTCGGGAGGTGCAGCTTCCGACCAGGGTTCCGGGGAATCGGGTAACCCGGTCAGTCATCTCTTTCAGACCATGTGGCGGGATGGGCGCAAGTACAACATCTTTCTGCATCTGATGGCTCAGACCGTCAGTGAACTGCCGGCAGGTATCCTGTCCTCCTGCGCCAATGTCTTCGTGTTCCAGACCAAGGATCCCAAGGATCGTGACCTGATCCTGCCCCACCTGGGTCGCTCGGAAAAAGGCATGGTCAACACCGAATACAAACGCTACCTGGCGCGCATCCCGCGCAGCTATGCCATCGCCAAGCTGGGATACAGCGACGATGTGATCTGGTTGGAACCGGTGCTGGTCAGCCCGTTAATGATCCAATGCAATGAACCTTCGGATGAAGAGATCATCCGGAAATTGGGTCCTGTTTCCCTGGAACGGACCGTCTCCGACATGCTTGCCTCTCATCCATAAATCATAAAAAAGGAGAAATACAAAAAATGCAAACCAAAAAACGTTCCCCCCTGGCAGCCATCGTCCTGGCAGTCATTATCGGACTGCTGGTGATCGCCCTGTTGAATGGCGTCATCCGCCCGACCCAGGTTGTGGTGGCCAAAGTGGCCATTGCACCGGGTACCCTGTTGACCGATCAACTGGTTGAACTGCGCACCATCCCGATGGGAGCCAGACCGGTGGATGCATTCTCGAAGATTGAAGAAGTAGCCGGCAAGATCCTGGCGGTTGGTCGGGCTCCGGGCGACTGGATCGTCAGTACCGTTTTGGGAGAGATCGCCGGTGCCGGCATCCCGGCTGAATTACCGGATGGACATGTGGCCCTGGCGATCCATGTCAACTTGGCCAGTGGCGTAGCCGGTTTGTTGCGCCCGGGACAGACCGTAACGGTCATCGGAATGCTTTCCCCGGATATTATCAAAGCCAGCTCTTCAAGCCTGTTTTCGGCTCCAGTCCCTGAATTCACTTCACCGCTCCTATCCACTACTTCCGGGGTATCGGCAACTCAATCACCAACACCTACTCCCACACCCGAACCACCGAACTCGCCCCTGGCGCGCCTGGTTATCAGCGGCTTGCGGGTCTTGATGGTACCCCAGTCCTTCCGTTATGAAGAGATCCCGGCCGGCGCCAGCCAGGAGGAATTATTTTCTGCGGCGCGTACCAGCGCTTCTGCCCAGGAAGGCAGCGTCATTGTTCTGGATGTCCCCACCGGGCTGGTGGAAGTAACCCCGGGTTTCTGGGTGGATCCGGCCACCTTGCTGGCTGCCCTGGATCAATACGGCATTATTCACCTGGCTCTGGAACCCGCCTCTGGCCTGGAACTGGATGTGGTGGATGTGATCACGCTCAACCTGGGTGAACTTTATAACGAAATGAATGATTATAGGAAGAAGTAGGTCGAAATGAGCGATAACGCCTACCAAACCAACAAGGTCACCGTCCTGCTGGCCGGCGCCGGGCATGACCTGGTCTACTACCAGATGCAGCAGCCCATCCTGGCCGACCAGCGTTTCATGATCGCCGGGCACGCCGCCCAGTGGTCCATGTTTGAGACCAACCTGAACAGCCTACAGCCTGACCTGGTGATCGTCCAGGCCGACATCGCTCCAGATCCGGATACACTGATCGCTTCTTTGCAGAAGATCTCGGCCTGGCAGGGCATTGCCATCGTGGTGCTTTCGATGGCTCAAAAAGATTTTCAGGGAGCCTTCACCAAGCTGGATTGCGTGCGGGGGGTGTTCGTGGCACCCGTCAACTGGACCGAGATTATCCAGGCAGCCTATGGTGCTGCCATGACCTCCCGGGCCAGTTTGAACCAGGCGGCACCTATGCAGCAGGCTGTCTCAAGCTACGCCACCAGTGGATCATCGGCATACATCACGGGTACCAAGCGCATTGCAATCCTTTCGCATGCCGGCGGGGCAGGTGTTTCCACCATTGCCGAGAACCTGGCCTATGAATTGTCCGTCCGGCTCAGTGTCAAGACCCTTCTGGTCTCAATGGGACTGCCACCGGCAGCTACACCTCACCTGGGGCTGCGCTATGTGCCCAACTTGAACGAATACTTTGACCGCCCTGGTAAGTCTGCCTTCCAGGCTGCCATTCAACGCAAGGAAAATCTGGAGATCCTGCTGGCACCCGAATCCTCCCTGGAATACATGCATATTTTGGAAAACTCCAGCAGGGGAACCGGCGAAGGCAGTATCAACGGCATGCTGATCGATTCGGAAGACGGGCGCTATGCAGCCATTGTCATGGATGTGCCCACCACGGAAGATCTGTGGATGATGCATTCCATCATTTTTGCCAATTATGCCTTGATTGTGGCACGGCCGACCCTGGCCGATCTAACCGCGGTGCGGCATACCCTGACGCTCTTGCTGACCGGGTTGAAAAGTGAAAAGCGGCTGGCACGCGAATCGATTTACCTGGTCCTGAACCAGACCTCTGAACGAAGCAGCTTCACCCCGCGTATTTTTCAGGAGGAGCTCTCCAAGGTGATGGGGTGGGCTCCGCCCATTGCTGCGATACTGCCCTTTGATGTGGATATCACCCGGGCTCAAGATGATGGCATCCTGCCGGTGACACGCAGCGTCGTGTTTGCCGGAGGGATTCGTGCCATTATCAATACCTTGTTTCCGCAGATGGAAGCGAATATTACCCGTCCGAATGGGAAAAAGAGCATCCTGCGGTTGCCCAGGATCCGCATTACTTAGACTACCGATCTTTTTTTATTTAGAAGCACTTAATTTTTTGAATTGGAGGTCGACCATGCCAGGCATTTTAGGGATGTATGATACAGCGACCACTGCAAATAACCTGGATGAGGCGACGCGCAGCGAGGTGTTCAACGAGGTCATCGACCTGGTCAACCACGAGTTTCCTACGACCATCCTGCAGAGTCCCAGTGATGACGATCGCCGACGAATACGGGAACGGGTGGATGCAGCCATCGCTGTGGCTCTTCGCAAGCGCAATTGCCGTCCCGGCTCGGAACAGGAAGACGCTATGTCGGAAGAGCTCACCCGACGGATCCTGGGATTGGGCTTCCTGGATCTGCTGCTGCCACCAGCCCGTACCGACCTGTCCGAGGTCACCATTTATTCCAGCGGCTTGCTGCAGATCATGCGCAAGGGCATGGTGCGTTGGGAAAGCATCGACCTGCACCCTGAGCCGGGTGAGATCTGGCGCGTCCTGGATCGGCTGATCGGGCCGCAGAACAAGACCTTGAATGAGACCAACCCGAGCATCAACGCCAAGCTGCCGGCGACGCTCCATAACCCCGGGGGTGGGCGCATCAAGGCCCTTCACCCGGTTATTGCGCCTCCTGGCCGAAATCCATCCATCAATATTCGCCTGTATGAGCAGAAACCGGTCCTACCGGAATGGTTGTTGGAACGCGGCATGATGAGTCCAGAAATGATGGAAACCCTGCGCCAGGCCATGGAACACGGGTCCCGCATTTTGATCTCGGGTGGAACCCGCACAGGGAAAACCACATTACTCAGTGCCCTGTGCAATTTTCTGCCACTAACCTGGCGCATTGTGAAGATCGAGGATCCGGAGGAAATCTGGGTCGACCGAGCGACTGTCCAGACCGTGGAAGCCCGTCCACAAGCAATTGGCACGGATGTGCGACCCTATACCCTGGCAGATGGAGTGGATGATGCCATGCGTATGTCTCCCGATTATCTGGTGATCGGGGAGGTGCGGGATGGGACAGCAGCTATGAGCCTGTTCCGGGCTTTGATGACCGGTCACAGCGGTGCCTGCACCTTCCACGCCGACAGTCCGCGTGAAGCTGTCCGTCGTCTGGCCACGATCATGGGTGCGGACGCGGGTGTACGGCTGCACGAAGCCAACCAGATGATCTGTGACGCCGTGGATCTGCTGGTGCAGATCAGCATCCGCCACGAGGTCAGGCGAGTGACTGCTATCTCAAATGTAGCCAAGGATCTGAAGAATGGGGATGTTTTTTTCGAGCCGATTTACCGGTATATGGAAGAATCGACAGCTGCAGAGTCGAGATGGGAGAAAGAGGGGGAGTTAAGATAATTTCAAACTTTGTATCCACATGGGACAGTATTCGTTATATGAGGGATTGATTTTTTTATTCAAGTATGTTATTATTTTATTATATTTAAGATATAAATGTAAATTAATAATAACTATATGAGGCGAAATGATGAAACGAGCAGGGTACAAACAATATATTACGGAATATGTTTTCCGCTTACCTTTTAATGCCCCGATCTATACGGAAAATGTCACTATTGACCTTGCCGACCACTTTCATATTACGATTGCTCACGCCAAGACCCTGGTAAACGTAAACCTGCCCCGGATTGCAGAGATCTATGATTTGATGAGGTATCAGAAGGGAATTTACTATAAGGCTCAAAACACACCTTTCGGTAAAACCAAACTCAACTCGGCGCTCATCAATCGTGATCGCTATACCCAAAAAGACGGGGTGATCACCGGTTATGAAACCGGTGCATCCTTCTTGAATCAAATAGGACTTACCACCCAAATCCCTAAGTACAAAAAATATGCGACCAATGTTTATAAATATAATGGTAACAAGACAGATAAAAAGTTAAAGGTGGAAATTCGAAAGCCAAGAGTTCAAATAACGGAAGACAACCATCTCTATTTGCAACTATTAGATGCCGTTGCGAATAAAGAAAAGGTACCTTTTGATGCTCTCCACCCAGAAATAATTATTCTTAATTACATTAAAGACAATAAATTGGATTTTAGAAAACTAGTTGGGTATGCTGGAATACATTACAGTAAAAAAACCCAAAAGAAACTCGGCGAAATTGCAGCAGCCGGATTATGGTGAAACTTCATTTAGATCAACCTGCATTTGAAACACTATTGCTCAGTGAATCAGAGAGCTCAGGTATTCGGGCAGATATCCTTAAAAAAGATTATTAGGTAATGTTAATTCTCATTGAACTGGATGATAATCAAGATCAAGGCTTTGCATATTTCAAAGAGGAACCGCATTATACAAAGCAATCGGAAACATCAGGCGTTTCTCGGAAAATATATACTTAACGGTTTCAATTCAAGATTGTACGAATAGCCAGGCTAAAAGAAAGTTAGAGCGTGCGACTTTAGAATTTTCATCGCTTGTTGAATAATATACTAATCACGATTATAATAATTATGATTAGTATTACTAAAGAGGTACACGCTGGAGGATTTATGTTCATCAACCGAAAAGCCGAAATAGAGCAATTGAGTCACCTGTACAGTTCAGATCAAGCTGAGCTTTTTGTTTTATATGGTCGACGTCGTGTAGGAAAAACAGAATTGTTGCGTGCTTTTTGCGTTGATAAACCGCACGTCTTTTTTATCGCCACTCTCAGCAGCGATACCGAACAGTTGGCTACTATTTCCCAGCAAATTTATGGATTCAACCATAAAGAAGTTCCAGCTGGTTTTACATTCCCATCCTGGGAAGCGGTGTTTCAAGCACTGGCAGACTTACCCATGCAACCCCGCCCAATCATTATTATGGATGAATTCACTTACCTGATTAGCGGTAATAAAGCCATTCCTTCCATATTGCAAAAGGTCTGGGATGAAAAACTTAAAAACACCAGGCTTATGTTGGTGTTGTGCGGTTCCTATATTGGTATGATGGAAACAGAAGTGTTGGGTTACCAGGCTCCCCTGTATGGCCGGCGAACTGCCAGTAGCCTGCTCCGGCCTTTGGATTTGTCGTCATCTTCTTTATTCTTTCCACAATATTCTCCTGAAAAACAATTTTTAGCCTGGGCTGTCCTGGGTGGGATGCCTTATTACCTGCGTACTTTTAGCGACCGCCAGGACATTTTTGCCAATATCCGTCAGCATATCCTGGATGCCCAAACAGGGGCGCTTTTCAACGAACCGCGCTTGCTGTTAATGGAAGAATTGCGTGAACCGCGCAATTACTTCTCCATTCTGCGTGCTATTGCTCAAGGGCGTACACGTTTGAATGAAATCACGCAAGCATCTGGTGTGAGTGAAGTAACGGGTGTAGCCCGTTATTTGGATATCCTTCAACAGATGCACTTGGTCACCCGCCGTGTGCCTGCAACCGAAAACCAACCCGAAAAGAGTAAAAAAGGGATATACCAGATAGATGATCATTTCTTAAGATTTTGGTTTCGGTATGTTCAACCCAATCAAAGTGGACTTGACCTCGGGCTGGCTGACGCGATTCTAGAACAACGTATCCGACCAGATCTGGACCATTTTGTGTCCACTGCATTTGAAGAGGCTGCACTGGCATTCATAGCTAGATTGGCACAAGTAGGTAGTTTAACTTTCCTCCCCGAGCGGATTGGAGGGTGGTGGGACCGGGAAACAGAGATCGATGTTCTAGCCATCAGTCAAACAGAGAAGGAAGCCCTTGTTGGGGAGTGTAAATGGTCTGTCAATCCAGTTGGAACCAATATTTTGGTTGAACTCAAACAAAAAGCGCAAGTATTGATGAAGAATTACGGAATTCAAAAAATACAATTTGCTATATTTGCCCGTTCTGGTTTCACACTAGCTTTGGAAAAACAGGCTAAGACCGAAGGAATTAGGCTTTACACGGTGATTTCACTTGTGAATAATCCTTAGCGAAATACATTGTCTAAAAAAGAGACCATATCAATCGATCAGCGATAGATGATGAAGAATTATTAAAACAATTAACCCAAATGAAAAAGATATATGTGTTTAATGATGAGCATTTGATCCCTGTAAAAGAATTACTGAATGGGATTAGGGAATTAAAAACCCATTTGATAAATTATTAACTACTCATCCGATTTGTGAAATAGATTTAGGTTTTCCAAAGGCGTTGCCGTCTGGCCATTGTTATTAGTGCGGATGCCAGAGTACGGGTGCATGAAACCAATCAGATGATCTGTGATGTGGTAGATCTGCTGGTGTAGATCGACATCCAGCAAGAGGTCAGGCGGATAACCGTCATATCAAATGTAGCCAAGGATCTGAAGAATGGGGATGTGTATTTCGAGCCGATTTACCGGTACATAGAAGAATCAACAGTTGTAGAGTCGATGTGGGAGAAAGCGGGGGGAATTAATAAAGGACAATTAACCTTTAGTAGGAAATTATAATCTAAGTGATTGCTGATATTGGTTCACTTTTTATCTAAAGTGACTGGTTTCATTAGGCTAGATCTGACTTCATATACCGACAGGTCATCCAGATTATCCAAGGCGACACACAGATCATTTTTTATACGGGTAAGTTAATCCAGTATTTTGATTTCACCAGCAAAACATTTTCCAATCAGGATGATTTCAAAGAGAATCTGGATTTGGAACCTTAATCTGGCAAAAAAATTGGGTTCAGTATTGCCAAGAAAGCAAAACCTCCCATGGAATATTCTCTCAGAAGTCTACTGAATGACTTCGAGAATGGTGTTCGTTTTCTTGGGGTTGTATTGTGAATATCAAAAGTTCATACCAACTGGTGACAAATATCATATTCTTAATATCGAATATGAGTGTATAATGTATTCGGAGTTACGAATATGACAAAAACAAATGCACCTTCAAACATCGCGAGAGTAAGTAATTTATTGCAAGTCATCAGCCCTGAACCGCGCCTGGAGATTCTGCTTGCAATTGGCGCAGGTGAGGCCTGTGTCTGCCATTTGGAAGCAAATCTCGGTTACCGGCAGGCGTATATCTCCCAGCAACTGATGGCGTTGCGAGAGGCCGGCTTGTTAAGTACCCGGCGGGATGGTAAGTATATATTTTATCGACTTGAAAAGCCCGATATCATGGAGATGGTGGAGCTGGCTTCTCGTGTGGCGGGCTTAGATGTATCTGCTATTGGCGACAGGACTAGTCTTTCACGGTCATCTTGCGAGTGCCCTAATTGTTCTACACAAAAGGAGTAGCCAATGTCTGATTTTTTGGAAACCACGGTAGATAAATTTACCTTCAAGGTTGCCACAGATCGTTTTTATAATGAAGAAGGGGTTTGGGCAAAAGAGGAAACCGGGCGCGTCCGCATCGGGCTGTCAGACTTTGTTCAGAAACGGAGTGGGGATGTGGCCTTTGCAGAAATCAAGACCGCAGGAACAGTATTGGCTGTCGGGGGAGAAGTGGCTATCATCGAGACGATCAAGGTGAACGTCACCTACACATCGCCTGTGAATGGAAAAATCGTCAAAGTTAACCCGGCCATGAACAATGCCCCCGAAACCATCAATCAGGACCCATACGGTGCAGGCTGGCTAGCTGAGTTGGAAGTCGCCAATTGGGAAGAGGAATGTGCCAAATTGCTTGACCCGGAAGCTTACTTTAAGATCATGAAGGGCCAGGCGGAAGAGGAAGCAAAGAAATTATGATGGAAAAAATTCAAAAAGTCATTATTGTGCCCTGCAGCGGAATCGGTAAGCCGTACGGGTCCGTCAGCCGCGAAGCAGCGTATGAGGTTACCGAAAACTTACGTCCCGGGCAAACCCGATTGGTACCGCTGGCTTTGTTGGTGCTCGGCGACGATAAATCCCGGTCTTTTGTAGTGGAGTACCCGGCAGTGACCATTGACGGCTGCAAACTGGGCTGCGCCGCCAAAATGGTCCAGCAAAGTGGTGGGACGATCGCACAGGAATTTGCGGTTTTGGATGTGTACCGTCGTTACAAGGATCTTAAACCCCAGGGCATCGCAGAACTAAACGAAGGCGGACAGAAATTGGCCCGTGTCCTGGCAGAGGAAGTCACTGCCGTGGTGGATGGCCTCATGACCGGGAAACAGGGAGGCGAAAATGCCTGATCTGCCAAAGAAAAAAGTCGGCATTGTCTCCTGCTCCGGGGAGGAAATGGCGGAGGGTACAGTGACCCGCCTGGCTGCGCTCAAAGTCCTGGAGCAGTTGCGCCCGGCGGATACGGTTACCATCTGCCTGCCTTTGTTCCTGGCAGGTGGCGAAGGCGACCGGGCTTTTGCAAAATTCTACCCGACCATCGCCATTGATGGCTGTGACAAACGCTGCGCAGCACGCGGCACTGAAATGTACTCCGGCAAGCCCGCGGCCAGTATTGTTGTTACGCAACTCGTCGCCAAACACGGGCTGGATAGAGTGGAAGGGAAACGTCACCTGAACGAGGCCGGTCAACAGGCGGTGAATGCAACCTCTGGTCGAATTTCTGAGTTGGTGGATGAATTGCTGCAAAAACACTGGAATCGTACGGCAGGAGCGTTGGAAGAAACCGCTGCACCTGAAGAACAGGAACCGGTCCAGGCGACCTGTTCCTGCGGTTCCGGGATCCCGCTGCAGGATATCGTCATCAACGGGCAGACGATCACCTTGATCGCCCTGCCTCTGATCTTCGAGCAGTTCCGCGACTCCGGAAAAGAGGCTTCACCGGTAACGATCCGGGAACTGTTGGAAGCAGTCAGGATCTACAACCCTTTCCCGCCTGGCGAAGACGAGGCCTACGCGACAGCGTTGTCGCGTGAATATGCAGCCTTTTGCAAGCAGCAAGGAGCAATCCAATGAGTCGCACATCCACCTATAACACCACCGTCACCTGGAAGAGTGAGCACTGGGGACATATTGTCATGGGCAATGGCCCCGAGATGGATTTCTCGGCCCCACCGGATGCCCTAGGTCACCCGGGTGTCCTGACACCGGAGGATGCTTTTGTGGCCGCGGCCAACACCTGCATCATGATGATGTTCCTCTGGGCTGCTGAACGCTTCAAGCTCATCCTGCTCTCATATGATTGCCGGGCTGAGGGCACCAAGCTGATCGAACTGGATCGCACTGAGATATTCACCCACCTGCGCTTCAGACCGGTCATCCGGATCGCGGCTGGAGATGAAGATCCGAAAGCGGTTGAAGCGCGTACCCACCGCGCCCTGCAATCCGCCCAAAAATACAGCCTGGTGGCGAACTCGGTGAAATCCGAGATCATCATCGAATCGCAGATCGAGGTAATCTCCGGAAAGGAAGGATGATGAAAACCAACTATGTTGAAATGCACAAGACTCTCGAAGAACGCCTTGCCCAGCTTGGGAGCGAGATTCCCGGTCCGATGACCGGCTTCGCCCGCTTGCATAAGAAAGCCGTTGAGGAGGGTGTGCTCAGTAGCAAAGTAAAAGAGATGATGGCGTTGGCGATCAGTATTGTTGTCGGATGTGAGGGCTGCATCGCTTATCACGTTCACGATGCAGTCGCAGCCGGCGCCACCCGCCAGGAACTCCTGGAAACGATTGGTGTAGGAATCCTAATGGGAGGGGGTCCTGGATCGATCTACGCAACGCATGCCATGGATGCCATCGAGCAGTTCTTGCCCAAAGAAGAAGGATAACTCTTAATATTCTATTTCCTATGTGCAATTTATAGAACCTAAAACAATATTAATATAAGGATCAAATTATGTTAACCATCAAAATTCTCGGTTCCGGTTGCGCCAACTGCAAGAATGTAGAATCCGTAGCACGTCAAGCGGTGGCAAGTCTGGCCATTGAGGCCGAGGTGATTAAAGTGACCGAATATAAAGACATCCTGGCTTATAAAATCCTATCCACACCGGGGCTTGTCATCAATGAGAAAGTTGTCTGCGCCGGACGCATACCGACCTCCGCTGAAGTAACCACCTGGTTGGTCAACGCGTTAGAGACGAATTGAACGATATCTGAAACCATTTCCCTGCCTTCGGGTGGGGAAAAAAAATCGACAAGACCCATTCGAAATTCCGAATGTGTTCCTGGTTTCACAAAACACTTTATAAAGGTAAACAAATGACACAGACACTCTCTTCACAAACACCGCAACTGGTCCACAAAAACCGGAGCCTCAAAGCCTTCGCCTTGGTCGGCGGGGCGGTTGTGGCCTGGCTGGTTCTCTACAATATCATCCAGCCCTTCGCTAATTGGTTGTCTTATGGCCTTCTGGCGGAGCCAAAGAGTTCGCATTTGGGTGAGTCGCTAGCCTTCTTCTTTTACGATCTCCCCAAGATCATCCTGCTGCTGGGCGGTATGATCTTCATGATCACCCTACTGCGCTCGTTCTTCAGTGCCGAACAGACGCGTACCTGGTTGGGCGGTAAGCGAGAAGGCGTGGGCAATATACTAGCAGCAGCGCTGGGTATCATCACGCCGTTCTGCTCCTGTTCAGCGGTGCCACTCTTTATCGGTTTTGTGGAATCTGGCATTCCATTAGGCGTGACGTTCTCATTTCTGATCTCTGCGCCGGTAGTCAATGAAGTGGCACTGGTTATGTTGTTCGGTATGTTTGGCTGGAAGGTTGCTGGTCTGTACCTGCTCTCCGGCGTGACGATCGCCATTATCGCCGGGGTGGTGATCGGCCGCCTGAAACTCGAACGCTTCGTTGAGGACTTTGTCTGGCAGATCAAAGTTGGCAAGGATGGTTTCGTGCTTGAAAAACCCAGCTGGGCGCAGCGTTTTGAGATCGCATGGGCCAGTACCAGAGAAATCGTCAGCAAAGTGTGGATGTATGTCATCGTCGGCATCGCCATCGGGGCGGTAATTCACGGCTATGTTCCTGAAAGTGCTCTGGTGGGGATCATGGGGAAACAGGCCTGGTGGTCGGTGCCTGCAGCAGTTTTGGTTGGAATTCCGCTCTACTCCAATGCAGCTGGTGTCATCCCGATCGTGCATGCGCTTATGGAAAAGGGTGCCGCTCTCGGCACGGTGCTGGCCTTCATGATGTCGGTGGTTGGCCTGAGCCTACCGGAAATGATCATCCTGCGTCGCGTGCTCAAGCCGCAATTGATAGCTATCTTCATTGGTACGGTGGCAATTGCCATCATCATCACCGGCTATCTGTTCAACCTGGTGCTTTGAGATGGATATTAAAATACTCGGTGCAGGTTGCCCATCATGTAAAAGGATGGTCTCGGACGTGGAAAAGTTGGTTGTGCAGTTGAATTTGGATGCCCATGTGGAATATGTGACTGATATGGAGAAAATTATGTCATACGGCGTGATGAGCACTCCCGTGCTGGTTATCGATGAGCAGATCGTGTTGATTGGGTATCGCGGCGCGAAAAAGTTAGAAGCAGCTTTGCAACAGAACGTAGACAAGAAATCAAAACCGGACACTTAGTAAACAATCGGTAGAGGTCAACAAATATGGATATTAATTCAACACTGATCGCGGCGGTCATTTTTGCCTTTCTGATCGCTTTTATCTTTTCGATGTTTGGTCAGGGCGGAGGTTCGGTCTACTCCCCTTTGTTGCTTACGCTGGGGTTTGCGATCCTGCTTTCCACTTCCACCTCGCTAGTACTGAA
>Ga0315286_10002860_pt1 | contig 16184 bp, 11 predicted proteins | sample YL17G10_0_MG_FD_205038 | JGI IMG/M metagenome (GOLD analysis project Ga0315286, IMG submission 205038) | Sediment microbial communities from Yellowstone Lake, YNP, Wyoming, USA - YL17G10_0 | ecosystem: Environmental > Aquatic > Freshwater > Lake > Sediment | place: USA: Wyoming | collected...
CCAAGGCCGTTGTCGGCTGGGATGGGCTGGTCTCGGCCGCGCACACAGACGCGGCAACCGAACGGCTGCTCCAGCATCTCGTGGTTGAGGGGCTACCACTGGGGCAGGCTGTACAAGAGACTATGGCCGAAGTTGGCCCGGACCCGTCATACGGGAACGCGCTGCGACTATACCCGCGGGAGGCTGGCGGCCTAACCATCCGCTAGCCCCGGCGCGTGGTGTACGAATACCACAACGGCGGAGGGGAGCGGGATGCGTGAAGGGCAGGTCCCGAAAGCGTGGCCTCACAGCTATGGCGGCCCTGGCGCCCGCCGAGCTAGCGGACGGTGTTGAGGGCTACTTGGGCGTGGACCCGATGAGCGCCCTCTCGAGGTGCGCTGCTCTGAGCGCGAACCAGCTCAAGTCCTTCCGCGCCTGCCACTGGAACGAGCCGCCTGACGGCTACGGTGGCGGGACGTTGTGAGACATCGAGTACGACGGCACGGAAGACGATACCGAGTTCGACCCCGACGGTGACGGGGTGGTCTGCCAGACCGGCGCCGTGATCAACGACACCGACAATGACAACGGGATTGGTACCGGGGTGGCGGCACCCGTGAAATCTAGGTTGCATTCCTGTAGTATGAGGTGCTGGTGTTGTCTTCAGGCTTGTTAGTCGAGAAGCTGTTCCGGGATGCCCGCGCGGCAATGATCGAGGACGGGGCGAATGATACTCTGGCCCTCGTCGCCTCGCGGCAGATGCTTGGCGTCTATCCCTAGCGCTTTCTCTCACGACTCTCGAATCTGATCGGAGCGTGGTTGGATGAAGATTCTCGATATCTCGGTACCGGTGCGCCCCGGGATGATCGTCTATGAGGGCGACTCGGGCGTGCGCCTGGAACGCATGCTCTCGATTTCCGGTGGGGACTCATATAACCTGAGCCGGTTGGATATCGGTGTCCACACCGGCACGCACGTCGACGCGCCTCTGCACTTTGTCGACGGTGCGGCCGGCGTGGATGCGCTGCCCCTCGAAATCATGGTCGGCCCTGCCTACGTGGTCGACGCCACCACCATAACGGCGGACATCGATGCGGCGACTCTGCGGCGGCTCGACATCCCTGATCGAGTCGAACGCCTGCTGTTCAAGACGCCCAACTCCAAGCTATGGGAGCGCGGCGAGTTCTCCCCTGAGTTCTTCGGTGTGACGGAGGACGCCGCCCGTGTTCTCGTTTCTCAGGGAGTGCGGCTGCTGGGTATCGACTACCTTTCCGTTGCTCCCATGAATGACCCGGTGCCACCGCACCGCGCATTGCTGGAGGCAGGGGTCGTGATACTCGAGGGCCTCGACTTGCGGGCCGTCAAGCCGGGAGCTTATCAGCTCATCTGTCTTCCCCTGCTTATCGAAGGGAGTGAAGGCGCGCCGGCGCGGGCGCTCCTGGTTCAGGAGTAGGGTACGGCGGCACGCAGGGTAGCGTCACCAATGTACTGAACGAGTACAGGCTCTTGAACTTGGGATGGCGACGGCTTAGTATACGCGCAATGGTGGCGTAGCAGGCCCATGTTGACACAAGAGATGGGAAGTACGCGCCGTGCAGGGGCGCATCAATGACCCAGTACATCGTTCGGCGTATCATCTACTTCATCCCTGTTCTAATTGGTGTCTCCCTCATTACCTTCATCCTGATGCGCATGGTGCCGGGGGACGTCGCCCAGGTGGCTCTTGGCGCCAGCGCAACGGAGGAGTCCCTCGCTGAGTTTCGCCAAAACTATGGCCTCGACGAGCCGTTGTTCGACTGGCATCCCCCGTTTGGGCAATACGGCGAATGGGTCGGTGGCTTGCTCAAGGGGGACTTCGGCAAGTCTTACTTTCACAGGACGCCGGTGCGGGATGAACTGGCCCGCCGGCTGCCTGTTACCATCGAGCTAATGGTCTTGTCCATCATGGTCATGGTCTGCCTGGCGATCCCTATCGGGGTCATCGCCGGTGTACGCCCCAACACCTTCCTCGATTTCGTTACCCGGACCACCGCCGTCCTGGGCTTATCTATCCCTGTGTTCTTCTTGGGCGCCCTCTTCATTCTGTTACCTGCCATCTGGTTCAACTGGACGCCTCCTTTTGGGTACCGTCCCTTCTTCAGTGATCCCACCACCAACCTGCAGCAGTTCACGCTGCCCGCTTTGGCAATGGGCATACCGGGGGCAGCGGGTATCATGCGCCTCACCCGCTCCTCGGTGCTGGAGGTGCTGCGTCAGGACTACATCCGCACTGCCTGGTCGAAAGGACTCCGGGAGAGGACAATCGTCTGGAGGCATGTCCTCAGGAATGGCGTTATACCGGTGGTAACCATCGTCGGGCTCCAGATCGCGGGCCTCATGGGAGGAACCGTAATCGTCGAGAAGATCTTCGTCCTGCCGGGGATCGGCCTTTTCACAATCGAATCCATCCTCGGCCGCGACTATCTGGGAGTGCAGGCGATCGCCTTGCTGATGGCCGTTGTCTATTCGTTTGTCAATCTTGCCATCGATGTCGCCTATGTCTGGTTTGACCCGCGAATCCGCTACGCTTAGCTGAGGTTATGAGCAATGGCCACTGAGGCAGAGACACTCGACGCGTATGGCGTGATGCCGCCGTCGCGGCCGCTGATCATCGATTTCCTGCTGAAGCTGCGCCGCCACCCGCTCGGTATGTTTGGCTTTGTAGTCGTTATACTCCTGCTGGCGGTAGCGATCCTTGCCCCCTGGATCACGCCCCATAGCCCCACGAACCAGGACTTTGCCCTCCTCCATCGCCCGACGATGGATCATCCCTTCGGGACCGACCGCCTCGGCCGTGACGTTCTTAGCCGTGTCATCTCTGCTACACCCTACGAGCTGCGCATCGCTCTTACCTCGGTGTTCGCCGGCGTGGCGCTGGCGACGGTGCTGGGACTTGTCTCCGGCTACTTGGGTGGCATAATCGATTTCTTGGTCCAGCGGATTGTCGATTCCTGGCTTGCCTTCCCGCCCCTGATCCTGCTGATAATCATCTCCGCCGTTCTCAACCCTTCGATATCGACTCTAACGATCGCCCTCATCATAGGGGTCATTCCCGGGACATCGCGGGTTATTCGCGGCGCTGTATTGGCGGAGAAGAACAACGTCTATGTTGAGGCGGCCCGTGTGATCGGCGCTTCCCAATTGAGGATCATGGTGCGTCACATCCTGCCCCAGGTCATCGCGCCGATAATCGTCATCATAAGCATCATGATCCCGGTAATTGCCCTGCTCGGCGCCGCGCTGAGCTTCCTCGGCCTGGGTGTCCCACCCCCCACACCTTCCTGGGGAAAGGACCTTGCCGACGCCCAGGAGTTCTTCCGCCACGCGCCCTGGATGGCGCTTTTCCCCGGGGCGGCGATCAGCCTGACCGTGCTCTCCTTCAACATGCTCGGCGACGCCATGAGGGATATTTTCGATCCCCGTCTGCGGGGCACAACTCACTAGAGCGGCGTTTTTCGGTCGGGGTTTGGGGGTCGCTGGTCGCGCGCGGGAATGCCTACTGCCGCGCCGTCATCCAGGTGTCGATGCCCAGGAATATCCGGCTGATCAGGCCGACGCCTCCCTCCTCGGCGACAGTACGCACCCAGTCCCAGGAAGCGGTCCAGCTCTGGGGCGTGTAGTTGTTGATCTGCGGCCCGTGCTCCCGCATCATGGCCCGCTGCGCATCGTGGACGATCTGGCGCCGCGTCTCGGGGTCGAACTCTGACCGCTCTCTCCATACCCAGTCATCCATCTCGGGGCTGTAGTAGCCGGTGAAGCTGATGCCGGCGATCCCCTTGCTGAACCAGTTGCCGATTGACCTATCCGGCTCAACGTAAGGTAAGTTCTGGAACCAGAGGATCTGGAAGTCGCCCTGGTAGAGGTGCTGGGCCAACAGAACGCCAATATCCTTGGGCTGGATGTTCAGCTTCACACCGATCTTCGCCAAGTGCTCCCGGACGACTTCGGCGTCCTTTGTGAGGTTGAACACGCTCATGACCGGCGCGTCCACCTCGAATCCGTCTGGGTAGCCGGCGGCGGCCAGGAGCTGTTTGGCTTTCGTCAAGTCCACCTTATAGAACTCGCGCACCTCATCCTGGGGCAGCGCCCAGTATTCCAGGTAAGGCGAAACCGGCCCGTTGAACCTGCCCTCACCGAAGGCCATCTTGTCAATGAGGTCCTGGCGGTCTACGGTCAGGTCGATGGCCTCCCAGACTCGCTTGTCGGTGAAGGGTGGCCTGTCTACCCGCAGGAGGATCGTGCGGAGCCAGTAGTTGGGCGACTTGCGGACGACGATGTGCTCCTCCTTCTCCAAATCCTGCACCTTGAGCTTGTCCAGAGAACCGCCGAACCCGTCGAACCGTCCCGTGCGGAACGCCTGAAGGAGAGTCGAGTTATCCGAGATGAACACGTACTCGATTGAGTCCAGGAAAGGCCGGCCCGCCATGTAGAACTCAGGGTTCTTGCGCATCCTAAGGCGCTCCGCCTTCACGTAGTCTTCGAGGATGAAGGCGCCGCAGCCAACGGCATGCTGGGACAGGTCGCCCCACTTCTCAACCGCCTCGCGGGGAATGATGGCGTAGCTGGGGTTACCGATCTCGTCCAGAGCGGGAGAATAGGCGCGAGTGGTAACGAGGCGGAAGGTGTACTTATCAGTTGCCTCGAAGCTGGCAGTGAAGTCCCGCAGGAGCTGTTTGTCGTTCATGCCCTTGGGGTCGTCGCGCCGGCGGGTCATGCTGTAGACGACATCATCGGCGGTGACCTCGCGCCCGAAGGTAGGCTCTACGTTGTGGAACTTGATGCCCGGCCTTAGCTTCCAGACATAGGTGATATCGTCGACGTGCTCGACGTTCTCCGCCATCTGGAGGATGATGCGCTGGTCCTTGACGTTAATGCTATGGAGGTAGCCGTTCAGGTTGCCCGAGCACCAGTAGCCGGTGACGCTCTCCTGCACATCGAGGCCGCCCGGGTCGGCCGGGATGCCGATGATCTGATTCCCCCCGTACTGGGGGGTGGCCTCAGCGGCGGGAGTACCCTCGCCCGCGGTTTTCTCTTCTCCTCCGCCGCAGCCCGTGAGGGCAAGCGCGGCGGAGCCAAGACCGGCCGCACCCGCCTTGAGAGTGTCCCTGCGTGAGAGGCGCTGCTTCGCAAGGCGATCCCAGTAGCCGGTTTCCCGCATGTATCCGCTGCTCTCCCCTCCTGATCAGAGGGCGGTCAAACAACCCATCCAGTGCTCGTCTACGGCCGTGCCGTCACCCAAGCATCGATGCCCAGGTACGCCCAGGCGCCTATGTCCACAGTCTTCTCAATTCCGTGAACCCAGTCTCGGTATGCGACCCAGCCCTGAGGGATGTAGGTGTTGATCTGGGGGCCGTGCTCCTTAATCATCTCTCGTTGCGCGTCGAGAATTATCTGCTGCCGCTTGTCGTTGTCGAACTCTGCCCGCTCCTTCTCAACCCAGGCGTCCATCGCCGGATTACTGTAGCCGGAGAAGCTGAAGCCGGCCTGGCCCTTGCTGTACCACTGGCACAGCGGCCTGTCCGGTTCCACGTAGGGCAGGTTGTAGTACCAGGTTCCCTGGAAGTCTCGCCCGTAGAGGTTTCGCGCCAGATAGCCCGCCAGCTCCACGAGTTGGAGTTTCATGTTTACTCCGGCCTTCGCTAGTTGCTCCTTCACAACCTCGGCGCACTTTGACATGTCCGTTACGTTCTCCACCGGCGCGTCGAACTCAAGGCCGTCCGAGAAGCCGGCGGCCGAAAGGAGTTGCTTAGCCTTGGTCAAATCCACTTGATAGAAGCTACGAAGCTCATCCTGGGGTAGCGAGTACCGCTCGAGGGTGGCCGGGACGGGCCCTGTGTAGACGCCCTCGCCGAAGGCCATTTTGTCAATGAGGTCCTGGCGGTCAACGATGAGATCTATGGCCTCCCATACCCGCTTGTCCTGGAACGGCGGCTGGTCAACTCGCAGCAGGAACGCGTGTCGCCAGAAGTTCGGCGCCTTGAGCACCTTCACGTGATCCATCTGCTCGATTTCTTCAACCTTCAGCTTGTCAAGGGTGGCCCCGTTGTAGTCGTGCTGACCCGTCTTGAACATCTGGAGTAGGGTTGAGTTGTCGAGGACTATCTGCCATTCCCGCTCGTCCGTGTATGGCCGCCCAGGCATGAAGTAGTCCGGGTTCCTCTTCATCCTGACCCGCTCCGACCTGATGAACTCCGTCAAGATGTAGGCGCCGCAGCCGACCGGATGCGACATCAGGTCGCTGTATTTCTCCACGGCCTCCTTGGGGACTATGGGATAGCTGGGATTGCCGAGCTCATCGATAGCCGGACGGTATGGTTGCTTTGTCCGCAAACGGAAAGTGTACTTGTCGACCGCTTCCCAGCCCGCCGCGAAATCGCGGAGCAACTGCTTGTCATTCTGGACAGCGGCGTCTTCGAGCCTCCTCGTGAAGCTGTACGCGCAGTCATCGGCCGTTACTTCGCGCCCGAATGTCGGCTCGATGTTGTGGAACTTGATGCCCGGCTTGAGATTCCATATGTAAGTTGTGTTGTCAGGCTGCTCAAAGCTGTCCGCCATGTGCAGCATCATCTCTTGAGTACGGAGGTTGATGTGGAACAGGAAGCCGTTGAACTGGCTGGTCACCCAGTAGTTGGTCACACTCACCTGTTCATCGAGGCCGCCGGGGTCGGAAATGAGTCCGAAGATAATCTTACCACCGGGCTGCGGCGTCTCCTGTGCCACGGGTGTTTCCTTACCTTCGTCCTTCTCCTCTTCATCGCCACCACAGCCGGCTAAGACGAGGGCGGTGGCTCCCAGTCCCGTTGCCCCTGCTTGGAGGGCCCTTCTCCTAGAGAGACGTTGAGTAGTGAAGCGCTGCCAGTAGCTTGGTGTTTGCATGGTTCGCCCCCTCCTATGAACCAGCTATTGACCGGCAGAATCCGGAGTCGCGGATGGCGCTTATTGGGCCAGTTGGCGTGCTCCTATCGTGAAGTTGTTGCCAAGTATACTCTCGGCAATGTGCATTGCCAAGGGGTCTTGTCTGGCGCCATGGGGCTGGCTTGATGCTATTGTGACGTGTGTCCCTCCGAACATGCCCCGTGATTGGAGGAATTGCCACAAGCCGAATCGTAGTGATAGCATCTGGCTAGGTAGGGCGGTTACTTGTACAGGACCCTAACAGCCTAACCCAATGCGCTTCTTCTTCGGCTGGTGGATAGTCTTCGTCATGTCTGCGGTCATGTTCGTGACCACCGGCACCTTCTTCTACGGCTTTGCCACCCTTGTCGACCCCCTTAACGAAGAATTCGGTTGGAGTCATGCCCTTATCGGCGGAGCCTTCTCTCTCCGTTCGGAGATGGGGGGTATTGAGGGCCCGATTGTGGGCTATCTTATCGACCGACTAGGCCCTCGCATCCTACTCGTCACCGGCGTTGCCCTCGTGGGCATCGGCTTTCTATTCCTCAGTCAGGTACACGCGATCTGGGGACTCTACGCTGCTGTTGTGGTCATAGCGTTGGGAATGGGCGCTACCGGCGGCCCTGTTGCCTACACCGCTATCGCCCACTGGTTCGTCAAGAAGCGCGGGCGTGCTACAGCTCTCGTGACGCTGGGTGGAGGTGCCAGCGGCGTCATGGCGATGGTGCTGGCCGCTCTCATCACCGCGTACGGTTGGCGGACGGCTGTCTTTGTTGTGGGCCTTGCCCAGATGGCGATCTGCATCCCCCTGGCGCTGACCGTCCGCCGTCAGCCGGAGGACATGGGTCTAGCACCCGATGGCGAGTCGCCGCTAGAGGACCCGCTCCTCGCTGAGAAGGAGTTGGGCGAGGACGGAAGCTCAGCGACGGAAGAAGGTCAGTCGATCCACCGACAGGGCGCGACAATGGGGCAAGCGCTCCGCCGGAGCAACTTCTGGTTTCTAGGTATCGCCATGGCCTTGGCCGGACTCGGCAGCATGGGTCTCGTTGTCCACCAAATATCCTACCTCAAGAAATCGGTAGGCTTTTCCGCCGAGGGCGCTGCCCAGGTGGCGACGGCCATGACTATAATAAGCCTCGCTGGCAGACTGGGCTTCGGCTATCTGTCCGACTTCGTGGACAAGAGGAAACTGCTGGCCGTTGCCTATCTCCTGATGGGTCTGGGCATACTCGCCTTCGCTGGCATTCAGAGCGCTTGGCACGTTGTCTTCTATCTCGCGTTGTTCAGCCCTGGTTGGGGTGCCTCCATTACCGTGCGACCTGTCCTCCAGGCGGAGTGCTTTGGCCTTCGCGCCTTCGCTGGCATACAGGGTCTGATGTTCCTCATTTCCAGTGTCGGCAGCGTCGCCGGCCCGATCTTTGTCGGCGCAGTATATGATGCGTCCGGTGAGTACCGGTTGGCCTTTCTGATTACCGCTGTGGCTGCCCTTGTTGCTGCCCCGACGGTTCTCCTAATGTCCTCGCCCAAACCGGCAGAAGAAGCGAAGGACGTCATAGTGGTCGCCTAAGCGACGGCGATGAAGTATCCTAGGCATTGATCAGGGTCGCTGATCTGCCAGGAAGGCGATTTCCGAATAGGGGCCTCATTAGGGACAAGAATGGAGGCTCGGCCATGATGAGGAAGGACCGATTGCCGGCGCTCTCTGCGATCTGGTCGTCTTCTCTGATTCCCCGCGCTGTCTCGCTTCCCCTCCTCCGCCGGACTGTCGGCAAAAGGCGTCGTCGCATTCTCGAGAGGGATCGCCGCGATGCGCAAGCCGCCGCCGGCACCGTCTTTGCCGATGCCCTTGACCAGCCTGTCTTCGTCATCGATGCCTATCGTGGCGGTATCACCTTTTGGGATTGGCTCGTCCTGCCCGGCGGGGGTTTCTGGTATGCATTCCTCTGGCCCCTGGTCGGCGAGACAGTACTTCAGCGGCTCAGAGAAATCCCGCGCCTCCGCACCGTCCTCGAATTGGACGGGCATACTATTGAAGAAATGGCCGAGATGAGCCCTGCCGCTATCTCCCAAATCAGAGAAGCCATCGCCTCGGGCCAGATGGAGATCGTCAACGGTGCCTATGTCCAGCCTCTCTCTCAGGGCATCAGCGGGGAATCCAATATCCGCCAGTTACACTATGGCATCTCCGCCATCCGCGACGCGCTAGGTGTCAATCTCGAATCGTATCTGGTCGCCGACCCTCAATTCTTCCCCCAGCTGCCTCAGATACTGGCTGGCTTCGGTATCAAGCAAGTCATTCTCTGCCCTCATGAAGGCACCTTGGGTGGGGGAGCCAGTGAGGATGTCGAACTCGTCCACTGGCGCGGACCCGATGGGACGGAATTGCCAGCGGCACTTCGTTATCAGTTCATGGACCACAATCCTGTCGGGAAGGAACAGAAAGGTCTGACCAACGGTGACCTCACCGGCAGTTACTTCGATGCTTGGGATAACGAGCGTCTGGAGCGATTCCGGAGCGAGGCTGTCCGAATGGGGATCCGGCGTCCCCTGATCAGCCGGCTTGTCGATCTTCTGCCTCCCCGTGCTCCCTTTCCCGGCATAGCTGCCGTCGCAGCCAGACGGGACATCCGGTTCGTAACACCGCGCGAGTACTTCGCCCTCGCTGCCCCCGAAGCACCGGCGGTTAGCTATAGCGCCGAGCAGTTCCCCAGCGCTGTTCCCTGGGGACTGGGCGGTGGCCGTCTGCAGAGAGATATCGTCGAGGCAGAAGGCGGGCTCTTGCTCGCCGAGAGGCTTGACGCTCTTGCTTACGCGATGGGCCGCAACAGCGAAGAAGAGAAGATAGGAGCCGCCTGGAAAGAACTGCTCCGCGCGCAAGACCAGGATCTGCACCTTTGTGGCCCTCGGCTTTCTCGACGGCACGGCCGCTCGATGGCTGAGGTTGGTCAGGACATGGCCGTCATGGCGAGAAAGAAAGGCGCCGAGGTATCGCAAGGGGCCGCGGCTTTCCTTGCCTCCCTGATCGATAGCACCTCTCTTCAGGGGCGACCTTTCGTCCTCTTCAACCCTTCCTCTTGGACTCGACACGAGTACGTTGAAGTGACCTTGAAGGGCAATGACTTCCGGGTTTCCCGTGGCGGACAAGAAGTGCCGTCCCAGGTAGTGCACCGCGGTGTGGGTGACGTGACCCTTGGCTTCGTTGTCGATGTTCCTGCCCTTGGCTATCAGCTACTGGATATTCTGCCCAGCGAGAGGGCGCCGGAGCCGGGTTCGTTCGATCAAGGTGCCTTGGCCGCAACCGACTCACGCCAGGTCGATGGCCTAGATGTGTTCGATAACTCCTTCTACTCAGCCCGATTCGGCCCACAGGGCTCTCTCTGCCTAGATGTTGGTGGCATCACGCTTGTGGACGGCGGCTTCCTGACGGTCTGGAAGAACGGCCACTATCATGACTCTCGCGAGAGCGCGGGCCGAGTCGAAATGGTCCAGCAAGGCCCCGTCTTTGAGCGGTATCGGACGGATGGCCGGCTCGCTAGGATCCCCTTCTCCCTCTGGTTCACCCTCTACCGAAACCTTCCCCGCATCGACCTCCGCGTCGAGTTCGACTTCGGGTCGGGCTGCACGTTTGGCCCTCAGCTAGCGGACAACTCATCTGCTGCCCCCTACCACATTCAAGACGAAAAAAAGCTCTGCCTCAACTTCCTCTCGACCCTTCGTCGGAGCTTCTCCGATTCCCCCTTCCTCGTCAGCGATGTCGAGGGAGAGCGCATCACGGGGGTGAGTCTCCTGGGATTGGATGATGAGCGGGGCACGGGCGTCGCCTTGCTGAACCGGGGGACCCCCGCCTACCACTTTGACCGCGACAAAGGGGAACTTCGCAACGTCCTCGCTTGGGCGCCGGAACGCTGGGCCGATCCTATTGGCAGTACCGTTTCGGGAGAGAAATCAAACCGTGCGGCTTTGAGAGGGGGCTATGCGTACGAATGCTCCCTTCTCCTCTTCGCCTCTCGCCTGAAAGCCTTACAGGCTGCGATCGACTATCAGCTTCCCTGTCTTGGCGTACTTCTAAGACCTCGTCCCGGACGCCTGCCTGCTGAGGGAAGCTTCCTGAAGGTCGGAACCGAGGAAGTCCTCCTCTCCGCGCTTCTCGTTCAGAAGGGCAAGGTCTACGCTCGCGTCTGGAACGCCTCTTCCGAGAGCCGGCAGGCCAGCCTGGCTAGTGGTGGCCCCATCGCTCTCCACGCCTGCTCTCTCGACCTGACCCCAGAAGCTGCCGTTGACGACGGTATCGTCCTCCGCCCCTGGGGGATCCAGACACTGCGCCTTGGCGGCTCTCCGGCGCGCTGATCGTTGCCTGCCCAGCACGCCTGCTGGTGACTATCACTGACGGACCCTGTCACGAGTCTTCTCACTGTCCCCGGGCATGATCATTCTGAGGGAGTAGGGGATATTGCTGATCATGATAGGCCATCCTGCGGCGCTCTTTAGGGAACACCCTCATGGTTCTCCTATCGCACAATATCAGATAATCGACGCGGGCTAGAAAAAGTGGGTCTGGTCTTCAAGGCCAGATTGGTGGCGGGCGGCGCTGAACCGCTGCCCGTAATCTCGCGGGGTACTGAGGGCATCAACGTTGTGATGTCCTAGGAGGTAAGGCGCCGATGCAACGTATTAGCGTACTTGTGGCTGATCCGGCTGACCTGGCACGTCAAGGTCTAGGTGGTCTTCTTTCCGCTCAGAACGACATGGAAGTCGTCGCCGCTGTCAAGACGGTCGACGAAGTAGTTCAGCAGTCCATCACACTGTCTCCGGATGTAGTCATCTTGGGCTACGGCTTCTCAGAATCAGATCGCCTGGACGCAACCCGCCACATTGCAAAGAACAAACCCTGGACTCCCATTCTTGTCTTGACGGACCGTTTGGATCTCGATTCCTTCCTAGCCGTGGTCCGGGCTGGAGCTCAGGGCTATCTGGGAGGCGACATTGATGGAGCAAGGCTCATCGAGGCTGTTCGCATGCTAAGCGCCGGCGGCAGTGTGGTGGACCACAATGTCACTAAAGACCTCTTTGCCTACGTCGGTGCCCGGTCAGCGGGGATGTCCGGCAAGCGGTCCTCTTCCCTCGGCGGGTCTCCGTTGAGCAGGCTGACCCCGCGGGAGCAGGAGGTGCTGCGATTCATAGCGCAGGGCCGTGGCAACAAGGAGATAGGGGCTCTCCTGGGAATAAGTGTTGGGACGGCGAAGACGCATGTCCGGCACATCTTCCGCAAGCTACAGGTATCCGACCGCACCGGCGCTGTTATGACAGCACTCGAGATCGACCCGGCACGAATCACTACCGCCGCCTAAGCGGGGATAACGCCGGCCCTCAGTTTCTATCTTCTGACAGATACTCCCCGCCTTCAGAGGCCGTTTCTGCCTCCGAAGAATACAGTAGGGATGGGCTCCGCCGAAAACGCCCTGCGTTTCTATCTTGCGAGACGGTAGTGGGCAAGGCTCCGGCGGTTCCGAGAGGTCGTTCACGTGCAAACAAACCATAAGTCTTCAGTCTCTATCCACAAGAGCTACTTTAGGGCCCTCTATTTGAGCCGAGTTGCTCTGCTCGCCTTTTGGGCCTGCTTTTTCTACTTCGTCGTGTGGGCCATCCCCTGGATACCGGGAGGACTCTCGGTCAGTGATTACTCCTGGGATCTTGCGGCCACATTGGTCATTGCCGGTTCCTGCATGCTCATAGGGCTGATCGCGACTACGCTGCGCTCCACCGTGCATCGGAAGCGGGAAGCGCTTGTCGCCTGGGCCTCCGTCTACGATGAGACCACCGGTCTCCACAACCGCCGCTACTTCTACGACTGCCTATCACTGGAGTGCGAGCGCTCCCAACGCCACGGCACCCCCTTCTCCATCCTTCTCCTGGAGTTGCGATACCCAGGATCTCGAAAAAGAAGCCGAGGCGTCCGTGCCAACCGCGCTGCCCTCCAACCGGCCGCCGAGTTGGTCAAGAACTTGACCCGCTCCACCGACCTGGTTGCGCTCATCAGCGAAGGGGAGTTCGCAGTGCTGCTGGCTGGTGCCCAGCAGGAAGTGGCTTGCCAATTGGCAGAGAGGGTGCGTCAGTCCGTCAACGCGGTGCTGCCCAAGCTGGCCGCCGTTGACGACCCCGCTGCTGTGGCGGTCGCGGAAGTTGGTGTCGGTACTTACGGAAAGGACGGCACGACACCGGAGACCCTCATTGAGGCTGCCCGATCAGCGCTCAGTGAGAGTGCCTCTGTGACCTCGACCACGACCAAAGCCGCCTAACGCGTAACATCCGCCGCTGTCAGCCCTCCAAGTTGACTGATCCCCTCCCCCTCGCAGCGCAGGTGATCTATCTGAGCGCCTCGTCCACCTCACGACGCCTGGGGACGCCGACACCAACTGGTCGCTGGGCAGTGTGATCTTCAAGTGAGGGGAAGGTCAGGGCGGAGGTCGTTCCACTCTCCGGGAAACGCCCCCAGAGTCGCGGACTGACTCCTTGGCGGTCCGCCAGAGGACAGGCATCATCGGCAGGTCGCGGAAGAGAACGGCCAGCGCTATGAACAGATAGACCGTCCCGTAGCCGATTCGTACAGTCGTGCTGAAGAAGAAGAGCTGAGAAGTGAAGAGGCCCGCCAGAAGCGCTGCTTCCCAGACTGACATGCTCAAGCTCACGAAGATCGCCACTGCGAAGAGCGACTGTCCTGCTGTCAGGTATACCTCCTCCGCCTGACGGGCATCAAAGTGCAGGGGTGACAGCGTGGCTCCCGATATGCTGTAGGCCGCCGGTATGCTTCCAATCAACAACGTCCACTGGCTTACCTTTGATGATAGGAGGATCGTCATGCCTGCTCCCGGCCGGCCGCGCGCCGCCAGCAGCCCCGCCAGCAGAAACTCCGGCGACTCCGAAGCCAAAGGTGCCAGCCATTGCACCAAGACAAACTGCTCGATCCCCAACTGCTTGCCCATGTGCACCAGCCCATCCGCGAAGGGTTCGGCGGCGCAGAAGATCACGCCCGCAGCAAATAGGAAGATCACTGCGATAGCTACGCGGCGCCACATTGTAGGCAGTGACTTGATAGCGGCTGCTGGCCCGACAAACTCCTCTACCTCCCGTGGCGGCATCCGAGACATTAGGTACATGTATGACCCAAAGATTAGGAACGTCACCGCCGTATCGACAAGCGATAAGTGACCCCGGATCGGGATGGACAAGCTGTAGACTGTTGCCACGCCCAGAAATATGATGCTCAAGCCGTTTTGCGTGCCGTCTATTGCCAGAGTCCGTTTCCGTGTCTGGAGCCAAAAGATGAGGAAGATCATCGGCCAGGCGAACCCCACAAGCAGCCGGTTCGCGCCCGTCATGTTGGCTATCGCGAAGTGGGCGTTGTCCGGGTTGGTGTGGGCGGTCCAGGAGAAATAGAGGTCTACCGCGTACTCCGGCAGTACCGCGATAATCGCCAGGACGGCCAGGGCGAGCGTGGCCGACATCTCCGTCTCGGCGACCTCAGATGCCCAGGTTAGAAGAAACGCGGCAGCCAGAATGGAGACACCAAAGGTCGCCACCTCGACGTAAGTGTTCAGCTCGATCCCCAGCACCCTCAAGAGGATCGCCGGCAGGCTGATCCCGGCCAGAATGGCGATCGATAGCCAGTTCCTCATCTAGGTTGCCTTTCGATGAGGGGAAGACATCCGGCAGTTGCGGTGGAGAGCAGGGTATGGCCTTGTCTAGGCGGTGATGTCACGGCTCTATTGAGTAGCCTGTCTTATGACCAGGATCCGTCGTGAATCGACGGTGATCAGGGGCCAGTATAGCATGACCTCAGCGCTTTGCCCAAAGAGTGTGTTCCCAACTGTCCGGAATCTTTGACAGCCTTCGCCGCCTGTTGCTATGATCATCGCTGGCCTAGATGCCACGGGCTTGCGTTCATTCACGTTCCCCGGGCTGAGGGTCGTTGGGACATATGCTTTGTTAGACCTCTGGCCTTCGGCTGATTCTCTTCAGACGGGAAGGTTTTGCCATAGGTGAATACCTTTCTTGCCCTCGCCATCCTCATCCTTGGCGTGCTGGCGTATGCCCTCGTCAACAGCATTGAGATCGCCATAATCGCCGCCGACCGTATTCGCGTGAAGCATATGGCAGAGCAGGGTAGTCTCCGCGCCCGCTCCCTCGAACGCCTGCGCTCCGACCGTGACCACTTTTTCGCCGGCATCGTCCTCCTCCAGAATCTGTTCGTCGTCTTAGCGTCGACCATGGCGAGTGTCATCTCCATCGAGAGCTTCGGCGGCATCGGCCTCGTCTTTGGCACGGTCTTGATGACGCTCTTACTTGCCGTCGTCGGTGAGGTCACACCCAAAGTCCTCGCCGCACGGGTCACCGAACGATACGCTCTCTTGGTCGCCCCGCCCATTGAGTGGCTCATCTCGGCGCTGAGGCCGCTCGTCTGGGCGATTGCCGCTGCCCCCCGGGGGCTCGGCCGCCTCCTGTTCGGTTCCGCACTTGGCGCCACGCCCACCGTCACCGAGGCGGAGTTCCGAACGCTCATCGACATCGGCACCAGCGAGAAAGCTTTTGAAGAAGAGACAGGTGAGCTTCTTGAGAGAGTCTTCCAGTTCCGCGACCGCCAGGTTCAGGAGATAATGGTGCCTCGCACTGAGGTCGTATTCCTGGAGACAGGAATGAACGTCGGCGACTTCTATCGTGTGTTCGATGAGGCCCCCCATTCCCGCCTTCCTGTATACAAAGACACCATCGACAACGTCGTCGGCGTCGTAGGCATCAAAGATGTTCTGCGCGGCGTCGGCCGCGGCGACCTTACTGCTACCAGCCCGATAGAAGAATGTATGCGCCCAACCTACTTTGTGCCCGAGACGAAGGCGGTAGGGGCTCTGTTCTGGGAGATGCAGGCCGGCGCTCAACACATGGCGATCGTGGTCGACGAGTACGGCGGCACCGCCGGCATCGTCACCATCGAACTTCTGATGGAGGAGATGGTCGGTCCCGTCGCCGAGGAGCTCGCCCGCATGCCGAGAGAGTTCCAGACCATCGACGAAAACACCGTCCAGGTGGACGGCGGGATGAGCGTTTCCGAGGCGAACGAGGAACTCGACCTTAACATACCGGAAGGCCGCTACGAGACAATCGCTGGGTATGCCCTCAGCCGCCTCGGCCACCTTCCCCAAGAAGGCGAGATAGTTCTCGGCGATGGCTTCACGATGGTCGTCGCGGAGATCCACGGCACCAAGATCGAAAGCGTTCTC
>Ga0315286_10002861_pt1 | contig 16183 bp, 18 predicted proteins | sample YL17G10_0_MG_FD_205038 | JGI IMG/M metagenome (GOLD analysis project Ga0315286, IMG submission 205038) | Sediment microbial communities from Yellowstone Lake, YNP, Wyoming, USA - YL17G10_0 | ecosystem: Environmental > Aquatic > Freshwater > Lake > Sediment | place: USA: Wyoming | collected...
AGACTTTGTGTTCATCATAAATTCAAAATTAGAAGCTTTCTCTTTTCTTGTAAGTTTCTTGTTCTTTTTTATTTCTTCTCTTAGCTCTTCTATCTTAGGCAGAATTCCTTCCAAGTATTTTTTCTTTTCATATTCCTTCATATCAAATGGGCTAAAACTTGGATCAAAAGTTCCTGTAAACTGATACTTAAAATGAGCTGTCTTTTTTGGTTTAGCAGAAGTTGCTTTCTTTTCTTCTTGTTCAGCAAAAATATCTCCAAAGTTCCTTTCTATCTCTTCTCTGATCATCTCCCTCATCTTATTATTGACTGACTTATTGCCTTCTGCCTTGCAGATTTTTACAAAATTAGCAAATTCGCTTCTATATACCCTTGTAGAAACAATCTTCCTTTCTTCGCCTCTTAGTGGGTTTTTCTTAGTCATCAATTACGCAAGAACTCTGGCTTTTTAAACTTTACTGAAAAATGTGTATACACCTTTTTTCTTATTTCCACTTCAACTTATTACACTTTAAGACAATTACTTCAAGCTGTTCTTTAGTAAAAACATCTAAGGGTCTTCCTTCAGCCAAAGGATGTTCTGCGAAATTTTTTAATTCAATATGTTTTGCTCTAACAAAAACCTGTTCTAATAGCCTCAAAAATTTTAATTGCTCAGAATTATAATGCTCATTTTTACTAGCTACATGTTTATCAAATTCCCATTTAATCATTTCTTGGGGGTCTGGCAAGTTTTTTATTTCTAATAATCCTCTTAAGAAGATAACAAAATCTTTTTCTCTTTGAATATTCTCAATTGTAAAAGTAGGATTTAATTCTTTCAGTTGCTTTTCAATTTCTAAAAGTTCTTCAGATGTAACTCCCTCGCCTTCTTTTATCTTTTTTAATAGTTTATTGCTATTAATAAAATATTGATAATCAGGATCTTCTTTTACCTGCATTATTTCCTTTTCTACTTTCAAAACAATATCTGGAGCATTAATTTTTATCATATTCTTTCTATTTGGTTCATAGAAAATCATTAGAGGAGCAATAGCTCTAATTAAAAAATCAACATCTTCAAATGTAATTTCTTCCCAAAATGGCTCTTGCTGAATTTTTATTAAATCCTCTTGCTTTTGTTTTATTGCGTCTAAATTTTTATCCCAAATGGATTCTACTCTTTCAACTACAAATTCTTCTACATTTCCGATTTTTTCTTTGTTGTTTTCTTTGATATAATCAAATAATTTAATACATTTAGAAATAAATCCATAAACCTTGGCATTTTCAGAAGGAGTATAAATCAAAAGTGGAGCAATTTCTTCTCTTAATTCTTTAACATGTTCTCTCAAATCAAATTTAGAAGAAACTATTTTCTTGATAATCTCCTTTTTTTCAATAACTAAGGGGGATTCTATATCAATTTCTTTAATAGTATCCCTGATTTGTTTTTCAACAATCTTTTTTTCTTTTTCATTTAAATTCTTTTCTAAAGTATCTACTTGTTCTAAGAATATTCTTGTCTTAGCATCTGTTCCAGAAGATTTTTGTTTTGAAGCATTTAATTTATGCATTAAAACATTAGACCACTCCCCAAACTTAAAATCTAATATTAAAAAATCTTCTTTTGTATGTTGCCCATCTTTATTAGTTGGAAGCCATTCTTTATATTTGCAAGCAGAAATACTTCTTGTCCCTCTCCCAAGCATTTGCCAAAATCTAATTGGAGAGATGACTGGCTTAACAAAGACCAGATTCATTATCTCTGGAATATCTATACCTGTATCTAAAACTCCAACAGACAAAGCAATTCTCGGGCTATCTCTCTTCTCAAATCTTTTTACTTCATCCATATAACGAGATTTATCCGAAGTAATTACTTTTACATCTTTAGCTAAGGAAGGATAAAGTTTTTGGAAAAGTAATTCTAATGCTTCTGCATGTTTTACACTTGCACAAAAAAATATACTTTTACACGGGCGACCATCATCAGATTTATAACATCTTTCAATAAATTCTCTAATTATTAATTCATTTGTTTTTTCATCAGTAAAAAATCTTTCAAATTTAGAACCTGGTGTTTGAAATTTCTCAGGTTCTTCTTCTTGTTCTTTTAACTTTTGCTGTAATTCTTTACTTAATTTTTTTCCTTCAATTCCTAAAGATAAAACTTTGGTTTCAATAATTTCTGAAACATAAGGGACTAAAACCTTATCATTTACAGCAGAGTCATAATCATATTTAACAGTTGGTTTATTTATATCACAATTAAAGAGATTAAAAGTATCTCTTGTTTCTACTGTCGAGGGCGTGGCAGTCAATCCTATTTTAAGAGCATCAAAATATTTGAATATATCATTATTCTTATCATAATAAGACCTATGAGCTTCATCAAAAATAATTAAATCAAATGCTCCTGTTCCGAATTTTTCGTAGAATTTCCCTCTTGGTTTTTGAGGAGACATCAAAGTTTGAATAGTAGATACATAAAGTCTTGCTGTGTCTGAATAACCTTCTTCATTTAATTCACATGCAGGATCATCTGGAAAAAATTCCTTGAAACCCTTTTCTTTAGCCTGATTTCCTAAAGAAATTCTATCAGTTACAAATAATACTTTTTGAATATAATCTGCTTTTCTAAGTGCTTCAATAATTGCCATTGCAACTCTTGTTTTACCAGTTCCTGTAGCCATATTAATTAATGCTTCCCTATAACCCTTAGAAAAATGTTCTAATACTCCTTTTACAGCTTCAACTCCTCTTCTTCTGTCAACTATTCTTGAATTAATTTTAATTGTAGCAGGATCTTTTCTTTTTTGCATTAAGCTTACAATTCTATGCAAATCTTTTTGAGAAAATGGAAGTTTTAATTGTCTTCTTCTATCCAAATTATCAACATAATACCATTTATCACCATTAGTCAAGAAAATAGGAATTTTTATTTTAATTTGTTTTTCAATATCATCTCTGTAGGTTCTTGCTTGTATATCTCCTTTTTCAACACTAACTGAAGTTTTCTTTGATTCTATTATTGCAATAGGACTCCTGTCTTCATCTAAAAGCAAGTAATCAATAAAACGATCTACTCCTCTTTCAATTCCAGCTTCACGACCAATATATTCTCTTAATTGAAATTTTGATTTAATAGGATTAATCTCTTCTTTAACATAATGTCCTCCAATTTTCCAATTTAAATCTACTCTTTCTAAAACAGGATCAATTAATTTCTTTCTTGTATCTTCTTTATTATATGCCATAACCTATCTAGAATTCTTCAGATTTTAAGTTTATCTATTCTTCCTCCAAATCATTTCTCTTGCTCAAGCTCATCCTATAATCTTTTTCAATTTTAACTTTATCTTTAATTTCATCTTTTATTCCCCCTTGAGAACTTTGCTGTTAAGTTTAGGACAACAAACCATGGAACATTCTTCATAAACTCCTTTATCTTTCATTAATTTTATGAATGCTTCTTTTATCTGTTCTTCAGGCATATCATCAAGCTCTTCTTTTGGAATTGCAAGAAACTTCTTAACTATCTTTTCTGCCTCTTGTTTCGCGGTTTCTTTATCCATAAGAAAAATAAGAAATTAACCCTTAAAATTCTTTGCTTTGGCTTACTTACCAACCTTTTATGCTCCCCACAAACAAAACAAACCTTTAAAAACCTCAGAAATTATGCTATCTTAACATAATGATAAACAAAATGGAGGTAAAAAAATGACAGAAGGATACTGTGTCAAGTGTAAAAAGAAAGTAGAGATTCAAAACCCAAAAGAATCAAAAACAAAAAAAGGCACAAAAATTGCAAAAGGGAAATGCCCTAAATGCGGCACAACAGTATGCAGAATGGGCGGAATAAAGTAAATTTTTATTTTATTTTTTTATTTTTTTGAATGTTTCTTAATTTTTTTGGTTTATAGTAAACGCATTAAATATCCGTAAGCGTTTCCTATCTATCAAACGCATAAAAAACTACGAGAATATAATGCGTTCGGTATAGTATAAATTTAAAAACTCTTTATCTTAATTTATAGTATGCTTGTTAAGCTCCATAAGTCCTACCGCGATGTCGTTTCTATTTGTGATTCTGAGCTGTTGGGAAAGAAATTTGAGCAGGGGAACTTGCAATTAGATTTAACAGGAGAGTTTTTTAAAGGCGAAGAGAAAAACGAGCAAGAAACTTTAGAAATTATGAAAGATGCTTCTACAGAAGATGCCTCTTTTAACCTAGTAGGAAAACAGGCTGTTCAATTAGCTTTAAAATCAGGAATAATAAGCAAAGAAGGCATAAAAAAAGTTCAGGGAGTTCCGTTTGCTTTGACTCTACTTTAATCACAAGAGGAGAAAAGAATATAAACAAGAACATTCTTTATAAATTATGCAAAAAAAAGAGCTTAACCCAAAAGATAATCAAATTTCTAATTTTCCCCTGAGCAGCGAAACAAAAATCAACGTCATAGATTATGATTCTAAAAAATTTGAGGAAAAACAGGTTAAGGAAATTGAAGAGTGCTTTCATTTTAAGCATACAACAAGTGTTTCTTGGATAAATGTTTCTGGAATCAACCAGACAGAAGTTATAAAGCAGCTTGACGAATATTTTGGCTTGCACCCTCTTGTTCTTGAGGATATAAAAAATCTTGAACAGAGGCCAAAAATAGAAGATTTTGGAAATTATATCTACATAGCGATAAGAGCCTTGCATTGCAATGAAACAACAAAAGAAATCAGCTCTGAACAAATAAGCATAATCCTCGGAAAAAATTTTGTAATAACTTTCCAAACAGGCAAACAGAAAGATATTTTTGAGCCCATAAGAGAAAAAATAAGGAAAAACAAAGGGAAAATAAGAAAAATGCAGTCAGACTATCTTGTTTACAGGATTATAGACAGAATAATTGAGGCTTATTTTGATATTCTTGAAAATTTTGGATATGAAATTGAATTTTTAGAAGAGCAGCTTATTTCAAACCCTAATATAAACACACTTGGAATGCTCCATAATTTAAAAAAAGAAATGATACAGATAAGAAAATCTGTCTGGCCTTTAAGAGAGATTATAGTTAATTTAGAAAGAGGAGAATCTAAACTTATCAAAAAAGGAACACAAATTTATTTTCGAGATGCTTATTATCACACAATTCAGCTCGTGGACAATATTGAAACCTCAAGAGAAATACTTTCTGAAATGATTGATGTTTATCTCTCAAGCATAAACAACAAGACCAATGAGATTATGAAAGTTCTGACAATTATAGCAACAATATTTATGCCGTTAACATTTCTTACAGGAATGTATGGAATGAATTTTAAGTATTTCCCAGAAATTTACTGGCATTATGGTTATTTTCTTTTTTGGGTAATAGTTGTTGTAGTAATTGTCTCTATGCTTTTTTATTTTAAGAGAAAAAAGTGGGTGTGAAACCGGTTATAAGATATAATCTAAAGCTATATTTATACTGCCACTTTCTTTATAAATAACATTAGATCATTAAAATAATGGGAAAGCTCAAAGCATTAGAAAATCTAAGATCTGATCTTAACAGAGGAGATTTAGTAACTCTAAGAGGAAGAGATTTAGAATATTCAGGACACTTCCAAGATGTTTGTGGGAAGTACGCAAACTTCAATGGTTTTAATTCTTCAGTATTAGGAGCAAAAGCTATTTGTGTAGATTTAACAAATGGTTCAATTCCAGATAAGGAACAAAAGGCAACAACCTATGAAGTTATAAGAAGAGCTAAAAAATAATGCTTGGTTTTAGTCAAGTTTATAAATATGTTTTTTCTCTATAAAACATGGCATTCAGCAAATTCAAAGATAAAAGCAAGAAAAATGCGCCTTCGCAGCCATGGCAGCAAGGAAGCCAGCAAGGAGCCCAGCCAGAAGTTGTAAGAGTAAGATTGCCAAGAGGAAAAGAAGTTCTTGGCATTCTCGAGCAGAGATTAGGGGCTGCAAGAGTGCTAATTAGATGTTTAGACGGAAAGAGCAGAAATTGCAGAGTTCCTGGGAGATTAAAAAGAAAGCTTTGGATAAGAGAAGGGGATGTTGTTTTAGTTGAGCCATGGGAGTTTGACAATGAAAAAGGAGATGTTATTTTCAAGTATAATCCTGCTGCTATTGAGTGGCTGAAAAGAAAAGGCTTTTTGAAGGAGATTGGGGGCGAGTTCTAACACTTTAGTAAATTATAGTAAAAGTTAAGAAGTGTTAGAACGAGAAGGATTTTAGCATTTTAGTAATTAAGACTATAAGACTAAGAAATGCTAAGACGAGTAGAGTTTTGAAAATTGGTAGCGAGGTAATCGTAACTATAAAATAGTAAAATTTATATATTAGTTTTCTTTTTTATACTTATGAGAGCAGTCTTAAACAGTTTTAGAGTCAAGGAAGGCCATTGTCCTTATAGTTTAGGAGTTCAATCTATTTCTAAATATTGTAATGAAAGAGGGCATGAAGTTCAAATGGTTTCTTCAAAGATAGAGGACATTTCTGAAGGAGTAGAAAGAATTCTCTCTTTTGAACCACCAGTTGTTGGTCTTAGTTCTAATTATGTTACAGAATCTAATGTAATAGATATGGCAAAAAGGATTAAAAAACACAAGAGAGGAAAAGAGATATTTGTAGTTATTGGTGGACCTTCTGTTACATATTCATTTGAAGATAGTCCTATTAGAAAGTCTGATGCAGATTTATTTGTTAGGGGAGATGGTGAAGAAACTTTTTATAAAATTCTTGAAAGAGGGCCTTCGGAAATTTTGGAATGTAAATCAAGAGTTTTGGGAGTTTCAACTAAACAAGATTTTAGCGAAGAAATTGCTTCAGTAGATTTATCACAGTTGCCTTCTATTTTTCCATTGGATTTTCAAACAGATCATATTTATTGGGAAACTATAAGAGGTTGTGCATTTAATTGTATTTATTGTGCGCACCCCGGGCAGAAAAATCAATTTAGGGAATTTCCTTTAGGAAAGGTTATACAAGAAGCAGAATACCTTAGAAATAGTGGCTTTAGAGCAATTTATATTACAGACCCGATTTTAGGAGGAAGAAAAGAGCGCTCCAAGGAAGTTTTAAAACTATTGAAAAAATTGAGGGGTTCTTTTATTACTGCAGAATATCGCCCGGAATATCTAGATGAAGAAGTAATGGATCTTTTAGAAGAGGCACAAATTGGTTGGTTAGAATTCGGATTGCAAACAACAAATCCTTCTTTAGGATATTTTAGAAAAAATTCTTCTACCGCTATTGAAAAATTAGAAAAACTTTCTAAACGTCCGATAAGATATAGTTTAGATCTTATCGTAGGAATCCCCGGGGATACACGAGAATCTTTTGAAGCATCTTTAAGATTTGCTATAGAAACAGCAAAACCAACAGCTCTAAAGGTTTTTCCTCTTAGAGTTTATGAGGGTACGGTTCTTCATAAAATGGTAGAGAATCAAGATTCGTGGGATTATGATAGAAAATCAAGAATAATAAGAAGGTCTCATACTTTTGATGATGAAGAATTTTTACAATGGATGAAATTAGGAAGAACTTCGGCACATCTTTATAGATTTTTAGAATCAAATGGTTGGTTTCAAAAGGAACCGAGCCTAAGGGATATGAATCTTTTTTTAAGATTTTCAGACCGATTTGGGCACCAAATTACTGAAGAATATGACGAATCTAAGATTAAAAGAATGTGGGAGGAAATGCAAAATGAAGAATAGTTTTGAAAGAACAAGAGAAAAGCACCCAGAAATTCCAGAAATAGATTTACATTATTATGGAATGAAAGGGCGAGGGATAAAAGATGATAATATGAATGAGGGTAGACCTAAATTCCATTTAATTGATTCAAAAAAATTGTTTTCTGTGGTCCCGTTAATTTCTTCTACAGATTCTCCTTATGAATTTAATCAAGGCAAATTAACTTATTTGGAAAAAGATCTTCCTTTCAGAGTAAAGCCTATAGGAAGAATCGGAAGAAATCCGGCCTATTTTTATTATAGAGGAATTCAAGAATGGATGCCAACATTAGATTCAGAAACAATCCTCAGTATTAATTTTCAACCTGTTTGTAGGGGTTGTGATTGGTGTTGTAGAGAAATTGAAAGAGGGATGATAAATATCTCTCCAGAAAATGGAGTTAGAATTTTACAAGAGAGCGGAGTAGATCTTTCTGAAGTTGATAAAATGACTTTTGTCACAGGAATGTATAAGAATGGAGAGGAGGTTGTAGATAATCTTTTAAGAACAGTAAACTTAACAAAAAAACAAGGATTTAATGGAAGAGTTTTATATATTGGCTCGCAAATTCAAAATCCCCTATTGGTTCGGAGATTAATTAAGGGGTTAGGCGGAACTCCTCTCAAATATGCATATACTCTTGAAACCTTTACACAAAGAGATAGAATGCATGTAAAAAAGAATTGCTCATTGGAGGAAGTATTGCATACAATGGGGGAAATAAAAGATGCAGGAGTAGAAAATTTGGAATATTCTTATATGCCTGGTTTAGATTCTTTTAATGCCTTCCATAAGTGGATGCCCGAGTTCTCAAAATTAGCAAATCCCCATCTTTCTATTTTTAGACCTGCGGAGAAAGACCAAGAGAATTTGAAAGACCCAGAATTTATTGAAGATCCTGTAGGATACCTTTGTTTAATGAGGTTAGCTTTCGAAAAGGAATACAGGGGTCCAATATATCAAAATAACTTAGCAAGCCTCTGGGGATTTCCAATCGATAGAATTAATCCTTTATTCTTAACTGAAAAAACAAGCCTATGATAGTTTTATCTTCCAAACTCGATAACTTTTAGAGGAGTCGATAATAGATCTTTTATTTGATTGTAACTTTTTTCTTTCTATTAAATTTTTAATTAATTCTTCATTAGAGATTATCTCCGATTTAAACCCCCCCTGATTCAAAAAATGTTTTGTTTCTTTTTTTGATTCAAAATAATCAAATTCTCTTTTTGTTACTTTAGATATTTTCTCCCTAATATTCTCTTTACCTATCACTTTATCTTTCTTTATTTTTGTTCTAGAAAAATCCGATGTTAACCACAAACCATTCTTGGAGTAGTTTTCAAACAAATATCTTATATTGTCTCTAAATATCTTCTTTTCATTTTTATCAAAATACATCAGTAACCCCTCATGAATAATGATTAATCTTTTATCTTTTCCTTTTTTTAAATAAAGATTTCCAATTTTGTCAATATCCTTTTTCTCGAGAGGGTTTATGGCTTTAAAAAATAAGTTTTTGTTCTCTAGTTTTTTTTGAGTAATAATCTCATTTAATATTCTCTCTTTTAAATTGATTAACCCTTTTAATTCTGTTTCAACATAAATAATATTTTTTTTATTTGAAAATTCTAAGCTTCTTGGAGAAAGACCGGATGCTATTTCTATAATAAAAGCATCGCTAAGTTTAGAAAGAGAATCGTTTAGAGAGTAATATCTTCCTTCAATGAATGGAATAAAATCAGATTTTGAATTTAAAGTGTTCCCGTAATCTGGCAAATCTTCTATTAAATCTCTGAATTTTGTATCAATTAAATTGATAATCTCTTTTGCAAAAGGAATTTCTTGTTTTGCCCTCATCCTAGCACAAAATACTGCGGTAGGACTTATTTTTGAATATCCTTTTCCCATGTAAATACTACAAAAACCTTATTTTTAATCTTATCTTTTTTGATTTTAATGAACCAGCGAGGAGTTGAATCTCCGAATATTCGGTGTAAACGCGCCCAGTTTTGAAAAACAACAAATTTATAATCTAACAAATCTTTAAAAAATTATGGCAATTTTTTATTCAGAATCTATAAGAAAAATAAAGCAGAACAAAGAAAAACTTGAAAAAGCACTAAAAGTTAAATTAGCTTTTTCTGGAAAAAACATATTGATAGAGTCTACAGAGGGGAATGCTGTAGAAGAGTATGTTGCAGAGAGAGCGGTAGAGGCTCTTGAGCTTGGGTTCACTTCGCAACAGGCGTTATTATTAAAAGAAGAAGATTTTGTTCTTGAAAAAATTAATATAAAAGATTTAACAAAAAGGCATGATTTAGAGAGAATAAGGGCAAGGATTATCGGGACAAAAGGAAAAACAAAAGAGATTATACAAAACTTAAGTGATTGTTTGATAAGCCTGCATGGAAATACAATTGGGATAATCGGGAGAGCAGAAGACATAAAAAAAGCAATAACTGCTTTAACTTCTATAATTTGCGGGCAAAAACAAGGAAGAGTTTATAGTTTTCTTGAGAAAGAAAGAACAAAAGACAAAGTAAGAATGCATGAAGATTTGGGATTAAGAATTAAAGAGAAAAAGAAGAAAAGATAAAAGAATAAACTTTTAAAACACCTAATTCTTGGTATAATCAAGTCCCGGTAGCTCAGTAGGTAGAGCACATGGCTGTTAAATTTATAGATACCATGGGGTCATAGGTTCGAGTCCTATCCGGGACGTTTGTTTATTAAAAAGAGGAAAACATGTCAGTAATATTTCCAATAGGCGCGGCAGTTTTGCAGGCAATATCATTTACTCTAGACAAGGTTGTTTTATCTTTTAAAAAAATCACTTACAGAACTTACGTTGGAATAAGTTTTCCTTTGATGTTTATAATAACTTTAATTATTTTCTTTATTTTCCAGCCGCCTTTAAATTTCAGCTTATTTTCAGGAAAGCTTCTTTATTTGGTTATAGCTTCTGTTATCTTAACAATAATAACAAATCTTATTTTTTATCGGGCATTAGATGAAGATAAAATAAGCGAGATGGAAATTATTTCTCTTCTTGGCAACATCCCATTAATTATTTTCACAAGTTTTATTTTTGCTTCTGAAAGAAATTATCTTATTATTTTTCTTGCTCTTTTAGCTTCTTGTTCTGTTGTCTGGGCGCACTGGAAAGGGCATCATTTTCAGATTATAAAAACAACAAAACTCTTTTTATTCTGGACTCTTCTTATTTCTCCGTTTGGAGCGATTATAACAAAATCTCTTTTAGCTGTATGGAGTCCAATTTCACTTGAATTAGTAAGAGTTGGGATTGTTGCTTTAATTCTCGGCCCTTTTTTCTTGAGATTTGAAAGAAAAGCTTCTGTGAAAGCTTTTTTGCTGTTAATAGCAACAAACATCTTGACAACGGTTGCCTGGATTCTTTATTTTTTCAGCTATCAAAAAATCGGGATAATCCAGACAGTTTTAATTTTCTCGCTTCAGCCTCTTTTAGTTTATTTTGCCTCAATTTTCTTTTTAAAAGAAAAACTACACTGGAAAAAATTCATTTCTTTCTTGATAATCTTGGCTGCGATAGTTGTGGCGAGAGTTGTGTGAAATAATATTAATTTTTTTCAAAAGGGATAGTTTTTTTAACATAGTCTAAAAAATCTTTATCTTTTAAATATTCTTCTGCAATTTCATCAATAACTTTATCAAACATTTTATATATAAAAGGGACCTGGCATCTCCAAGTTAATCTCCAATCAGGAATTGCGATGTGGACTAATTCATGGATTAAAGTTAAATCAATCAACTTTTTTTCATCTTCACTCAATTCGCCTTTGTTATCAATATTCCCACGATTACCAATCCCAAGGCAGATTATATGGCTATGATGTCCTAACTCTTCTAATTCTTTGGAATAATAAACAACTGCTCCATAACCAACTGGAATATCTTTTTCATAAAATATTTTAAAGCCATTATCCCTTACGTAGTCTATAAAACCTTTATCTAGAGGATATTTCTTTAAAACTTCTCTTAAATCTTCGGGCTTAGAAAAACAAAGCCTTCTTTCATCATGTAAAGGGGCAACTCCAATTTTTAATTCTAAGGACATGAAAGATACTAATTAAATTGTTTTTTAAAGATTATTGCCATTCAAAACCATAAATTTTTCGCTTTCCAAAATCTTTTTATACTCTCTTTCACTCTTCTTTTTATGGATTTAGACAAAGCTATAGAAAAGAGGCACTCGGTTAGGAAATTTAAAAGCAAAAGGCCGGACTTGAAAAAAATTATAGAGGCAATTGAAGCTGGAACAAAAGCGCCTCTTGCGGGGAATATTCCAACAATAAAATTTATACTTGTTTCTGATAAAGATAAAATTGCTGGGCTGGCAGAAGCATCTACACAGGATTTTATTGCACTTTCTAATTATGTTGTTGTTGTGTGCTCTGATCCAAAACAATGCATCAGCAGTTATGGAAGCCGGGCTGAAAGATACTGCAGGCAACAGGCAGGCGCAGCGATAGAAAATTTTCTTTTAAAGCTGACTGACTTGGGCTTGGCAACATGCTGGATAGGTGTTTTTTCAGATATAACAATTAAAAGAATATTAAATATTCCGGATGAGGTTGATGTTGAAGCAATTTTTCCAATTGGATATGAATTTGGTGAAGCTAAACAAAAAACAAAACCTAATTTAGACACTTGCGTTTATTTTGATAAGTATAAGAACAAGTACATGAAGCCGATAAAAAAAGTTGAAGCAATGTAATAGGTGTTAAAATGAAAGCTAAAAGAAAAAGCAAATTTTCAGCAGCAGGTATTATTTTGATAATATTAATAATAATCAGGATAATCGCCCAGGCTATAGGCGCGATATACTCCTCAGATAGCATTTCCCTTATAAGCTATATATTTTTTGGGATTTTGTATGCTATAGCACTGATTGGAATCTATCAAAAGAGAAAATATGGGGCAATTGTTTCTAGTATAGTTGCTGCGATTGATTTGCTTGGAGCACTTATAGTTGGGGGGGTGGTTGGGGTTGGGGCTGGCATTGTTGACGCGGTAATTTTATTATTGTCTTTAAAAGAATACAAGACGATTTGATATTAATTCTTTGTTAAGTGAGGTGTTTAGAGTCTTCTCTAATTTATAGAAATTTTTAACGAAAGAAAATAAAAAACAAATGGGGAGGCGAACCTCCCCATAGAAGTAAAAGACTAAGGGAAAAGCATAAATTTGACTTTATCTGTAAACTTCAATTCCCAGTTCAGACATTTCTGATGAGGCAGATACTCCAGCTTCTCTTGATTTTCCCAATATGTAAGGGCTTTTGACACCAGTCATGATTGTTATAACTCTAACTTTGCCTTCAAAATCTTTGTTGATTCTAGCTCCAATAATTACTTGTGCATCTGGGCTTAAGTTTTCTGCGACTAATGAACCAATAGCGTTGAACTCTTCCAGTTTCAGATCAGAGCCTCCTGTTATATGAATCAAAGAACCTGTAGCATCTTTGTAGTCTACATCCAATAGCGGATGAGTTAATGCTTGTCTTACAGCTTCGTTTACTCTGTCTTTTGTATCACTTTCTCCTATACCAATAACTGCAACATCTCCACATTTCATAATTGCTGAAACGTCTGCATAGTCCAGATTAATTAAGGATGGTAGAGTAATTGTTTCAACTATACCCTTAATCATTGTACTTATCAGCTCGTTTGCAACAGCAAAAGCTTGTTCTATTGGAAGATTTCCAGCGATGTCTACTAACCTGTTGTTATCAATAACAATAACTGTATCTGTAACTTCTCTTAATTCTTGCAATCCAAATTCTGCTTTGTCAATTCTAGCTTTTTCACAATCAAAAGGCATTGTTACAACTCCTATAACAACTGCCCGTGTTTCTTTAGCTGCTTGTGCTACAACTGGGGCTCCGCCTGTTCCTGAACCCCCGCCCATCCCAGCTAAAACAAACACCATGTCTGCTCCTGAAACCGCTTTTTTAATGTCCATTAAGGATTCTTTAGCAGCTTCTCTCCCTTTTGCAGGGAAACCGCCACATCCTAATCCCCTTGTCAACTCTTTTCCAATCAAAAGTTTATCGTCTGCTTTAGTAATGCTTAAATGTAAAGCATCTGTATTCATGCCATAAACTGTTGCTCCGTTAATTCCTTTGTTAAAAAGCCAAGTAATTGCATTGCATCCTGCACCACCAACACCAAATACTTTAATGTTGGCTTTTCCAGCTTTTAATTCGTCGAAGTTTATGCTGTGTGTTGCTGCATTTTCAATTGCCTCTCTTGCAAAATCCAATACCATTTTTCTATTTTTAAACCTCCTTTCAATCTATGTTATTTTTGGTAAGTACTATTTTTTACCGAAAGATTTAAATAGTACTTACACTTTTATTTTTTTAAGATTAAGGAGGTAAAAATAAACTAAAGACTAAGATTAAAAATTCAATTATCGATTCAAATAAACAAATTAATTCAACTCGCCAAAACTGAATTAATTTATTATAATAAATTAGCTACTTCTTCTCTCTTTATAAATTTTGTGTATAAACTGGTGTTACTTTAAAATCGCAAAAATAGAAAAAAACCTATTCTTTATTTAAAATTTCTGCTCTTAAGCCTTTTTCTCTGCATAAATTAACAAATTCTTCAGCATCTTTTAAGGTTCCGGCTATTTCTCCATAATGCATTGGAATGCAGAGATCAGGTTCGATAATTGAAGCAGCTTCTGCAGCTTCTTTTGCGTTCATTGTATATTTGCCTCCAACAGGCAACAAAGCAACATTTACTTTTCCATTTAGCTGCTGCATTTCAGGTATGTTATCTGTGTCTCCTGCGTGATAAATAGAAACATCTTCAATTTTGATTAGGTATCCTATCCATTCTTCTTCTTTTGGGTGGAATTCTTTATTTATATTATACGCAGGAATGCCTATTATTTCAAATCCTTTAATTTTTTGTTTTTCGCCAATTCCAATTGCTTCCATTTTTATTTCTAATCTAATCAGTTTAGCCTGGCAATAAGCGGGGGCTACGAGGACAGTGTCTTCTTTAATTAATTTTCTTAAATCTTCAATAGAAAAGTGGTCGTAATGGGGGTGGGTGATTAAGATAACATCTGCTTTTCCATCTTTAACTTCATAGGGGTCGATATATATTTTCTTTCCTTGCGCTTCTATTAAAAAACCAGAATTCCCGAACCATTTTAATTCAATATCTCCTATTTTCATTTGAATATCAAGTTGGGTCTGTTTATAAGATTTTGGATTCTAGTTTATACATTCAATAAATAATAGATTTGGTAATTTTTTATGATATAATAATAAGCAAAACAGCTTAAAAGTGATGCAAGGTTATTTTGTCACCTGCAATTTGGTAAACATCATTAGGCTCAAGAGGTATTAGTACTCTTTCTCTTGTTTTTATCCCGTTGCGATGAACATCTGTTTCCCACATCCTTTTTTGTTCTGGTGTCATTTCTTTATTTATCGCTTTTTTTTCTTTCTCGCTCGCTTTTGCAACTTTTTCTTCTAGAATAAGTCGCGTGCCATCTGGGGTTTCTTGGAGAATAGTATATTGCTGCCTGCTTATTGTGTTATATGGTTCGGTGCCCATTATGTTATATGGTATGTGTTCTATTGGGGTATCTGGCAAATCTGATGTTGAGGTTTGTGCCGGAGATTGTAAATCTGTTTGGGATTGGTCAGGTCTATAGCTCGCTCCTGCAGAATTGCCGAGGAACAATACCCCTGCCAAAAATCCAGCCGCTGCTTTTCTTGCAGTTTCCCAAAATGTTGGCTTATTAGTTTCAGCTATTTTAGATTCTAAGTTCAAACCGCCTCTCCACTCAATTCTCCCTCCTTTGTTTTCTGTTTCGTGAAGAGCCTTATAAAGACCCGCTGTGCTTATTTTGTAATTTTTAGCAAGCTCTCTTACAGACACTCCAGAATTGTAATCTTCAACCAGTCTATCTCTAACTTCTTTATCCACTCCCGAAGATATTTGCCTTCCACAAAGAATACCATCTACTTCTGAAAATTTAAGGTGGTATATTTCTGCAATCCGCTCTTTGCTTCTTGTTGCTGAAAGCGGTTTTTCTCGAAGATAGGTGTCTGTTGTTAAGTAAGAAAAGATACCACATACCTCTTGAACTATTCTCTGATCATAAACTCCCTTAGTCTGAGACTTTTTTAACATAATTATTTAGCTGCAATTTTGGTTTATAAACTTAATTGTGTTTTTAGTATCTCCGAAGCAAAGGACAAACTGAGATGGGCGTAGCCATCTCATTAACAAGAAAAGAACAATGCATGCTCCACCCATAGACCCAAAAATTTCTATAAATGGATTATCCTTCACCTTGTTTAGTCCATTTCTTTGAAGTATCTGCTAACTGGATTAAAAATTCCTTAAAACTTCCTTCTTCTTTGAAAAAGCAAATCCAAATTGATTGAAGCATCT
>Ga0315286_10002863_pt1 | contig 16182 bp, 13 predicted proteins | sample YL17G10_0_MG_FD_205038 | JGI IMG/M metagenome (GOLD analysis project Ga0315286, IMG submission 205038) | Sediment microbial communities from Yellowstone Lake, YNP, Wyoming, USA - YL17G10_0 | ecosystem: Environmental > Aquatic > Freshwater > Lake > Sediment | place: USA: Wyoming | collected...
GGGTATGTCGCTTCGAGCCATACCAACCCCGGCCAGAACCACCAGGGGTGGCTGCCAGGACGAAGGATCGGCCCGTTTGGGAATGGTCAATTGTTCCAACGGATTACTCCTTAGTTCTACTTTGTCAGATTACTATAGGTAACCCATCCCCACCCTAACCCTCCCCTTGAAGGGGAGGGAATCCTCAGCATCCTCCACCCCGCCGCAGTCGGGGTCTGGAGGGGGATGGGGTGAGAAAACGTAATGCCATGTTGAAATGTAACAAAGTAGAATTAGTCCAGCGGACAATATGACCGGTCCATACCATACTCGCTTGGGGATCGGGCCGAAACAGCCATTGGGCTCAATCCGTGTCTATTCCTTCATCAGCCATGGTGACCCGGTCGACTTCCTCCAGCGTGGTCATACCGCGCAATACTTTCTTAATCCCGTCGTAACGCATGGTCTGAAAGCCGGTCTTGCGGGCACACTGTTGAATATCGAAGACCGGCGCGCCCTGTGCCATGAGGCTGCGGATTTCATCGTTGATGGGGGCAATTTCGTGGATAGCGATGCGCCCGGAATACCCGGTGTTGTTACACTGTAAGCAGCCTTTGCCACGGTAGAAAGAGACTTCCCGCCCTTCCCAGCCAACCAGGCGACGGATGTCTGTGGCATCGACGGAATACTGCTCGCGGCAGTTTTCGCAGATCTTGCGCACCAGCCGCTGCGCCATCACACCAATGATGGAAGGAGCCACGATAAACGGCTGGACCCCCATATCGGTGAGACGCGTGATCGCCTGGACGGCACTGTTGGTATGCAAGGTGGCCAGCACCAGATGACCAGTGAGAGCCGCTCGGCAGGCGATTTCCGCCGTCTCCAGATCGCGAATCTCGCCCACCAGGATCACATCGGGATCCTGACGGAGGTAGGAGCGCAACGCCGCGGCAAAGTCCAGTTCCACCGGAAGGTTGACCTGGACCTGATTGACCCCCGCCAACCGGTATTCCACCGGATCTTCAATGGTGATGATGTTGATTTCCGGCTTGTTGAGGTACTTCAGCATGGAAAATAGCGTGGTGGTTTTCCCTGATCCCGTCGGTCCGGTGATGAAGAAGATGCCATACGGCATTTCCATAATTCGTTTGACGACGTCGAGCGTTCCCTTGGACATGGCCAACTCGGTCAGATCCGGGACATCGCGCATCTGGCTCTGCCCGAGAATGCGCAACACGATCTTCTCCCCGTGAATGGTGGGTATGCAGGAGAAGCGGAAATCGATGGAGCGATTGGTGAGCTTGAGATTGATGCTGCCATCCTGAGGTCGCCTCTTTTCCGCGATATCCAGGTTGGCCAGGATCTTCAAACGCGAAACCAGCGGCGGGAGAAGAGACTTTTCCAATTTGCTCTTTTCGTGCAGAACGCCGTCAACTCGGAATCGGATCTGTACCTTTTCCTCTCCCGGTTCGATGTGAATGTCACTGGCTCCTTCGCGTACAGCGAGCAGGATGAGCCCGTGGGCGAACTCCACCACGGCCTGTGTTCCGGCGATTTTCTGCAATTCATCCCGAGTCAGCTCGGTTATGTCTTCGATGAGGATGGTGTCGGTGACGATCTTGTTGGAAAGGTCTTTAAGGTAGTCTTCCGACTGGTACTCGATCTCGATGGCATCTTCGATGTCCTGTGGATAACAAAACACTGGACTGATGGGCTTTCCAACGATTCTCTCTGCCTCCTGGATGGCAATCTGATTGGTGGGATCGGCGGAAGCGGCGGTGATGGCATCGCCAAATTGATAGAGCAGAACCATACGGTTGTCGCGCGCGAAGCGCTCCGGCAACAGCCCCACGATGTCCCGCTGGAACAACGTGGTACGCATATCCACATAGGACACCCCGATGGAATCCCCCCACAACCTTCCCAGGGTGGTCTTGTGTGCTGCATTGCCGCGGAGCAAATGCGCCAGGATGGCAAAGGCATCCTCTTGGTATTTGTTCAGGAGGCGACGCGATACATCCTCAGTGATGATCCCATTGGCAACGAGAAATTGCATAAACGGTTGGTTCTTTGCCATGTTGGCCCCCGTGACGGTGCAAAATGTTGGTCAGCACCGCCAACATCGATCCCCGAGATGTCTAGTTTTCGTCGGTCGCCTGACTGGATGCCGCCTGCCGCGCATTTTCCAAAAATGCCTGCCAGGTTTCTTTAATGGCCTGCTTGATCTCCGCTACGGGTGTGTCTTTGCGAATGTAGTTGGCGGCTCCCAGTTCGATGCATCTTTCAATGCTCTCCAGGTCGGCAACCGAAGTCAGCATGATCACGAAAGCACGCGGGTACTCGGCCATGATCTCTTGCAGCGCTTCGTCTCCGGTCTTATTGGGCATGTTGATATCCAGCAGGAGCAGATGGGGCTTAAGCTGTCTAAAAAGCTCGATAGCCTCCACCCCTGTGGTCGCCTCACCCACTACTTCACAATTCATGGAAGACAGAATGGCTTTCAACAGCAACCGGGAATGACTCTCATCTTCCGCGATGAGCACTCTGGGCTTCTTCACTTGCGCCATGTTCTTCCTCCATTGGGATGGCAAAACCGAATGTCGTCCCAACTCCCACTTCACTCTGCACTTCCAGGATTCCCCGATGGCCTTCCACAATGCGTTTGGCGATGGCCAACCCCAGACCGGTCCCTTTTTCTCCTCCGGGGCTCTGCACCCTGATCTTTTGAAACTCCCCGAATATCCGCTGTTGATCCTCGATGGCGATCCCCGGACCCTCATCGTGTACACTCACCATGGCCATCCCACTCTCGTCGAACAAGCGGATTGTGATCTCGGAACCAGCAGGGGAGAATTTGACCGCATTGCTGATTAAGTTGTCGATGACCTGAGCCATCCGATTGCGATCAAAGGGAACCTCCGGAAGGTTCTGGAAATCGGTGGCAAAACGAATATCTTTGCGTTCGGCCGGCAGTTTAAAGATCCGCAGGCGTTCACGAATCACCGCTTTGAGGGAATCTCGCCGGATGTTGAGATCGAGCCGGCCGCTTTCAATGACACTGATGTCGAGCAGATCATTGACCAGTTCCAGCATGTCTCGGCTGGCCGCGTAGATGGTCGACAGAAATTCCCGTTGCTCGTCGCCCAATGGCCCGGTGATGTCACTCAGCATCAACTCACTCAAGCCCCGGATGGAGCTCAACGGATTTCGCAAATCATGCGCCGCAAATCCCAGGAAGCGGTTCTTCAACTGATTGAGCTCCGTCAACTTTTCGTTAAGCTCCGCCAGTTGGCGTTCGACCGTGGCATACCGCAGCACCAGGTTCTTTAAAAGCTCGTTCTTCAGTTCATAGTCTTTCTGCACAGCCCAATGTTCTAGAAGTGTGGTGAACAACTGCCCGGAGTCATTGTCCGGACACTCACCCTCCAAGATGCATGCGCTGATGGCTTCAATCACTTTCATTTGTAGCGCAACCGCTCCTTCAAAAGGCTGGTGTCCCCCAGTTCCGCAAACGCCCGAGCGCCGATAAGACCATCGATTCCCACACCCTGCAGGGATGCCAGCCGATCGCACAGAAAAATGATGTCTTCGGCCATATGAATGATTCGCCCGTGTTGCGGGGTAATAACGTTGAAGGGCACCCTGACGATCTGTTCCAGAGCATACTTGAGAGCCCGTTCCGACGGCATGATGTTCAGGTGAAACTTCATCACATCCTCTATCGGGCAATAACTGCGAAGGCTTGGACATGAACCGACGCAATGGGTTTCACATTGGTGACATTGTGGTTCAAGGTTCAAGAGGAGTTGCCATTCCGGTGCGTAGCAACTGAACAGAGCACTGGTGAACAGGATGGCCGACTGCTGATCAAAGGTGACAAAACTGCCGGCCGAATGCGCATAAGGGGTCTTGATGAACTGCAGACACCTTCCCGAAGTGAAGCGAAACTCATAGTTGATTTCATGCAGGCCTACCAACTGGGCGGATTCGCAGTAATGGCGGATGAACATGTGGTTGGCCTGGTCTGAAATGATCTTGAGATCTTCCCGGTTGATGATCCCTTCCATATGCGGAATACTTCCGCACAATCGCGGGTCATAGTTCTGGTAGATGAGTCCCACGATGGAGGACGGGGCGATTCCGGTCTGCATGATCTTCATCATAACCAGAGGGAAATCCGAACGACTCCCACCATCGATGACCACCGCCTCATCGCCATCCACAATGAGGTATGGATTGGCATGGGTTCCGGTCAGACTGTCATAGAAACCCACCCAGTAAACATCTTTGGCCAGTTTGAAGGGCCGACTGTAGTCAAGATTCTGAGTCGGAAATGCCGACATAGTAACGCCTTATCTTTAGGTTCCTATGTTGACCGCATCCCGTGGTGGGGGAGCAAATCAGGTTCTCCGCGGACGCTTCACCCCGTCGAGTTAGCGCCGGATCGACCCAAATTCAATACATAATCCCTGGTGTCGGCATACACCAGTGCATTCTCCATGGAGATCTTCCCCTCCTTCACCAACCGGATCAGACTCATATCGATGGATGAGTAGTCGTCCGACTCGGTCTGGATTTGGGATCGTATCTGATGGACCTTGTTCTCACGGATGAAGTTCTTCATCCGGTAGCTGTTGAGCAAGCTCTCATAGGCCAGGGCCATGCCAGCCGTATCCGTCCTGGGAATCAGGCGCTGGGAGAGAATGATCAGCAAGGCATCGGCAAGTTGTTGTCGCACCTGCCCCTGCAAATGGCTGGGAAACCGATTGACCATACCATCGATGGCGGAGGTCGTGCTGGCGGCATGCATGGTGCTCAGCACCAGGTGGCCGGTGGATGCCGCCCGCAGACCGCTCTCGAAGGTTTCGTGATCACGCATTTCACCGATTACAACGACATCCGGAGCCTGCCGCAAAATTCGGCGCAATCCTTCGGAAAACGAATCCGTGTCGATTCCGATTTCACGCTGATTGACATTGCATTTCAAGGGCTTATGGACATACTCGATGGGGTCTTCCAGGGAGATGATATTGGCCTGTCTTTTTCGGTTGATCACATCCACCATGGCCGCCACCGACGTGGTCTTGCCGTGACCCGCCGGCGCCGTCACCAGGATCAGACCCTGGGGCTTCATGACGAAGTCCTCCAGCCAATGAGGCAAGCCCAGCTCTTCGAAGCTGGGGAGGGTGTACATAATGCGCCGGATGGCTAGCGATATGGTGTTTCGCTGTCGGTAGGCATTGATTCGAAACCGGCCGACACCATCCAGCTCGAATGCGAAATCCAGTTCTTTCCGTTTGAGGAATTCCTCCCACTGTCCTTCCGTCATCAGAGCTTTCCCATAGGCCACGCACTGGTCCGGAGAAAGGGCTGGCATGTTGGAACGTATCAAGACGGCGCGGACCTTGACTGAAGGTGGGATACCTGCCGTAATGAATAGATCTGAACCATTGGTTTCCAACAGGTATTGCAGCATAGCCTGGATGGTCATGGGATCTTGCAGCGCCTGCTGCATGTCCACTCCAGTGAAGGCCATTCCGCCTTTTTCTTCAATACACTTGAGCGCCAAATCCATTTGATATGATGGCACAATGACGGGTTGCACCCGTCGTCCGGTGAGGAATTCCACTTCGTGAATGGCCGCCAACTCATTGGGGCTTTCCATGGCGAGTTGAATGGTGCGGCCTTCCACATTGAGCGGCAACACTCGGTACTTAGTGATGATGCGCGTAGGTACGATGGAGGTGTAGTCTTTGCAAGCAGTGGTCTGAAAAAGGTCGGCGCCGGGAACGTGATGTTGCTTGCCCAAAAACTCCAGCAGACTCTTGGCCGAGATATGACCCAACTCGACCAGAATGGAGCCCAGTTTACCACCCTTCTCCGACTGCACGCGGAGGGCGTCTTGCAGCTGTTCGACGGTAATCAGACCATTCATCACGAGAAGGTCACCGATACGAATGGCTTCGGTGTCTCTAGCGCGGGCGGGAGTCTTCTGCCGCTCCCGGAGCATCTTTTTGATGTCTGCCTGGGAGATCTTTTTCTTCTTCGAACTGGTGACCTTTTCGTCTTCTATGATTTCTTCGAGGATCTTGGTGAGATCATAGGCATCGGGCATTGCAACTCCTCCATTCGCTGGCACAGCTGGGACCAAGGGCAAGGCAAGACAACAGCCAACTATTCCCGGAAACAAATCTGGACCATCCCGAAGCTGTATTTGTTATCACAGTTCCCACACCAGCAGAATCGAAAAGTCACCCCCACCGCCGGGTTCAGGAGAAGTTTCCCGGCCATTCCCCATTCAGAAGCCAATGGAGTATTCAAGTTTTCGGTAACCCAACAGCACGGCTGACCCTCTTCGCTCAGGTCATATCCAGTCGCACTGCGCTTCTCGCTGGATGAAGACGCGGTCTCGCCACCTGCGGCGCTCGGGGAACTCGATCCCGAGGCCGCCATTGCCCGATGCTGCGGTCCGAAGTGGCCTCTAATGCGACTTTTTCGTTGATTTTTTCCTTTGGTGTGTTAAGTGTCAAATTTCCTGAGTGTCTCGGGGAAGTTGGCTAATCACTGGGTTTTGATCCCGGCTTTTGAAGAGTTGAGCGCCAGAGAACCACCGTATGGATGTACCGGCATCGACTGCAGCAACCTTGAGCATGACCGAAGCGATTACCCGCTTTGAGGTACACCTGCGCCATGAACGCGCCGTGAGTGAGCACACCCTTCGAGCCTATTCCAGCGATTTGAAGCAGTTTCAACAGTTCGCTGCCGAAAAGATGGGGGCGCCGGTTAGTCCCGGAGAGGTCACGCCGGAGCTCATTCGGGCCTACGTCGCGGTGCTCCACAAGAACCTGGAGAAATCGTCCCAGGGGCGCAAACTGGCCGCTCTGCGCTCCTTTTATCGTTATCTCAACCATCAGGAGATCACCGCGGCCAATCCGGCTGTGCAGGTTGCTCTCCCTAAGGTGAAACGGCAGGTCCCCGCTTTTTTGAATGTGGACGAGACCTTTCATTTCCTCGACAACCTGCGTCGGAATTGCCGGCATCCCGGGGCGTCCTGGCGCCGCTGGCGCAATTGGGCATTGTTCGAATGCTTATACTCCACCGGCTTGCGCGTAGGCGAACTGGTCGCGTTGAACCCCGCCGATATGGATTTTTCTTTGGGCATGCTGCGCGCCTTCGGCAAGGGAAGGAAGGAACGGGTCGTGCCCATCGGTAAAACCGCATTGCAGGCCATCATGGACTATCGTGAGGCGCTGTCAAGGGAATTGCCCCAGACCCAGGACGGCGCCGCGGCACTCTTTTGCAACGCCCGCGGTGGAAGGCTCACCGCCCGTTCAGTACAGCGCATTCTGCAGACGGAACTTCGCCGAAGCGGGCTGTGGCAGGAACTGAGTCCGCACGGATTGCGCCACACCTTTGCTACCCATCTGCTGAATGCCGGTGCGGATTTGCGCGCCATTCAGGAAATGCTGGGCCATGCCAGTCTTTCCACCACTCAGCGTTATACCCATGTTCACTTGGATCAGCTCATGAAGATCTACGACGCCACCCACCCGCGCAGTCGCAAAATGTCCGGAGCGAATCCATAAGGGTCTTCGCATCTATCCGATCCACACCGGAGGCAGTCATGGTTCAGGCAACAATGCACGGCACCACCATTCTCGCTGTTTGCAAGGACGGCCGCGTAGTCATGGCTGGAGATGGCCAAGTCACTTTAGGGGATACCGTGGTCAAGCATCAAGCCAAGAAAGTCAGGAAGATGTATAACGACCAGGTGCTGGCCGGTTTTGCCGGGGCCACTGCCGATGCCTTCACTCTCTTTGAACGACTGGAAGCGAAGTTGGAGCAGTACAATGGTAATCTCAAACGCGCGGCGGTGGAACTGGCCAAGGACTGGCGCATGGACCGCGCCCTGCGGCGGCTGGAAGCGCTGCTCATCGCTGCCGATCGCAATGAGTGCCTCATTCTCAGCGGCAGCGGCGATGTCATCGAGCCGGATGACGGCTTGGCCGGCGTCGGCTCCGGAGCCTCCTACGCTCTGGCTGCGGCACGGGCACTTGTGGCCCATTCGCAGCTTTCGGTCCGACAAATTGCCGAGGAAGCCATGAAGATAGCTGCATCCATCTGCATCTACACCAACGGTAACTTTACCATCGAGGAGCTGTGAACTCATGCAGCAACCGCTTACTCCCGCTGAAATCGTACGTGAATTGGACAAGTACATCATTGGTCAAAAGGAAGCGAAACGCATGGTAGCGATTGCCCTGCGCAATCGCTGGCGGCGCCAGCAGGTCCCGGACCCTTTACGCGATGAAATTGCTCCCAAAAACATCATCATGATCGGCCCTACCGGTGTGGGCAAAACCGAGATCGCCCGCCGCTTGGCCAGGCTTGCCCAATCGCCGTTTCTGAAGATCGAAGCCAGCAAGTTCACGGAAGTCGGCTACGTGGGACGCGACGTAGAATCCATGGTGCGCGACCTGACGGAAATCGCGGTGAACATGGTCCGCGCGGAGGAACAGGACGCCGTCCAACTGAAGGCGCGGGAAATGGCCGAGGAAAAGCTCTTGGACCTTTTGCTGCCACGGCGTCGGCACCAGGAAACCGATGACAAGCCCCACGAGGACGCGGAAGCGGGCCGGCTGATAGAAGACGAGGCGGCACAGGCGGTGAAGACCCGTGAAAAACTTCGCGGTATGCTCCACAAGGGAGAACTGGACAACCGCTATGTGGAGCTGGATGTTCCGGATCGCCGCGTCCCCACGGTGGAGATCTTTGCTGGAATGGGCATGGAGGAGATGGATTTCAATCTGCGCGAAATGTTGGGATCCATGTTCCCGCAGCGCACCAAACGTCGCAAGGTGAAGATTCCCGAAGCCCGTGAAATCCTAATTCAAGAGGAGTCCCAGCACCTGATTGATATGGACAAGGTGGTGAAAGCTGCAATCGAGCGGGTGGAGCATTCAGGTATCATTTTCCTCGATGAAATCGACAAGATCGCCGGGCGAGAAAGCGGCAAAGGACCGGATGTGTCCCGCGAAGGCGTACAGCGCGACCTGCTCCCCATTGTCGAAGGCTCCACCGTCAACACCAAGTATGGGATGGTCCACACCGACCACATCCTGTTCATTGCTTCGGGGGCGTTCCACATTGCCAAGCCGAGCGACCTCATCCCGGAGCTCCAGGGTCGCTTTCCCATTCGCGTGGAATTGAAACCGCTCACCAAAGAAGATTTCATCCGGATCCTGACCGAACCGGAGAACGCCTTGATTGTCCAATACGTGGCGTTGCTGGAAACCGAAGGGGTGACTCTCATCTTTGCAGATGAAGCCATTGAGGAGATTGCGCAGATCGCCTTTCAGGTCAACTCGCGCATGGAAAACATCGGCGCCAGGCGGCTGCACACCATCATGGAGAAGCTGCTCTCGGAGGTCTCCTTCAATGCACCCGATCTCCACGGACAGAGCCTTGACATCACCCGCAACTACGTCCAGGAGACCCTGTCGGACATCATTCGTGATGAGGATCTGAGCCGTTACATTCTCTAGTACTACGTTGGTATATGCAATTCGGCAGATGACTTCATCAATGCAGCAACTCATCGTGGCTGAACTTTTCCAGGCCTTAATGGGATGAATGACATGCTAGACAAGGCCAGTGTTCTCATTGAAGCTCTGCCATATATCCGGCGCTTCTACCACAAGACCGTGGTGATCAAATATGGCGGCCACGCCATGGTGGAAGATTCCCTCAAGGATAGTTTCGCCCAGGACATTGTGCTGATGAAATACATCGGCATCAACCCGGTGGTAGTCCATGGCGGGGGGCCGCAAATCGGCAGAATGCTGGAACGCATCGGCAAAAAGAGCGATTTCTTCGCCGGAATGCGCGTCACCGATGCCGACACCATGGACATTGTGGAGATGGTGTTGGTGGGCAAGGTCAACAAGGAGATTGTCCATCTGATCAACCATCATGGCGGCCGGGCGATTGGGTTGAGCGGCAAGGACGGACACCTGCTGGAAGCACGTAAGCTGCACCTGTTTCGCTACCAGGGCGATGACCGTCCCCCTGAGATCATTGATGTGGGGCTGGTGGGCGAAGTCCAGAAAGTGAACGTGGAAATCCTGCAGATTCTGGAAAAGAGCAATCTCATACCGGTGATTGCCCCGGTGGGTGTGGGGCGCGCCGGTGAGACCTACAACATCAATGCTGATCTGGTCGCCGGTCATGTGGCGGCAGCACTCAAAGCCGAAAAGCTCATCTTGATGACCGATGTCCCAGGCGTCCTGGATGCCGAAGGACAGCTCATTGCCAGCATCAGTGTGGGCGAAGCTGCTGACCTCATGCAGGATGAGGTGCTCAAAGGAGGCATGATCCCCAAGGTCCAGTGCTCCATTGACGCCTTGCAATCGGGGGTCGAGAAAGTGCATATTGTGGACGGCCGAAACCCCCACGCGGTACTCCTCGAAATCTTCACGGATTCCGGTGTGGGGACGGAAATCGTCCGGAAACGCTGAGTCTCGACGGCGCCTGGGATGTCCAGCGGGCCGTCTCCAAGAACCAATGGCCCCGCTCCAGTCAGGGTCTGGATGATAACCGGCTGGCGAGATGGACTCCACGTATCAGCCGTACTGGACCACAAGGAGGAAACCGAAAGGGATTGACCTCATGGATACCGCAGATGTGATAGCAGCCTGTCAGGAACATATGTTCAACACTTATACCCGGTTGCCGGTGGTCTTTACCCATGGCAAGGGCACCCGCCTCTGGGACACGGATGGTAAAGAATACCTTGATTTCGTAGCGGGGATCGCGGTCTGCAACCTGGGACATTGTCACCCCGACCTGAACCACATCCTGTGGCAACAGGCTGAATCTCTCATCCATGTTTCCAACCTCTTCTACACTGTCCCTCAGGTCGAACTGGCCAGGGAGCTCACGCGGCTTTGCTTTGCCGACAAGGTCTTCTTTGCCAACAGCGGCGCCGAAGCCAACGAAGCCGCCATCAAACTGGCGCGTAAGTTCAGCCGCGAACGCCGCGGCCCCGGACGCTTCCACATCATTTCCATGAAGAATTCCTTTCATGGACGCACCCTGGCCACTTTGTCCGCCACCGGCCAAGACAAGGTACATCAGGGATTTGATCCCTTGGTGGAAGGGTTCAGCTTTGTGGATTTCAATTCCATTGACGCCGTGGAAGCCGCTATCACCAAGCAGACCTGTGCCGTGATCGTGGAACCGATTCAGGCGGAAGGCGGCATCCGTTTTCCTAAATCCGGATACCTTGCCGACCTGAAGAAACTGTGCCATGAGCATGATCTATTGCTGATCTTTGACGAAGTGCAGGTCGGGATGGGACGTACCGGCACGCTCTTTGCCTACGAACAGGAAACGGTCACGCCGGACATCATGACGCTGGCGAAAGCGCTGGGAAATGGGCTCCCCATCGGCGCCATGGTGGCCACTGATGGCGTGGCCGAAGCGTTTTCTCCCGGCAGCCACGCCACCACCTTCGGTGGGACACCGCTAGTGACCGCGGTTGCCCTGCGCACTTTGGAGATCATTTCGCAACCGGTGTTCCTGCGGCGGGTTCAGCGCATCGGGGCCTACCTGTACACCTGCCTGCAGCAATTGCGCGAACGTTATGCGCTGATTCGCGACGTGCGAGGCCGCGGCCTGTTGCTGGGAATGGAACTGACCATCCCGGGCCAGGACATTGTCAAACGCTGCCTGGAAGCGGGTATCGTCATCAACTGCGTCCAGGAGAACGTGCTGCGCTTTGTCCCTCCGCTCACCATCGAAACCGACGAAGTAGATCGTCTCATTCAGGTGTTGAATGAGGTCTTAAGGGAGAAGGCGGCATGAAACGTGACCTGCTCACCATCCTGGATCTCACTGCTGCTGAAATTGTCGCGTTGCTCGCCCGCGCCCAGGAGATGAAGAAGCTGTGGTTTCAGGGTACGCTACGACCGGTGTTACCGGGCAAGACCCTGGGCCTGCTGTTCACCAAACCATCGACGCGCACGCGCATCTCCTTTGAAGCGGCGATGAACCGGCTGGGCGGAAGTTGCATCTTTATGACCGAGAAGGAAACTCAACTGTCCCGCAAAGAACCCCTGCCGGATACGGCTCGGGTCATGTCGCGCTACATCGAGGTGCTTGCGGTAAGGACCTTCGACCATGCCGACGTGGAAGAACTGGCGCGGCACGCTTCCATCCCGGTCATCAATGCGCTCACCGACAGCAACCATCCCTGCCAGGTGTTGAGTGACCTGCTCACTATTCAGGAGAAGCGTGGTTCCCTTCAAGATTTGGAGGTGGCCTGGATAGGGGACGGCAACAATGTGGCGCATTCCTGGATCGATGCCGCCGCCCGCATGGGATTTACCCTGCGGTTGGCGTGTCCGGAGGGATACCTGCCCGATCGCCGCGTCCTGGAACGGGCGCGTGCCGAAGGGGGGCGGAACATTTTTATCGTGTCCGATCCCAGGGAAGCGGTGGCCTCGGCGGACGCCATCAATACCGATGTGTGGGCCAGCATGGGCCAGGAAGAAGAAGCCGACACGCGGCGAAAGGTATTTGCGCCGTATCAGGTCAATGCAGACCTGCTGTCTCATGCCCCCCGGCATGCCCTCGTGATGCATTGCCTGCCGGCCCATCGCGAGGAGGAAATCAGCACGGAAGTCCTTGAAGGGCCGCATTCCGTGGTGTTCGATCAGGCGGAAAACCGGCTCTATTTCCAAATGGCCCTGCTGGAATGGATTTTGCCGTCATAACCCTATCGGCCGGGCGATCGGCCCCTGCGGGGGCCCGTGCCGTCCATGGCTTTGGCAAGCAACAAAAGGAGTTGGTCTTGGGCAGTGAGGTTCGAAAAGTTGTGTTGGCGTATTCAGGCGGTCTGGACACATCGATCATTCTGAAGTGGCTGACCGAGCACTATCAGTGCGAAGTGGTGGCCTTTGCAGCGGATTTGGGTCAAGAGGAAGAACTCGATGGCCTGGAAGCCAAAGCGCTGGCCACGGGTGCGGCGAAAGCCCGCATCGAGGACCTGCGGGAAACCTTCGTGAAGGATTTCGTGTTTCCAGCCTTACGCGCCAACGCCATCTACGAAGGGCAGTATCTACTGGGAACCTCCATTGCCCGTCCGCTCATCGCCAAACGGCAGGTGGAAATCGCTCAGGAAGAAGGGGCGGACGCAGTCAGTCACGGCGCTACCGGCAAAGGCAACGACCAGGTGCGATTCGAACTGACCTACACCACGCTCAACCCGGCTCTGAAGATCATTGCGCCGTGGCGTGAGTGGCAATTCAAGTCCCGGCAGGACCTGGTGGAATTCGCCAAAAAGCACAACATCCCGGTGCCCGTCACGGAAGCCAAACCTTACAGCAGCGACCGCAACATGCTGCACATCAGCTATGAAGGCGGGATACTGGAGGACCCCTGGCGGGAACCGGACGCCAATATGTTCACACTCACGGTCAGTCCCGAAGATGCTCCCGATCAAGCGGAAACCATTGAAATCGACTTTGAACGGGGTGACCCCGCGGCCGTCAACGGCGAACGGCTCTCCCCAGCCAACCTGCTGAAACGCCTCAACACCCTTGGTGGCCGCCATGGGATCGGCCGGGTGGACATGGTGGAAAGCCGCTTTGTCGGCATGAAATCCCGCGGTGTTTACGAAACGCCGGGGGGAACGATTTTGCGGGCCGCACACATGGCGGTGGAATCCATCACTTTGGACCGAGAAGTGATGCATCTTCGGGATTCTCTGATTCCGCAGTACTCGCGCCTGATCTATAATGGCTTCTGGTTCTCCCCGGAAATGCGTCTGCTGCAGAAGACCATGGACGGCGCTCAGGAGAATGTCTGGGGCACGGCCCGCATCAAGCTCTACAAAGGAAATTGCCAGGTAACCGGGCGGAAATCCGGTCAATCCCTGTATCAACCCAGTTATGCCACTTTTGAAGAAGACGATGTCTATCAGCAGAGCGATGCCACCGGTTTCATCCGTTTGCAGGGTCTACGGCTACGCATTGAAGCCCTGGTGCGGCGCAGAATGAATCCTTGACCGGTATTTTACGCAGCGGCGTTGGTCTGCGGCTTTCACTGGAGACTCAACAATGCGGGGCAAGCGCAAGAATCCATTCGAACGTTGAACCGTAACCGCCCAACTTCAAAATGCAGCGATTTCATTGATCTCAGGTCCGCGCGGAGAATAGCATGATGGAAGGAAAACCCTGGCAGGGTCGATTCGATCAGCCGACAGACAAACTGGTGGAATCCTACACGGCTTCCATCCATTTCGATCAGCGGCTGTACCAATACGACATCCGAGGCAGCATTGCGCATTGCCAAATGCTGGCTAAGTGCAAGATCATCTCCGAAGACGAAGCATCACGGATTGTCGAAGGCCTGGGGGAAATCCTGAGGGAGATGGAACGGGGCGAACTGGTCTTGGATGCTTCCCAGGAAGACATCCATATGGCGGTCGAACAGATCTTGATCCAGAAGGTCGGGGAACTGGGCGGCAAGCTGCACACCGCCAGGAGCAGGAACGACCAGATTTGCCTGGACATGCGCCTGTACCTGCGAGACGCCATTCAACAAGTACGCACTTTGTTGTTCCAACTGCAGGGCACTCTGCTGGACCTGGCAGAGAAGCATTTTGACATTATTCTGCCCGGATATACCCATTTGCAACACGCTCAACCGGTCCTTCTGGCTCACCATATGATGGCCTACTACGAGATGTTTCATCGCGATGATGAACGACTGGCGCAGTGTCTGACGCGAACCAACGTGATGCCGCTGGGGAGCGCAGCCCTGGCAGGCACCACTTTCCCCATTGATATGGAACATACCGCCCGCGCCCTCAATTTCCCCCGGGTAACCCGCAATAGCCTCGATGCCGTTAGTGATCGCGACTACCTGATCGAGTTCAATGCCGCCGGGGCCATCCTCATGATGCACGTGAGCCGGTTGGCGGAGGAGCTGATCCTGTGGTCCACCAGCGAATTCGCCTTCATCGAGATCAGTGATGCGTTCTGCACCGGCTCCAGCATTATGCCGCAGAAGAAGAATCCGGATGTGCCCGAGTTAATGCGCGGCAAGGCGGGCCGGGTCTACGGCCATCTCATGACCCTGCTGACACTGACCAAAGCACTGCCCCTGGCCTATAATCGCGACCTGCAGGAAGACAAGGAACCCATTTTTGATACGGTTGACACGGTGACTTCCACTCTGCGTTTGCTGGTCAGGCTGCTGCCGGAAGTCCAATTCCACGCGGATCGGATGGCAATCATGGCGGAACAGGGTTTCACCCTGGCGACCGATCTGGCTGACTATCTGGTGGGCAAGGGGCTACCCTTTCGCAAAGCGCATTTTGTGGTGGGGCAATTTGTGCAGTACTGCGCTCACAACGGCAAGCGACTGCAGGAATGCAGTTTGGAAGAATTCAAGAAGTTCCACAAGGGGATCGACACCGACATCTATTCCTTCCTGCGACTGGAAAGCGCGGTCGACCGCAGGACTTCCATGGGCGGCACGGCCTCATCCCGAGTGCGGCAGGCGATGGAAGAAGCCCACGGCGAATTGAACGCGAAGAAAGCTCTAGCGGATCTGTAAGTATTCGGTGTCATTGCTCTGTTTGGATGGGAAGGGGTGACCATGATCAAAGGGAAAAGCAATCGTTTTGCCACCGCAGGGAGGGGTCGCCTGTATAACCTGCTCGTGCTTCTCTCCTGCCTTGTGGCCACTAGTTGTGGTCAGAAGGGTTTCCCGCGCCCCGAACAGCAGGGAACACCTCCACAGATCAAGGATGCTCACGCCGAAGTGCATCCGCGCGGGGTCGAGCTTTCATGGACCATGCCCGACCAGATGCCGACCAAGGCCAAAGGAAAGTTCTTCCAGTTTGTGATTCAGAAGGCCGAAGTGAAATGGGACGACCGCAATTGCCTGGACTGCCCCGCTTCTTTTCAGGACAAACAGGTGATTGATCCGTTGCGGCCCGAGCCGGCTCTCAAGCAGGGCAAGAAATTCACCTGGCTGGATACCGGCACTAATCGGGAGCACGCCTACCGTTACCAGATCGCCATTCGCAATGAACAGGGACGCATCGTATCGGTTTCCAACGGCGTAGCGTTGAAGGTGCTGGCGCCACCGGCAACTCCCGCTAAGGTTGCCGCCATGACGGAATCCCAGGGC
>Ga0315286_10002864_pt1 | contig 16181 bp, 7 predicted proteins | sample YL17G10_0_MG_FD_205038 | JGI IMG/M metagenome (GOLD analysis project Ga0315286, IMG submission 205038) | Sediment microbial communities from Yellowstone Lake, YNP, Wyoming, USA - YL17G10_0 | ecosystem: Environmental > Aquatic > Freshwater > Lake > Sediment | place: USA: Wyoming | collected...
GGTCACTATGGAGATGGAAAACATCGAGGCGATCAAGAGCCTGGTTCGGGCCAACCTGGGGGTATCGGTGATCCCCGAATGTGCGCTTTGGCGACAGAACAGGCCGGAGTCGATCAAAGCGATGCGGGTGCGTGGCGCGCCGTTGTACAGGGAATTGGCGCTCGTCGCCGAGGAAGGGGGCATTAAGCCGAAAGCAATACAGGAACTTGCCGACTCCATCGTGCGCGCGCTTCACGGCAATGATCGATAGGCACGATTAATTTGCTCGATACAATGAATTGGACCCGTTGGCTAATGCATGGTTCACTGCTCTCCGGGCTGCCCACAAAAGCCGTCAGGAGAGCGCCATGTTCGCACGCCGATTGACCGAGGTCGAACCTTTCCAGTGTGCTGGACTCGATTTTGGAATGCTCTTGCCCAGGGATGTGACCGACTCGATCGAGGTTGTTCTGGCTGTGTTGAAGCCGGGAATGGAAAGCCCGGTCGACCGGCACGCGACATTCGACCAGGTGTTCTGGGTCATTGAGGGCGAAGGCGAGCTAACAATCGGAACAGAACGGGCCCTTGTCGGGCCTCAGACCCTCGCCTTCATACCGCGGGACACACCCCATTCGATCAAGTGCGTTTCCGGCGGCCTGAAGTACCTCTATTTGAATGTCTGGGGCAAGGGTGTACCCGAATCGGAGCGCCTCTGGCGGAGGGTGTACCTGAACGTTCATGCGCGGCGCACAGCGGCAGCCCCGGACCGCACGCCAGAATGAACAAACCACGGGATTACGCGAGGACAAGCGATCCGAAAGCGGTTGGCGAAGCGCAGTTGTCAGAAGTGGCCTCTTTGTGGTGGCCTCTGTGGTTGCCCCGACCGCGCAAATGAACCATACTTCCGCGCTCCCAGGTTGGGGGAGCGGCTTTGCTGAGGAGGAAGATGATCACCCGACGCGCAGCACTTCAAACGGTTGGCGGCGCCATCGCCGCAGGTTTTGCCGGTGCGCCACCCGGTGCCATGACCCAGGCGCCTGCCGTTGTTCGCAGCCAGCGCCGGCCCGGCGAAAAGCCCAACCTCCTGTTCCTATGGACCGACGAGCAGCGCTTCGACACGATGGCCGCCTATGGCAACATGCGCATTCGCGTGCCGGCGATGAACCGGCTGGCATCGCAATCGGTGGTGTTCGACCGCTCGTATGTCACGCAACCGGTGTGCACGCCGAGCCGCTGTTCGGTGATGACCGGCCTCTGGCCGCACGAGTCCGGCTGCGTCCGCAACGACATCGCCATCAAGGCGGAGACGAATACGGTCCCCGAACTGCTGAACGACGCGGCATATCGCACCGGCTACATGGGCAAATGGCATCTTGGAGACGAGATATTCGCGCAGCACGGCTTCGAGGAATGGAAGGCGATCGAAGACACCGTCTATCGCAAATTCTACTCGGCCGGGCGCGACAAGAACGCCCGCAGCGCCTACCACCACTTCCTGGTCAGCCTCGGCTACAAGCCGGAGCAGGACAACAGCTTCAGCCGGCCCTTCGCGACCACGCTTCCGGTTGAGCACTCGAAACCTTCCTTCCTTGCCAACGAGGCGTCCAATTTCATCCTGGAGCACCGGGCCGAACCGTGGGTTCTGTACGTGAACTTTCTCGAGCCCCATCCGCCACTTTCAAGCGCGCTGAACGACCTGCACAGCGAAGAGGACACGCCGCTGAAGAACTACCCGGGCACGCCGCTGGGCCCTGAGCCGGAAGCATACAAGCTACGCCGCGAGCAAACGGCCAGCAGAAAGAAGGCGGGAATAGCCGGTTCCGCCGAGGACCGCGCCCGGTTGCTGCGCGAGGCGCGCAATTACGCCGGGCTTTGCTCGCTGGTCGACCAGGCGCTGAACCGGATTCTCTGGATGCTCGAAGTCACGGGACAAGCGGAGAACACCGTCGTCTTTTACACATCCGACCATGGCGACATGATGGGTGCGCATGGCTTCGTGGCGAAGAGCATCATGTATGAAGAAGCGATGCGCGTGCCGCTGCTGGTGCGCGCGCCCTTCCGCCAACTGAAGCCCCATCACGTCACGCAACCGGTCAGTCACATCGATTTGGTGCCTACCGTGCTTGAGTTGCTGGGGAAAAAGAATCCGGGGCTCTCCGGGAGAAGCCTTGTTCCGATGCTTCAAGGCGGAACGCGTCCGGATAGCAATGTCATCGTGCAATGGACCCGCGACCCAAGTTATGAAGGTCCGGGCGTTCCCAACGCCCGCACGATCATCTCGCCCGACGGCTACAAGCTGGTGCTGCACGACTCCGACGTTTCCATGCTGTTCGATCATAAGAAGGACCCGCAAGAGCTGCGCAATGTCTATGGAAAGCCGGAATACGCGGCGGTGCAGGCGAAACTGCGGAAGAAGATCGAGGAGTGGCAGAAACAAACGAACGACAAGCTGGCGCTGCCGGGAGCCTGAGGTGTAGTCGGATCACGTCAGCAGCCCCAGTCGGATACTATCCCGGCTTGGTGCCGCCGGCAGATCACCAGCAAGTTCGACGGCTTGGTGCTGAGTCTGGTTTCAAAAGGCGTACTTCAAGCCAAACTGCACGAGGCGCGAGGCGCCTGCGCTTCGAATCGCCCCAAAGGTCGGTGAAGCGAGCGAACCGTCTGGATTGCCAAAATTGGCATGGTTCAGCGCGTTGAATCCTTCGGCCCGGAATTCGACCCTGCGCTTCTCCGATAACTGGATCTTCTTGAACAATCCTAGATCCAGGTTGAACAGGCCCGGCCCGCGAAGAGCGTTATATCCAAGGTTGCCGAATTCGCCGACCTTGTTAGCCACGAACGCCGCCCGGTTGAAATAGCGGGCTATCTTGTCGCCTTTCGGGCGATCCGAGGAAAGCTTCCAGTCGCCCACAACATTGGGACGATCCGCGCCCTGGGCGGTTAGTGAGTTGTCTACTCCGCTGGTGATGTTGAACGGTAAGCCGCCCTGGAGGGTCATGACCCCGCTGAGCTCCCATCCGTTTGCGAGGAACCCGAATCCCCGCCTTCTTGTGAATTTGGGGAAATTGTAAACCCAGGAGGCGTTGGCACGATGCCGGACGTCCATCGTGCCACGGCCGTAATCGGCGAAGCGATTGTCCGGATTCTGAATCGGGCAACTGCCATCGTCGCACCAGCTCATGGTGTTGCTGAGCACGTAGTGCACCATCAGGAGCAGACCCTTGGTGTAACGCTTCTGCAGGACCATTTGCATGGAGTTCGATTTCCGGCTGGCGTCGGTGACGGAGAGTGTCAGCGCGTTGTAGTAGGGCGCCCAAGGACGGCGCGCATTTGCGTTCTGCGTGGTAGACAACGGCCTGCCGGCAGCATCCGTGCCCGGGGTATACCTGGCCGCGTTGAGCTTCCGGTTGTTCACCAAATACAATCCGTGCATCCCGATGTACGAAAGCGAAAGTTTCAAGTCTCGGCGAAGCTCTCTTTCAACGCTGACGTTCCACTGTTCGGAATACCCGTTTCGAGCATCGAGAGCATACACTCCCGCCGGAGGAAACGCTGTCATGTCAACTGCCTTGTAGTTTCGCGGCTTCCAGGACGTAAAAGGATCCACCTGACCCTGAAACGGGTCGGCGTAACTGGGTGGATACGACAAAGGAGTGAGAAGCACGAATGGCGGATTCTGCGCGGGACCGCTCACTCCTTGAATGTCGAGGGGCATGTTGGCGATGCCGAACGCGCTCCGCACCACCGTCTTGCCGTCGCCGAACACGTCGTAGGCGAAGCCGAGACGGGGGCCAAGCACGCCGAGCGTCCCAAAATGATTGGTACCTCCGCTGCCGGGCATACCCTCGTCGCCGACAAAGAGCACCCCTGGAGGCGCGGTGGGATACATTTTCGACCGAATGCCTTTCTCGAAGTTCCATGGAGTGTAGAAAATAGTCTCTCCATTTTCATCCTTCGGGTTGGCGCCGAACTCGTACCGGAAGCCCAGGTTCAGCGTCAGTCTCCTGAGGACTTTGACATCGTCCTGCGCGTAGGCGATCAGGTGGCGACTGACGACCGAAAAGTCCGTGGGCGACCGCTGGCTGTAACTGGCAACCCGGCCCAGCAGGAAACTCGCCAGAGCGTTCCCCGTCGTATCGGCGCTGAAGCTAAACTTGCCATTCGTCGAGTAGCCGCCCCAACTGCCGCGGGCACGGGTCCAGTATTGGCCGCCCACTTTAATGGTGTGCCGCCCGGCAACCACGCTCTGCGAATCCTGGAAAATGAAGTTTTTACCAAGCAGGGTCTTCTGCTCCTGCATGTCTGTTCCGACAGTAAAGTACCCGGCGACCGCTGTGGACGGCAGCGTGGAGGATGCTGGGATTGTATTGGTCTTGAATCCCAGCTGCCGCTGGGGAACCGCATTGTCCTGCAAATACCCATTCAGTCTGCTGGCGTATTGCGCGGTCGCGCGAAACTCGTTCAGCATCTTGGGACCGGACACGTAAATGTGCGATACGGTGAGGTTCTTGGTGAGCGCCTCGTTGGCTCCTCTGAAGCCCGGAAAATCCACGTAGGCGGAGAGAACCGGCGCGGGTGTAGTCAAGCCGCGCACCGAGAGCCGGGACTTGTTGCTGAACTGATGGTCGGCTTTGAACATGCCCTGGTCATAAGTGTTGTGCGTTGGAAATGCGAAGGCGTACTGGTTGCTCGCGGCGTTCGGCAGCGGAACGTAGGCGCTCAGGATTTTCTGAACCAGGGGATCCAGCCGAGCAGCCGGAATCACATTGCCAGGGAACGCTTTGCTGGTAAGCGGATCGATGACGGCCTTGGTGATGTCGGACAGGTTACCCTCACGTTGCGCGACGTTGGGCACCGTACTGTTGCTTACAACGTTTCCTAATCTGCCACGAAACCCTTCGTAGCTTGCAAAGAAAAACGTCCTGTTCTTAATGATGGGGCCGCCCAGCGTGCCGCCAAACTGATTGAACTGGTATTGGATGTTGACTGGCCCGCGAAAGAAATTTGCGGCGTTCAGCTTGTTGTTACGCACGAATTCCCACACGCTGCCATGGAACGCGTTGCTCCCCGATTTTGAAACCGCATTGACGACTGCCGCCCCCACTCCGTACTCCGCTTTGAACGAATTGGTAAGGATCGTGAACTCCTCGATGGAGTCGGGAGGCGGGAATCGATTGGGATTGTGTTGGAAGGATTCATTCTTAGCGTTAGCGCCATCCAGTTGGAAATCGTTGTTTTGAAAGCGGTTGCCGTTAACGTACAGATTGGGCGCATCGGCGCCGATGCCTGGCGCGCTCGTGACCACACCGGGCATCAGGCCGGCCAGAGCCAGGATATTCCGGCCCACCAGCGGAATCTGGGTCATGCGGGCCGAATCGACCGTATACTTGATCTCCGATACGTTGGCCTCGATCATGCCAGCGTCCGCATGGACGGTGACTTGTTGGCCCAGTTCCCCGACGGCCATGGTGACGTCGTTCCGGGCTGATTGATCGACCGACAGAATTATGCCGGCCTGTAGGTACTTGCGAAACCCACCCGCCTCCACTTCCAGCCGATACGAGCCGATGGGCAGTTCCAGGAAGAGATATTCCCCCGTCGCGGACGATACCCCCTCCCTGCGCAAACCGGTGGACTCGTTGGTCAGGATGATTCGCGCCCCGACAACCGCGGCGCCCTGCTGATCCAGGATGGTTCCCGAAAGCCGCGCGGTGTCCGCGCCGGAAAGGAGGGCCGGAGAAAGCAGTGCCATCGCCAGGACCGCGGATACCAGAAGCATCTTTGCGAACATAACAAACCTCCTTTAACGGTCTTGATTTGTGCAGTCCCGCACGTCCCTCTACCCCGGGTTCTCGACGAGTGGTTCCGCCATAAGCGCGCGGCTACAGGCGAACTGCCAGCGGCCGTTGAGGGAATATGCTGTGGCGCCTTGACGTCGGAAACCGCCCCTATCACCGGGGCGGCCAATAGGCTGGCGGGCCAGCCAGCCACGCGGGCCGATTTGTCTGCAGGTCAACATCTGCTTCCCAGCGCTGCACGTGCGAGGAACAGCAACTGAGCCCTGCCGGGACCGATTCGCCTGGACGTCCCACGAACCAAGATCCCTTGTCCAGCGCTGACTTATACCATAAGCGCAACAACTCGCGTTACGCATAATTTCGAAGCTTTTGATCGCTTTCAGCGATGGATCATTCTCGGACCCATCGCCGCTGCCGAGCATGGAGAAAGCCGGGGACGGGTGAGCTTCCAGGGCACGCGGTCACCTCAATCCGCACTACGCAACCCGAGTGATCACAAGCCGACGGCAGACAGGCGGCGACGCGCAATGCCAATTTGGGAACGCTTTAATAAGGTGCGGTCACTCGGCGGTTATGAAGCTGTTTCCGCTGCCCGTAGACGGATTGATGCGGGCGCCTCAGAAACCAGGACCAGGAGCACGGAGCCGGCAGCAACTGCCATGAAGCCCACCATGATAAATACCGGCGTATACGAGAACCGGTCGAGCAGTGCACCGGTTATTAGGGTAACAAGCATTCCCCCAAGTGCTCCGCCGGTACCGGACATCCCGGAAACGGAGGCGACTACCGAACTAGGAAAAAGATCAGCGGGCAGACTGAGCACGTTCGTTGCCCAGCAGGAATACGCGAAGGTAGCCGCGCTGATCAGCGCCAGTGCACCCACTGCGCTTGATGCCCACACGGCAGGCGTGCCCGCCAACATTACGACCGCGCTTGCGATCATGACTGTCTTGCGAGCCCGCACGGGCGGCCAACCGCGCGCGACCAGGCGACCGGAAGCCAACCCCCCGGCAAAGCTGCCCAAGCCAGCAGTGAAAAACGGCACCCATGTTGAATGCCCGATCATCGCTAGAGTGAATTGCCGCTCTCGTGCCAGATATTCGGGCAACCAGAATACGTAGAACCACCAGATTGGATCGGCGAACATGCGGCAAAAGAACAATCCCCAGACTTGCCGATACGCCAGCAGATCGCGCCAGCGCGCAGGCGCAACAACGGAAGCCTGGCCGCTGGCCGGCAAAGCTTCACGCGCGCCGGATTGTTCGGCAAACTCTGCCGGCTGCAAGTGTTGCCTCCCGGATAATGCCAGCCATGGAACCAGCCACAGGAACCCGAGGGCGCCGGTGACAACGAAGGCCGAGCGCCAGCCATAGCGAGCAGCGATCCATGGAATGGCAGGCGCCGCTAACAATGCGCCCACGATGGATCCGGAATTAAAGAAACCGGTCGCCAGCGCCCGCTCTCCAGCCGGAAACCTTTCAGAAATAGTTTTAACGGCGCCCGGCCAGTTTCCGGCCTCCCCGGCTCCGAGCAGAAAACGGAAAACGCCGAAGCCGAATGCCGATCGAACCGTTGCGTGCAGAACGGCGGCCACCGACCAGAAGCTCACCGTAAGAGCGAGTCCGACACGGGTGCCCAGACGGTCCATCAGCTTGCCCGACACCCCCTGCATGACCATGTAGGCGACCAGAAAAGCAAACACGATCCGTGAATACTCCGTGTTGCTTATTCTGAACTCGTCCCGTAGCAATGGTGCAAGCAGCGAAAGCACCTGCCGGTCAACGTAATTGATCACCGTGGCGGCAAACAGCAGGGAGGCGATCCACCAGCGGAACTGGCTGTGTCTCTTCATTTCTTTGCCAATCGGTTAAAGCGTGCACTAGCGCGCGAGCAGCTCGACCAACGGTAGTTTGGGAGGTTCCCCCAAGGCGCGGGTAACGTCGTCACGCACAATCCCAAACGGCGGTGTGACCCGGGACCTTGACGACTGGGTCCCTTCTGATCTTGGCGAAGACCTCCGTGCCGTCACACTTTCACTGCGGCGTAACGATTCGTTGGACCTTTTCCCACCACGGCCGAAAGGCCGGCGTGGGTACGAGACGAAGTAGCTCCTTTGTCGACGCCTTGGTCTGCGGGGCAAATTGGGTTCCGGTCGCATACTCCAGGATGCCGTCCAGCAGCGCAGCGCCCGCCGGATCGTTCACGTCAAAACGGCAGGACGCGACCAGCAACTTACCAGGCCCCGCTTGCACTTCCCAGATGGCCGCTTTCCACACTGGTTGCACATGGAACCCCGCCACTTCCAGGATGGGGTTGAAGGCGATGGGCAGCTTCTCGTCGAACAGAACGGCGCGGCCCTTTTCCAGAAGCGACTCGAACTGCCAGTCACAATAGCCCTCATGCGGCAGGTAAGCGAATACCGGATGCTGGTTTACGACCGTAGCCAGGTCCATATGGCGGCGTCCGGACCGGCCTATCTGGAATGTGGTGTCCGCCGCCGCGAATGGTTCACTGCCGAGCAGAACCACGTGGCCGCCGCCGGCCAGATGATGAACATGCTCGCCGGTCAGCTTGCTCACCACACGCGTCCGCAGATCCGGGTTCGAGCCAATGGGCACCACGCCGGCGTACCTGCCCGCCAGCTTTTGCAAGGACTCCTCGTCAGCACCCGCCGCAATCCGTGGGGCTGGCCGCCTCGGAAATACCCAGAAATCCCACTGGTTGGCCAGATCGTAAACCGCATCCTTCACCTTCACCGAGAGGGTCAGCTTTCGTGCCGCATCCAGTGCCGGCCAGTCAAACGACACTTCTGCGAGACTGCTCACTGCCCCGTCCGGCGCGCTTAGACTCTTCTGATCCCCCTGTAAAACCACGCGGTTGCCATCAGCCACTTGCCAGTGTAGTCCGCCATCCCGGAGCGGCTTGCCCCCATATAAGGAAACCAGCACCGGAGCGGCAAAGCGTTCGCCCGTCCGGAAGCGGTAACGGCGCTGGTTGTCCAAAAGTACGACGCTCTCACCGTTGTATTGCCGCACTTTCTCGGCCGTGTCGCCATGCTTCAGTTCGAAAAACTCATTCAGTGTGCCGCCACCGTAATTGACCAGATTCCAGTGGGTATCCCACCCGGCCAGGTGGTCGTATCCCTTCAGTGATTCACACTTGCGGGCGTTCTCCATCAGGTACTTGCGCGCCATACTCTGCCAGCGGGCAGAATTCTGGTAGTAACGCGGGGCCATGTCCAGACGCTTCGCCGCGGCCAGAGTCTCGCGCACAAGCCGGTACGGCGTGCTCGGCGTTCGCCCGGTGTACCGGCTCTCCAGGCTCAGATCCAGATAGCCGCCGATAATCCCCAATTCATGGACAAGAACCGGTCGCGGATAGGCGGCGAAACGGGGCTCCAGGACGCGCCAATCCGGCGCCAGGACATTCTTGTGGCTCATGTCGCCCCAACTATACGCGGCGAACAGGTCGGCGATTTGAGCGATTCGTTTGAAAAGACGGGCGTGGAAGGTGGACGGATCGGGGTCGCCATCGGGAACGGCTACCAGATCCTCGGTCGCCCAATCCGGGTATTCGACGCCCCGCAGAGACTCCATGGGGAGGACCAAGCCGCTCGGGTCGAGCTTCTTTGCCTCCGCATACTGCTGTTCCAGGAACGCGACCACTCCGGGCAACATCATCACTTCGTTGCCGCCGCAGTAAATCACCACGGAAGGATGGATGCGTGACCAGCGCACCATCTCTCTCCAGGCTTCCAGGCAAAACGCGTTGCCTGTTCCGCAACGTCCATATTCGCGGCCAAAACTACTGGACAGCCCACGAGCAGGTTCGACCTGCAAGAGCATTCCCAACTCGTCCGCCGCCTGCATGTACTCGCGGGGAGGAATCCAGGTGTGGAAACGGATGTGGTTGTATCCGACCTCCTTCAGACGGCGGATCATGTTGCGGTAAAACTCGACCGAGGCCGGCGGATTGACGTTGGGCGGCCAGTAATAACAGTCAGTGACGCCTCGCAGCAGAATCGGGCGTCCATTCAGCAACAGCCGCTTGTCCTTGCTCACCAGCGCGCGAAAACCGGCGGGCTGCACCCGACGGTCCCACACCTGCCCGCGCGCATCTTCCCACGTGACCTCGACGGAATACAGATGCGGCTCCCACGTGCTCCAGGCCTTTAGCCCGTCGGCCGGGATCTCCCACTCGGCATGCTGCCGCCCATCGGTGTCCAGCCCAGGCACCGGAATAAGGCCTTGTTTGACAACTTGGCCCTCGTGGCTTCGGATGCGCCATTGGATCCGTGTTCTTGCCTCCTTGCGCCCGACAATCCCTTTCAAATCCACCCGCCAGGCAACAGCCGAGAAATCCCGCACCGGATGGAGGTAGACCGACTCGATTCGTCCCGGTCCGCCCGAAACGTGCAGGTCCAGGCCACTGAAGAATCCCGTCGCGTAGCTCTGATAGCCTTCGAAGGAGATTCCACCCACACGGGGGGGCGCCTGCGGGCCACCGGCGTTCGAAATCGCCAGAATGATTTCATTGTTCTCGCCATAACGCAGCCGTTCGCTGAGATCGAATTCGAAGGGGGTGAGATTGGCCAGGTGGAACCCGGCCATCGAGCCGTTCACGAAAAGATAACAGTCGGTGCGCGCACCTCCCACCGTCAACGTGACGGTGCGGCCACGCCACTCAGCGGGGATCGTCAAGCTACGCCTGTACCAGCCCACGCCCTCCAGGAAGGGAAGCTTGGAAGGACGACCGGGGGCATCCTCTCGAGGCGGCAGGGCCTCGTCGCCGAAGCGCGTGCTGGACCGCCAGGGCGCCACTCTCATCGCCTCGATCTGATCATCCCAAAAGCCAGGGATATTGATGTCCGCTGCGAACGACGTCCCCCCGGGCGGCGCCGGCTGCGCGGCAGCGCCTGCCGGAAACTCGCGGGCATAGGCGAACTGCCAGCGGCCGTTAAGAGAAATGTCCTGGGGCGTTTTCGGCTCCGAAGCCGACCTCGCTAACGGGGCGGTCACCAGGATGGCGGCCAGACAGCCAAGCAGGCCGATTTGTCCCCGCATGAGCGCTGCGAGTCTATGGAACAGCAGCCGATTCCCGTGTGAGCCGGTTACCATGAACACCTCACGAGGCGGAATAAGCTTTCTGGCTGCACAGCTATACCACGACTGTAATTATTAACGCTATACATAATATCGAGGCTTTTGATCGTTTATGTCGATGAATCATTCGCAACTCCTTGCCGCTGCGAAGGGTGCAGACGCCTGCAGTTGGGTCCGCGTTGCGGCTCGGGTTTGAAGGAGCAACCCACACGAGGATCAGCGGCCGGCCGAGGTGTTCGTCGCTTGCCTCTCAAGCAGAGCCGATAGAGTCCCGCGATCAACGGGCGTGCGCGGTTTGAATTCGTCTCCCTGCATGTAGTCGATCATGCTGTCGAGCAAATAACCGGCGGCGGGATCGGTCAGATCCAGGTTCATGGAGCAGACCAGCAGGCGGCCGTTGCCGACCCGCCATTCGAAAATCGCGGCCTGCTTGTAAATCAGCTTGAACGAACTGACTACCTCGAGGATCGGATCGAAAGGCACCATCAGGTCGTTGAAGTTGATAGCCCGGCCGCCTTCCAGCAGCGAATAGAACTGCCAATCGCAGTACCCATCGTGGGGGAAGCGCCGCAATAGTGGATGATCCTCGATGACGGTGGCCAGGTTGCCGGCCGCCCGGCCCGTCATCGACATCTGGAAGCTGGTAGGCAACGCGGGGAACGGGGCGTGTCCAAGCAGCAAAACGTCGCCTCCGTTGTTGAGGTGCTCAATTGTGTCAGCCTCGACTGCCGATACGATTCTTAAGCCTCCGCTTTCAGGCAATTTGGCGCTCTGAAGACCGGGATAGCGGAATCCGATCTGACGCATAACCGCGGCATCCGCCGAAGCTCTTACGTGGCGCGTCCCGGCGGGGGGGAACATCCAGAAATCCCAGTCATTGGCAATGAGGTAATCGTCCCCTTCCAATTGGACGAAAAGCGTCAGTTGGGCCGGCTTTGTGACTTGGGGCAGTTCACAGTCGATGGGTCCCAGCGGGTGAATCGCTCCGTTGCGGAGATGGTGGACCGGCCAGGCGCCGCGCCCGTAGATATTAGAGCCGGAAACCACACGCCAACGCAGCACCCCCTCCCGTAAAGGCGAACGTCCGTAGAGCGAGGCCAGCACGTCCAGCCGCATCCGCTCGCCCGCCGCGAAGTTCCTGCGATTCGAATGATCCAGCAGGAGCACGCTCTCGCCGTTGTACCTGCGCACGTCGGAGACAGATTCTTCCGGCTTGAGTTCGAAAAACTCGTTCATGATGCCGGATGGATAGCCACTCCTGTGCCAGTTCTGGTCGAAAGCGCCAAGCAGATCGTAGCCCGCTATGTACTTCGATTTGCGCGCCATCTCGACGGCGTGTTTCCGCAGAATGCGCATCCAGGCGCAGGAATTCCGATAGTACAGCGCGGCTCTGGACAGCAGCCCGGCCTTCGCCAAGTTCCGGCGTGTCGACGCGAACAGGTCGGTTCCGATGCGGGTACCTTCATAGCGGTGTTCGAGATCGAGGTTCAGGTAGTTACCGTGAATGCCGAGTTCATGAGTCAGTACCGGCCGCTGGTAGATGGCCAGCCATCTGTCGAATTCCCTCCAATCCCCTCTGACCGATGAGTAACTGACACGTCCTTGTAGGTAAGCGCCAAAAACGTCGCTGAACGTTCTCAGGCGCGCCAGCCGCTGTGGGTTGTGCGGAAACGGATCGAGGAGCACGTCCTTGGATCCGGCGGTAAGCTGGTATTCGACGCCCTTCATGGCTTCCTGCGGGTTGAACAGAGCATCAGGCGCGTGTTCGCGAACGAGCGCCGCCAGTTTTTGCAGAAAGCCGATCTTCTCGTCGTCGAGCATCTCTTCGTTGCCTGGGCAGTAAAACACCACCGACGGATGCGTGCGGCAGGTCTTGACGATCTGCGTCCATTCTTCGACGCCGAAACCCCTCGGGCCCTCGACCTGCAGCATCATGCCCAGTTGGTCCGCCGCGGTCATCTGCGCCTCGGACGGAACCCAGGTGTGGAAGCGGATCCAATTGAATCCCAGTTGCTTTAATTGGCGAATGCGCTGCCGGTAAAAGGAAACATCTTCCGGCGCCGTCGTGGTGAGCGGGAAATAGTAATGGTCCGTACAGCCCCGCAGCATTACAGGTTGCCCGTTCAATCGCAACTGGGTGCCGTCGCGTTCGAGCAGACGCCAACCAAACGTTTGTTCGTGTCTGTCGAGGACCAGGCCCCCTCTTTTAACAGAGACTTCCACGGTGTAGAGGTTCGGATCGTGATCTGACCATGGGCGCATTTGAAAGGCAGGCGTTTCCCACGAGATGGAGGCCTGCCGCACCGGAACAGTGCCGTTGCCCAGAATGCTTCGGTTTTCAGCGTCGCGTATGGCCCACTGGATCACAGCATCGGGCGCGGCATCGCGCCCCTCCAACTCCAGAAGCCATAGAATTCTGTTCGCATTACCGGCCGGGCGCAAATAGCAACTGCGGATGGCGGCATCGCCTGTCATCTTGATTGAGACGGGCCGATAGATACCCGCCGATCGCCCTTGGTAACCCTGCGCCGCACTTCCCAAATACCAGAGCTCCGTCGCTTTTTCTTCTTCTCGCACGTTTGCCACGGCAATCGTGAGAGTGTTGCGTGTGCCGGGTTTGAGCGCCGCCTCCAAGCGAACTTCGAAAGGCGTGGAGTGGCCGAGGTGGTGCCCCATCAGCTTGCCGTTCAGCCATACCCAGGCCTCCAGCCGCACACCGCCCACACGGAGTGTCGCCAGGCAGGAACTGCAATTCGGCGGAGCTTCAAAGGTTTTTCTGTACCAGCCGACCCCGAGCAGGTACAAGAGTGACGCGTCGGGCGGGTTAGTTCCCAGGGGAAATTCCAATCGGCGATAGCCCGGGTTGAACCGCGCCGTGTGCCAGAATGCAGTGCTCCTCAGCAGATCCAGGTGATCGTCCCAGTAGCCTGGAACCGGCATCTTAGCGACAAATGACTTGTCTGCCGGGACAACCGGGATTTGTCCTGGGCCGTCCTCGGACCTGCGCGGCGTAGACTCGTAAGTGAAGTCCCGTTCGTAGGTGAAGTCCCATTCACCATTGAGATCCACGAAGCGGGGGAACGTCTGTACCGCCGCAGGTTTGACCTGTGCGGAAACGGCGGCGGCCAACATCCACGTGCCAAGAACGAGACAAGCTAATAAGAGCTTCCGCTTCATCGTCCCTGTTCCTCCTTCCTCATCGCCCAAGGTGCCGTGATCGCGATTCAGAACGCGTCACTCCATCACTAAGGCTAAATGTCCGCGACTTCGCCTGGCCTTCTGCCGGCTGCGGCCAGGCAGCGGCTCATTTTTCAGCCAGGATAGAGAGGTGGCTGAGGTCGAATTCTCTGTAAAGGTCGAAACAGAAGATATCGGGGGCCTCATCGTAAACAACCGGCTGGTCAAAAAGGTACTGAAAGCTGGACATTCCCTGGTGAACCACCAGTTCCGAGAACAGATCCGGTTGGAGGGCCCTGGCGGTCGCTGCAGCCACCTGGGTTCGAATACCGGTCGTATCCAGGCGTATCGTTGGAGCACCAGAGGCCTTCTGCAACCAGCGGGCCGCGGCAATCAACTGAGCTGCCTGGATTCCCAAGGGCCGAACCCCGGTGCCGCTGAGCCACTGTGTGAAACGCAGCTGCCGCGGAGGCGCACTGTCACCGTGGAAGAGCAGATCCAGCGCCAACACCTGCTCCCCGCGATTGAGGCGGTCAGAAACCTGCCCGGACGCCTCCTTCTTCCCCTTGTCGTTCAGCACGATGGTGGTCGGTGCATCGTCGGGGCTGGCGATGGCCTTCAGCCAAACGACGCTAGCTCCCAACCCGTCGCTAAACTCAAGCCTGTACGAGCGCGTCTCCAGCCCTTTATTCTTCGTATTTGTCTTGGCCCACGGGTGTTTGACCTCGACCCGATTGAAGCGCACGATGTTACTCAGCCTCTCTCTTTGAGCGACCGCCCACGCGCGCCGGGCGGGGCCAGTGGCGGGGACCGGGGGCCGCCGAATCTCGGCCGCGAACCTCTTTGCCAGGCCAAGAATCGTGAGGTTGTCCTTCGGTAATCCCACAACCAGTTCTTCATGGCTCTTGATTTGGGGCGCCACTCCTTTCTCGTCATCCATCGGTGGAAGTCCGAAATGCCGGCTGATGAAACGGTAGGCCTGCGTCCGGTTATCAAGCTGGTAATTATGATCGGAGGGGTCGGTGTTTTCATGCCAGGCGAAGGCATCTTCCCGACCGAACAGGCGGAAGATCGGCTTCACATGATCGTAGATGTAAGGCTTGACCAGGGGAGCGCGGTAGCAACACCTATCCTCGGCGTTGTAGATCAGAAGCGTGGGCCGCGGCGCACGCATGGCAGTCAAGTGCGGATAATCTTGTCCGACGAAAAAGTCGCTGGCACTATGCTCGAGATCGCCCTCAACGAACTCGATGCGCGAAACCAACGCCGAGTAACCGGCAACGGGGATGGCCAATGCGACACGCTCGTCAAGAGCACTCAACATGATGGTTTGCCAGCCGCCCCCCGAGAGCCCGGTTACCGCAAGCCGTGCCTGGTCGGCGTGCGGATGTTCATAAAGATAATCGAGGCCTTTCCGCATTGCCAGGTAGAACAGTCCGAGCAGGTTCGCGCCGGTCAAATCGAGGTGGGCGGACAATCTGTGCGAGTTGCCAGGCTCCGAGCCTCTCAGCTCGCCCAATGATAACCATTCCATATTCAAGGCTAACAGTCCATGTCGCGCCAACTGTATGCACAGCTTCTGCTTGAATTCGACCGACTTGCCCTCCGACTCGTGACCAGTGAAGTCCAGAACGGCGGGAACCTTTCCGCTGAGGCGCTCCGGTTCGTACAAAATACCGACCGTCCAAAAGCCGGGAACGATTTCGTATCGCAACTTGCGCAACCGGTACCCCTGGCCGGTCTCCACGGTCTCTACCTCCACAAACCGCAGCGGCGCGTCCACCCACTGCTTCGGCCAGCCGTGAAACGCAATGTCATCGAGCAGGTGCCTGCGCAACCGCGCGGATTGCGCACTCCATTCCGCCGGACTGGAGGCCGAAGGCGGCGGTGGAACCCGCGTCATCAAGTACTGGCGCAAGTGCCCAGCTAATTCGTCCGGGCTCCAAATTGGCGCATCCAGGATCCCCTTTATCTGGCCGGCGCTGGTTTGCGCGTTCATTACGGTGGAGACCACCAGAACGCAGAAACAGACGTACCACCTTATCCCCATGGTTGTCTCCTCCTTATCATGGAATCTTGGACTTCTACGGCGGCATCCGTGCGGCCGCACCGTTTTCCGCCTGCT
>Ga0315286_10002865_pt1 | contig 16179 bp, 11 predicted proteins | sample YL17G10_0_MG_FD_205038 | JGI IMG/M metagenome (GOLD analysis project Ga0315286, IMG submission 205038) | Sediment microbial communities from Yellowstone Lake, YNP, Wyoming, USA - YL17G10_0 | ecosystem: Environmental > Aquatic > Freshwater > Lake > Sediment | place: USA: Wyoming | collected...
AAAGCGCCGGCGTCGGAGAGAACAATATCCTGATTTGGGACCGCAGCGACCGCGAGCTGTGGAGAACAGGCCTTCAGCTCAACAAGGGTTCGTCCGGAGTCCGGGTCTTGGGCGCCTCCAATGTCCCGGAAGCGGTCATGCCTTGGGTCGAAGGCTATGACCGGAATGTCTTTGTTGCGTTCGAGGACGGAACGCTCAAGAAATTCCGCGAGCTGAGCCGGCGCGATTTCACCCGGGACGCCTCCCATCGCGAAATATTCAATTCGGTGACGTGGCTCTGGACGCTCATCCGCCTCGGCCACGAGAACGCCAAAAAATACGAATCCGAGATCCGGCGTCTCTACACGGATTACAGCGACCGGGAGGGGATCAAGCGGATCGCGGAAGAAGTCGCCGACCGGTTCAACGACGTGACCATCGAGGACGAGGACAAATCCTTTTTCGCCAACATCGTCACCCGGGATATCACCAAGCTCGTCAATATCGCGGTGCTGAAGCACAACGAGGACAGCGGGGTAACCTGGGCGACGAAGAACATCGCCCTGGGCGTGACCACGAACAAAGTCCGCTTTCACATCGATTATTGCACCAAGGCCATAGCCGAGATTCTTGCGACGCCGTGCCTCAAGACGAAAATGGTCCTTCATATCGGCGAAGCGGCCAAGATCTCGACGGTCAGCGTGGCGGGAGCGCGCCTGGCCGCCGACAACCGGATATTTTTCAGCCGTGATCCCGTGGCCATGGACCGGATCGGCCTCGACCTCCTCGAGGAGAAAAGGCGGGCCCAGGGCTTGGAATCCATCCGCCCGATATCAACTCACATCGCGGCCTGCGCCCGGAAAGGCCTCGGCACCGACGATCTCGCGAAGATCGATCTGCGCGCTCTCTCCGTCTGAAAAAACGGGTGAACGGTCACCTCAGCCTGACGAGCAACCCCAGGCTGATCGCCATATATCTCCAGTCCGCGGAAACCGCGACGCCCGCGGGAGCGAAAGGGGCGCTGTAAGCCTCGGCCTCGGCCCGCAGTTGGATGATCGGACTCAAATCCACATTTATGGCGCCCCATCCCCGGAGGGCTATTTTCCACGGTCCTGTCGGCTCGGCGGACCTGGCCAATCGTTGCAGGCCTATTCCCAGGTCGAGCGAGGCGCTCACCCGTCCCTCGCCGCCGAAATCCCAGGTTGTTCCGCTCTCAATGGTTTCCACGAGCCGGGGGGCGAAGTAACCCGCTCCGGAGGGCCTTTCAAATCCGAGTCGGTGATATTGGATCGAAATCTCGCCGCCCGCGCCGAGTGGAAAAGCGACGGCCGCGTCCCCCTGGAAACGCCGGTTGGCTGTCTCGACAAAAGTTTCGATGGACGCCGCGCGTCCGCCGAGTCGGATTCTGAGTGGTCCGGCAGGAAGGTCCATCCCGAGCCTCGCTTCGTTCTTCATCGCTCGATTGGCGACGAGAAGGGGGGTCGTGCCGAGCGGCAGTCTTTGGGCCCGGGCTTCGAGAGATGGGCCGCCCCGTGGCCCCCGCCAGCGAAATCGAAATCCGGCTTGGGCCGTCGTCCATCCTTCCGCTTCGAAAGATCGGAGGCGAACCGCGCCGATGGAGAGATCCAGCCGGAGCGACTGCCGCGGCCGGCCTTCGAGGCGGAGGGCGCCTTCATCCAGAGTCGCGTCCGCGGACCCGTCGCCGATACTGGAATGAGCGGCCATCAGACCGAGACGATATCCGCCGGGGAGCGCCAGATCTCCCCTCAATTGGGAGCGCCACGTCCGGTCCAGGTCGGAGTCACCGGCGTAGCCCTCGAGCGGCTCGAGCGTCGGGGCGACCCGGAGACGACCCCTCGCCAGGCGTTCTAAAACATCTTCGGCCTTAGGCGCGAGCTTGGCCGCGCGGGCATAGTTTCTTTGGGCTTCGACCGTTTTCCCGACCTTGAGATATTTATCTCCGGCCGCGAGCCAGCCCCAGGCATCGTCCGGTTCCTGCTCGATATAGAGAAGGAACCAGCCCAGGGCAAGTTCGTCGTCTCGCGAGAGTTGACCCATCCTGAAGAGCGCCCGCGATTGATGGGGATCGAGGTCAAGCACTTGGCGATAGAGTTTCTCGGCGAGAGCCCTGTTCTCGTCGGCGAAGGCGGCGTCAGCCTGGCCAAGAAGCTCCGCGACTTGATTCGGGTTAGGGGTTAGGCGTTGAGTCTGCGAGGCGAGCGGAACAGCGAGGATGAGGAGAGCGACAGCGAGACTGAGGCCAGAAGATCTCTTTTTCATTTTATTCGGATCTTCTTTGCCGGACGAAGAGCCGGGCTAATTGAACGGAAAGCAGGACCGCTCCGAGAGTCGCAAAGCCGGCCAGAAGCGTCGCCCAGCGGACGATGTTCGCGTATTTGACTCGAACGGACGTCGTTGCGTCCGAGATCTTCTTGACGGTGGCGATCGTGGGCTCGAACAGGAGCCCGAGGAGCCACCCGGTTGCCCAGATACCGGCGAGCACCCCGACGGCGATCGCCGTCGGCTTGATCATCGACCGGAGAGAAAGGCGGGCGCCGCCCAGGATTTTCCGAATCGCGCGGATCGGCAAAAGGACGGCCGAGAGGATATAGAAAAGTCCGCCGATTCCGGTGCCCGGGACTCCTGCCGTCATTCAATGCCCCTTTTCATAGGCGAGAAGTTTTCGGCCGCGGACGACTTCACCCCAGATTGCGGCCAGGAAGAAAATCGCGTTCACCGTCCGGAGGATGAAAAAGCAAGGGATGCTCACAAGCGCCCGGCCCGCTTCGCGGCGGGGGATGGCTCCGACGAGCACCGGAACGACGATCGCCGGGATATCGATGATGTAGCCGAGGAGAATATAGGGGTTGTGAAAAAACAGAGCGAGGGCGGGCAAAAGGAGCAGATAGACGACGGAGGCTACGATCGCGTCCCAGCAGGCCACGGCGACCGCCGAGCGAAGGAAAGGGATGCCGAGGAGTCTCCGCCAGTGGACCCGCACGTTCTGGACGAATCCGTGCGACCAGCGCCGAAGCTGCCTGCGGAGAAACCGAAAATTGCGCGGCTCGAGAGGATAGCAGACCGCGCCGGCCACGAACCGGACGGCGTACCCCCGCTGATATAATGTCCAGGTGAGGTCCATGTCCTCGGCCAGCGTCCTCGTCGACCAGCCTCCCAAGGCGAGGAGCGCCTCAGTGCGATACATGGAAAAACACCCGGAGCTGATGAGGGGGGAACCGTACTGGTCTTGGACCTGTTTGTAGAATGTGAAGGCGAAGAGATATTCCACGTAGCGGCCCCGTTCCCAGACGCTCTTGATGCGCCGGGGGAGGACGCTGCCGCAGGCCGCGGCCACTTTCGGGTCATCGAAGGCGGGAAGAAGCCTTTCGATGGCGTCGGGAGCGAGCGTCGTGTCGGCGTCGAGGGCGATCGTGAATTCCGTCTGGACATAAGCCAGGGCGAACGTCTGTGCGCCGGCCTTCGATCCGGTGTTCGCCGGAGGGCGGACGACCGTCACGCCTAAAGAGGCGGCCACGCGGCCGGTGTCGTCGGTCGAACAGTCGTCGACGACGATGATCGAGGCGGGCGCCGCGGTTTGGGCCCGCAGGCTCCTGATTGTATCGGCCACGGACTCGGCTTCGTTATACGCGGGAATGATGACGGTGACGGGAATCGTTGGTTTAGGCATCAAGGACTTTCCGCTGCTTCCGAAAGCAGGCCAATAACCTTAACATGCGTGAATGAATTAGACAACATCCGTCCGGAAAACTTTGGGAGTGCAAATATTTGACTTATCATTTTCCTCTTAATATATTGGCCTCTCGTCGTTGCTCCGGAAAAAGAGGAAGCAGAAATGAGGAAACGCCGCGAAGGCCGGTCCGGGACGGATACATGACGCGGAAAAGGGGAGGCTGGCGGATCCTCATCGCCGCTCTTCTTGCGCTCAGCGGGTGCAAGTTTCAAGGGCTCGTCTCGCGGCACCCCGATTGGCTGGTGGTCGCCGAGTTCGCCCGGACCTTCGATCTTTCCGTTCAGGAGGCGGCAGACCTTCGACCGGGCGTAGCCGTCCTGTTGAAAGACATGGTTCGGGACATGGGCCCCGGAGTTTCCGCCCTCTTAACGGAAATCGAGCAGGCCGTCGACAAGGGGAATCTAACCGTTGAATTATACGATGGCTGGATTCTCAAAGAGGAAGAATGGAGAAGGACTTTCGCCGAGCGTCTGATCGCGCCCGTCACGGAGTTTTTGCTTGGATTGGATAAGGATCAGGTCGCGTATTTTCGGGCGCAGCTCAAAAAAAACAATAAGCCCTTGGACGGGCTCCCTAAAACCCCGGCGAAAAAATGGCCCGAACGGAGCCGGGCTTATGCCCTCGGGCAAATGGGAAGCCTGGTGTTCTGGTTCGGCCCTCTGAGCGGGGAACAGAGCGAAGCTTTTATCGCGGATTTGAAGATCGATCGTCCGTTTATCGTGAAGCAGGTCGAGGAGAGGACACTTTCCCAAAAAAAGTGGGACGGGCTCCTGAGGACAAAGGATAGGGCGTCGCTCGGCCCCCCGCTCAGGCGCTGGATTCTGGGAGAATCGGCCGACGGGTCGGGGGCGCGCGAGGAAAACCGGCAACGCTGGCGGAAAGCGGTGTTCCATCTCCTCGTGAACCTGGGGTCCGAGCAGAAGAATATGCTGATCAGCCGCCTGGCCGAATTGCGCTCGCATCTGGAGATGTGGGGGAAGTCGGGCGGCTGATTTCCTTGACAGTGTTCTTCTGCCGAAGATATGATTTCCGGCATGGCCGGCGGCTCCCGTCTCGACCCAAAAAAATATCGGCTCGGCCTCGGCGCCCAGATCCTCATTCTCGGCTTGATCGTCCTGACCCTTCATGCCGCGGGCCTCTGGCGCGGCCGGCTCATCGACGATTATTTCATCCTCGACAAAGCCCAAAATAGGAGCTTCGGCCGGCTCCTCACCGAGGGGCTGACCGTCACCCGGGAGGAAGCGGGAGATTTTTGGTGGATCGGGGAAGATCATCTTTTCAGCTATTTCCGGCCGCTGCTTCTCCTGACATACAAGCTGCCCGGCCTGCTTTTCGAAAAAACCGATTTTTGGCAGCACCTGATCAACATCCTCCTCCATCTCGGGACGGTCCTCCTGGTCTTGACCGCCGCCCGGCATATCACGAAAGACGCGAAGAGCGCGTTCCTGGCCGCCCTGCTGTTTGCTGTCAGCGTCCACCATTTGCTCGCCGTCCAGTGGATTTCAGGCCGCAAGGAACCGCTGATCGGATTTTTGCTCGCCCTGGCTTTCCTCTTCCATCTCAAGGCCAGGGCGGTTTGGGCGGCGCTGGCCTTTCTCGGGGCGCTTTTGAGCGGCGAACAAGCTCTGGTCTTTCCGTTTCTGCTCATCATTTGGGATGTCAGCGGCCGGGAAATTGGGACCGGCGAAAACACGCGGCCTGCGCGCTCCGCCCTCCGGAAATGGCCGTCCTGGGCTCTCTATTTCGGCGTCCTTCTCTTCTTTCTCGTTATCCGTGCCTTGGTCTTTCATTTTCCGAGTCTTCCCGTTTCGGCTTATTCGGCCCTGACCTGGTCTCAGGAATCCGTTCTCCGGATATTCCTCCAATGTCTTTCGTTTATGTTCTCGCTGACGACGTCCATGCCGTACATCGATAAAACCGTCATCGAACAATGGATCAATGTCCCTCTTCTTTTCTTTCTCGCCGCGGCTCTCGTCGCGGCCGTCGCTTATGTCTTCAACCTGTTGGGAAGGGGGCTGAGGGCGGGCCGCGCTCTGCTGGCGATGTCCGCGCTAAGCTTTATTCCGTTCTTGCCCGCCGCGGCGCTGCCGTTTTATCTGTATACCCCGTTTCTCTTTTTCAGCTTGGCCGTCGGGGCAAGCCTTGCCGCCGGTCGACAAGAGGCGCTGCCGCAAAAAAATCTCCGGCGGAAAGGAAGAATTTTTCTCACCGGCCTTATGATTGCCGTCAATTCGGGAGCGGTGATCATTCTCGGCTGGACTTCGCTTGGAGATTTTTTCAAGATTTCCCCTGCCGCGCTCTTTTCCACGGCCCGCCTTCTGGACAAAGCGGCCGTCGGCCGCAACGTTTTTCTTGTCGACGTTCCCGCCGAATTTCCGCCGGCGAATTTTCATTTCATCAAGCGCTTGGCCGAAATCACCGGCCGCGATCCGCATTCGATGGCTTTCATCACGGACCGGCCGGGAGGAAATAATCCGAGCTCATCGAACGTGACGCCCCTCGGCGCCGCGGGGTTCAGGATTCGAAGCGCGGGCCGTCCCTACTTCCAGACTCCCGCGGGACGGATGATGAGACTTTTTGCCGAGAAGAATATACTGCCGGGAAAAGTTTTTCAGAGGAACGGGTATTCGGTCAAAATTCTCGAGTTGGCTCCCGAGACGAAGCCCCTCAACCGCGGACGTCGTTTCTACTCAAAAATCGAGGGTGTCGTCGGCCTCGAAATCCGGGTGAACGATAGCCAGCCCCCTCCGCTGGTCATCGGCTTCCGGGGCAACGTTCCTTATGTTCTGCTTGATATGGCCGAGAGTCCCTCGACCATCGCTTCACCGCCGCGGCCCGTTTCGAGCGAGGCCGACTTTCTCCTCCGCTCGCTGGCCGGAGATAAAGGCATCCCTCCCAGGGCCATCGCCCTGCCCCGCCAACTCCGCCATGATGCCGGCCCGAAGATGGGACTCGGTCCGCTCCTCGACCGGATGGCTGGACAAATCCCCGTCTTCCGCCGGGCGTACATTTCTTTTCTCCGGTATCTGGACGAGGTGAATGCCCGTTTGGACGCCGCCGGCGGCGGGCGGTTCCGGACGGAAGCGTCCAACCTCGGCCATGAGTATTACGCCCGGGCGATCGAGGCCATGGGCGGAAAAAGCACGATGAATGTCAAGAGCAATACCCTCGGCCTGACCTGGGATTCCCTCATGGACAAAGCGCGGCTTTTTGCTGTGGATTCGCTCCGGCAGGAAAACGTCCGGCTGAGCGAAGAGGAGACAGTCGAGCTGGCGAATATGCTCGCTCTCGCCCAGATCGCCGCGGTCGCAAACCAGGTCATTCCCGAAGATTACCTGGAGGTATGGGAAATTCGGCATCCGGAGAGGCCAAATCCTCCCGAACGGCCGATGTGGGGGTTACCCAGAGTTTATTGGGAGCCGCTGCGCGAATCGATCCCCTGGCTCTATCATGCCGGGGCCCTGCCGTGGAGAGACCCGGCGTCGTCCAATCCTCTCGACGCGTTCGAAACGCACCACTTTTTTTCACATGCCTGGTTGGTCTGTTTCGACCTCTACCGGGCCCGTTACTTTCAGGACGGGATTTTCCATGGATCTTTCAGACAAAAAAGCCCCGGGTGGCGGAGGATCGCCCAAGAGCTCATGTGGTCGAAAGCGTCGACCATCGGCTACGAGATCCTGACAATTCCGATTAAAGGCGGTATTCTCGAAATCACGAGATTGGAATCTCTGCCCGGATGGATCAAATCCGCCTGCCGTTTATTCGGCCTCAAGGGCGCGATCGCCGTTGAATCGTTTCGGGACTATGCCGTCGGCAAGGAGGGGGCCGCATATGGAGCGGCGCTGGCTCTCTCCGGTCTCCCCCTGAAACCGAGCGACGGCAGGCTTCATCGCGTCATCATCGACGGGCTTTAGTTGTGCGTCTCGCAATTTCCTTGGCTATATGAGAATTCAAGGAAAACGCACAACCGCCGGGGAGTTTGAGGGGGGCGGCGTGGCCCCCCTCAGGGGGTCAGCAGAGCGGAGCGAAGCGCCGAGGGGGGAGCTTGACTCCCCCCTGGAAGTGTCCCGTCTCCGAGGAAAATTTTAGCAGGGTAATTACGAGACGGGACACTAGGCCTCCCCCCGGACTTGAATAAGACGAATATGGCGGCGAATCCGAAGCCTAGAAAGCTTCCCTGGCGGTAAAGTAGAAGCCGGAAGTTCCTTTTCCCCAGGCGATATCGAACCTGAGGTTGGTGCCTTCCTTGGGAACGATCTTGAAACGGATGCCGAATCCCGCCGCGAATTTCATGGAGTCGAAATTTATTCGCCCCAGGCTGTCGGCGACGTTGCCCAGACCGGCGAAGCCGACGAGCCCGAAACGCCACCAAAGAGGCAACCGGTATTCGGCTTGGATCGTTGCCAGGCATTTGTCCCTGTAGCGGCCCAAATAATAGCCGCGCATGTTGTCGCTTCCGCCGAGCCGGGGATAGCTTTTAAAAGGAGGGGTCCCACCAGTCGTCTGGAGAAGCGCCTGGAAGGCCAGGACGTGCGTGCTGAACACGGGATAGAATCGCCTGAGGTCCAATTTGAAAGATGTGTAGTCGAAATCGCCTCCCAGAGATTTGGAGTATAAGGTCGCGCTCAACTGCCAGTAATCGCCTCGTGTCGGAAAGAAGATATTGTCCCGGGTGTCGCGGTTGAGGATGAAACCAAGCCCGACGTTGGTTCCCTTCGCGGTTCCGGGCCACAGCCCGCTATCCAGGGACTTTCCCGTCTCTTTTTCCAGGATTTTATACGATTCGAGGAAACCCTGGAAACCGATAAAGAGTTTTTGCCGGGGCCAGACTTTTCTCTGGTAAGAAAATTCCAGAGATGCCGTCTGCGGCGTGTAATTTTCTTCGGCCTCTTCCGGAGCCGCCGGCCCGATTCCCCAGGTCTTGTCGGGATATTTGGACCAGGTCAGTTTTCCATTCAATAAATAATTTTCGCCCCGGAAATAAAATTCGGGCTGGAATTGCGTCTCGAATTGTTTGAGCTGGGTGTAGATCAGATAAAAGTAGAGCGAGGACGGGCGTTCCTGAGGCAAGCTCTTCGGAGAGCGAAAGGTGAGGAGTCCGCCGACGCCGCCGCCCCACTTCGTTTCCGGCATGTAGAAGAGAACGGGTATGACGACGACCCCGACTTTTTGTTGGGCCGGGGCTTCCTTCGGCTTTTCGGCCTCTTGCCCGCCCGAGACCGCCGGCGCTAAGACGAAGGCCAGAAGAAGAAGGAGACAAAATCCGGTGCGAAGGCTATTCATGGAGCCTTCCCACCGTGATGGGATTCCAATCCTTGTCCACGGCGACGAAGACAACCTCGGCCTCGGTGACGCGGACGACTTCCTGGCTCTCCGCGCGCGTGGCCTCGACGACGACTTTCGTCGTGACCGATGTCCGGCCGATTCTCAGCGTTTCGGCATACAAGCTGACGACGTCGCCGACGAAGACCGGTTTATGAAAAACGACCTTGTCCATGGCCACGGTGACGAAGTTGTAGAAGCCGCAGCTCCGCCGGGCTTCGACGGCCCCGGCGAGGTCGATGTGGCTGAGGATGACGCCGCCGAAGACCGTGCCGTGCCTGTTGGTGTCCCTCGGCAGGAGGGTGATGCGCAGTGTCGGTTCCATCGGCGCTTATTATACACATCCGCGGCCGAATTCCAAATATTCCGGGATTTTGTCCTTCACTAAGTATCTCTCTTTTTGCGGCTTCAACTCGGTACCGGAATCACCCTAGGACCCATAGCGGAGGGAGGACCCGTCGTTTTTCGACGGGGGGAACCGACGGGACTGGTTCCCGGGGGGCCGAGGGTGATTCCGGCACCGAGTTGAGATCACGTCTTTTGGAAACGCACCGCGAATTTCGTGTCGGCCCATTCAGCTCTTCGGCCGCTTGGCGATCATGAACTGATCGGCGACATCAAACATCCCGTCGGATTTGAGCCGGCGCACTTTGACGAGGAGGCCGGCCTCCGTTCTTTCGATCTCGCAGAAGTTGAAGAACCTGATCTTGCCGCCGGGATAAAGATCGTCATAGCGCCGTGTCTTGGGATCGATATTGAGCTTGTGCCGGGGACCTCCGCCTCCGCCCGAAACGATGAAGAGCTTCTCCCGGACCATGAACTTTTCATAGGCATGGCTGTGGCCGGAGAAGAAAAGCGCTGTCTTGGAGAAACGGGTGAAGGGTTCGGCGAATTCGGTTTGGGCGACAAGGTTGGCCTCGATGACCATATTGTTCGTGAAAGGAGCCTCGTGGCAGCAGGCGATGATAAAATCGATATTTGCGTCTCTCTCGAATCGCTCGAGCTCGCTGAAATACCAGTCGCTTTGAGCCTTCCGCTCCCGGCCGTCCATTTTTCCGAATTTGGAGTCCAGGAGTATGAAGGCGATGCGATTCCAGGTGAAGCTATAGAAGTGACGCCCCTCTAAATGCGGAAAGCGATCGAAGTAATTCGCAAGCGCCGTTTTGTTGTCCCCGTAGAATTCGTGGTTCCCGAGAATCGGAAAATAGGGGATCCGCCGTTCGCGAAAGAGGCGGTGGTTTAGGTCGAACTCCCTCCAGTGAGCCGCCGAGCTACCCCAGACCGTCAAATCGCCGAGGTTGATGACGAACGCCGGGTCGCGGCTCAGAATCGCGCGGAGGACGAGTTTTCGCTCCGGATTATTCCTTTCCCGCCAGAATTCCCAAAACGCCGTCTGTTGCGTGTCTCCGACGAGGCAGGCCCGCGTCTTGGAGGGATCGATGTCCGCGAATCCGGCATAGCGGGGAGTCAACCGGTCCGAAGGAACTTTCGCTGGAAATATAGCGGGGACGGCGATCAGGAATAGGGATAGGCTGACAAGGAGAAATTTCCGGGCGGCCTCCGTTCGAGGAGTCACGGCTTGGATGATATCGTCAATCTGCGAAGGATGTCAAAACCCGCTTCTATCCTTCCTCGGTTAAAATATACAGCCCGTTCTTTTCGTCAAATTCGATGTCGAATCTTACGGCCTTAGAATAATCGATCCCGTAATGGCCGAAGAACGCCTTGGCAAAGATCGTGCCGTCGTGCTTTCGCTGGCGGAACGTCCGGGCGCCGGCCTCCTTGGGGTCGTTCGTGAACTTGACCCCGATCCGCTTCTTCTCGCGGTCGTAAAAAAGCACCGCGAACCTGGAATCCGTAAGCTTCCACTTTCCGATCGCCGCCCCGTTGAAGACGATGATGCCCTGAGCCCAGATCGCGGCCTTGGGTCCTTTTAACGCCATCCTCTGCCCTAGATAACGCTCGAATGCCATCTTTTTCTCTCCTTGAATAGAATTTTCGTTCAGCTTCACGCTGTCCTTCCTCAGGTCTCGGCCTCAATGCGAACGAATTAAGTGATCCAGTTGCCTGTCACCGTATTTATTATAACTCCTTTCTGAAGTTAATAGCCACGTTATAATACTTGATGCCGTTATTGCTGACCACGCCTATATTGAAGCTTAAGCCAGGCCCTAATTGCTTTAGCACGCCCAATGATGCTAATGAACCCCTGTATGCCCCTTGCCTGTACTGGCTAAAGCTTCCTGCCAGGCTCAGCCCTGGCATTAGCTTGCTTAAGTCTGCATTGGCTCCTATGCTTAATGAGTTTGACTGCATCACCCCCCTGGAATCCTGGTAAGCGCCTGTGAATATTACTTTATTGCCTCCAAGGTCAAGGTTAGTGCTCATCCTGAAAGCATTGCTCCTGTTATTCCTTGCACTGCTCATGTCATAGCTGAGAGTAAAGCCTGCCTTATCATTGCTCTTTCCAATCGTGAAGCCTAATGCATTGCTGCCTTGCCTGGCATCAAAACTTCCTCTCAAGCCTAAGTCCATGCCGAGCTTATCTATCCTTGCGCTTCCTTGCGCAGAATAAAGATGCTCTGTAGGCGAGAGAACAGTTGCGATGCCTGCATTCAGTCTGCCATTGGTGAAATTGGCAGCAGCCCTGTTCTCAACACTCCCCTTGACCAGGCGAGTAGCAGTTGCCACATCAACCTGCTTGCCCTTATAGGTAACGCTCAAGCCATTATTATTAAAGCCAACACTCACTCCCTTGCCAATGTTCATTTTAACATCCACAGCCTGGGCCATAGCATTCAAGGCATTGGACGCAGCAGAAATGGTCTGGATATCATTTGCAAAAACATACGCCCACAAATCACGACCAACCAGGTTAAGCCTGCCAGAATCATCACTGATGAGAGGAAAAGTCAACCCGTTCTCCAAATCAGCTGTTGAAGTGCGAAGCTCAAACACTTCTGCCAAGAAAATCCTTGTCCTAAGAATATTGTCCTTGATATTAATAGGATGAACGAAAGCACCAGGTGGTGGGCCTCTGGTGTGAATACCAAACCATGTAGCTCCGACCTCAGCATTGTAACCTATTTCCATATTTCCTCCGCTATCTACGCGGTCCATTCTACCATAAAGCACCCAGGAATAGTCAAGCGCAGAATTCAATTGCTGGACACAATCCAGGATAGGGCCATCAGGGCCAGAGCCGCCGTTCCTATCGAACCGGAAGTAAGTGCAGATCGGAGCCAGAAACAAATTTCCATAGCCTTTATCTATCCAATAATCGACTTTATCATATTGCCCAGAATCATTCAATAATATGACATCATAATCAGTGTCCGTGCTCGGTGCTGTGAATGTGACTGTTCCATTAGTCTTGTTCCAGGCTACTCTTGCTCCTAGCATCCTGTCAATTGTGTCTTTCCTGACAATGATATGTTTTGTGTCAACTCCGCTAACTCCGAGGTCGCTGACTTTGATTGTGACTTGGCTGCCTGCGTCAATGTTTTCTCTTGTGAATTGCGTCAGGTAGCCTTGGGTGTGGTTGTAAACATCAAATTCAAGGCTGACTTTGGCAGCTGGAGGAGTGTCGTCTTTCTTCTTGAAGATGTGCAGCGGGTCTCCGACTAAGTATTCTATTCCGCCGATAGCAGCTATTCCTAAGGGCACTACCCAGTACCAGTTCTTTGAGAACCAGCTCTTGTCTTTCTTTTTCTCTTTTTCCGCAGTCATCTCGGCGGATTGCGCTGCCATTAGGGCGTTGCTGTAAACCTCCCTGGTTTTGGCGTCCAGGCTTTCGGTTTTTAGCATTAGCGCTTTTTTCATGTCAAGGCTTATGGCTTTTGCGAAGTATTCCATTGCCTTCTGCCTGTTCTCATCGCCGTCTTTCTGCGCGTATTCTGTGCCTTGCTGCATGTAAGAGTCATACATCTCTTGCTGCGTTGGCATCCTTGGCGTGAGGTCGAGCCTTGCTGTTTGTGTTTGTGCTGTTCCGTCTTTTACCGGCACCGTCCCCTTACTTGCCCCGCTTTCCTGTCCAAAGAATGGGCGGAAGCTCACCAGGGCTCTGGCCGGCGGTAGGGGCGTCGGCGCCAGCTCCGCTTTCTCGGCGGAGTTCTGCTTTTTTCCATAGGACGCTTCTTCCGCCCTAAGGGCCGGGCCCGAGCCCAGCAATAAACCAACAAGGGCGGCGCTGATGACTTTGGCGAACGGGCTCCGCAGGCGCTGCAATCTTAAAAAGGCCGGGACACACGCTTTTCGGCCGGCCGGAGGGCCGTGATTGAGGACGGATAAAACAGGGCTCGCCCCGCCGCTCGCGGCGCCGAGAGAGGCAAAAAATCGATAGCTCCAGACTTTAGCGGCGTCGGTCTTGGATTCCGCGCTGAGCGCCACGATTTCCGCTTCGAGCGATGAAAAGACGCCCGCATCGTCGGCCAGACGCCGCTTCAGGAGAATGAGCCGTCTTATCCGGTCCACAAGCGCCCTCCGCCTGAGCTTCAGGCGCGGGTCGGCCGTAACCCTCAAGAGGTGCCGGTCCGCCTTCCCCATCTTCGGCCATTTCCCCGGATGACAGCGCTTCATGCCTGTCGAAACCGCGCTTATTAAACCGTCTCCTCCGCCTCCAGGCATCTCAGACCTCCTCATAATTTAATTTCGGTGACAGATAACTCAACCACTAAATCGAGCGCCGAACGCGAGGATGAACAACAGGGTGTGATTCAGGAATTTCGTGAATGAGTTGCCTGTCACCGAAATGTTCCCTTGGCGCCATTTTCACGGAATCCCTAGAGCAAAGTCAAGGCGACCCGTCATTTCCTTTTCTCGGCGGCCGTTCCAAAGCAAGTCTCGCGGAGATTCCCGCCGAGGAGGTCTTGACGCGTTCACCCGCCCTTCATTTTTTTGACACGGAAGTTTGGCTGTTGTATAATTTTTTGTTGAGGAACGGACGGTGAAGAGCGGAATTCCTTATCCGGAAGAAAAAATCACGGCCTTTTGCCGGAAATGGGGCATTCGTGAATTTTCATTTTTTGGATCCGCCTTAAGGGATGATTTTCATCCCGAGAGCGATGTCGATGTCCTGGTCGAAATCGACCCTTCCCGAATGTTGAGCGCCTGGGATTGGGTGGATATGATCGAGGAATTGAAATCTCTCTTCGAGAGAGAGGTCGATCTCATCGAAAAGGACGCAATTCGAAATCCGTTCCGGCGCCGGGAGATTCTCTCCACTTCCAGGATCGTATATGCCGAATAATCCGGACGACGCTCCGCTTTGGGATATGCTGGATGCCGCCCGGGCGATCATGGACTTCACCTCTGATAAGAAGGCCGAAGATTATTTGAGAGACCGCATGCTCCGAGGCGCTGTCGAGAGACACTTGGAAATTATCGGTGAAGCCGCCAGGAAGGTATCGGAATCATTCCGGGCTCGACAGCCCGAGATTCCCTGGCGACGAATCATCGGCCTAAGAAATATCCTGGCTCATGAATACGGAGAGATTAAGCACGAACGAATTTGGGCTCTTATCAGCGGAGAAATCCCAGGATTGGTCCGCATTCTTGCCCGCCTCGTCCCGCCCTCCGATTGAATTCATTCGCCGAGGTTCGTCTTGAAAGGCGGCGCGTGGGTTCATGCCCCGCGCGAGAAGGGGAGGCAGTGAGCGTAGCGAACGTCGGAAGGGGTCTGCCCCTCCGAGTTGACTCGGGAACTCGATTTCACCGAATTCCAGCAATGCATTATCCGTCACCGAATTGGATCGAATCGATCATCTTGACAACGACCTGCCGGGACGTTATGTTTCAAGGCACACGGAGAGGGTTTCTTTGGGAAAGGAGAAATCAATGCGGGTTGCGGACGAGAAACGACGGACAGGGAAAGGGATCAGCCGGCGGCAATTTCTCTCGACATGCGCGGGCTGCACGGCCGCGGCGGGATTGATGGGAGCGCCGGCTTGGCTGAGGACGGCGCCGCAAAGCGGCAAGGTCCGGATTCGGACCATTTATTCCCTTCATGGCGTGAAACAGGAAGGTCCGGATTGGCCGAACAAAGGATTCGATTTCGGCCCGGTCATGGAACGGATCAATCAGGAGCTTTCGCGGCGGTGTCCGGACTGCGATTTCGTGCCGTCGATGGCTACCGGCCCCGAGCAGGCTCAGAAGATCGTCGAAGAGGATAACAAGGCGACCTTCGACGGCTACCTCGTCTATCAGATGAATTGCTGGAATCGCGTCGTCCAGACCATGGCCGCGACCGGCAAGCCCGTGCTTTATGCCGATTTTTCTTTCGCCGGAAGCGGCGGATTTCTGGTGTATACGGCCGGATTTTTGCGCGCCGGGGCGCGCAACGTCGGCTATGTCGCGTCGCCGCGTCCCGAGGACCTGGCCGAGGCCGTCCGCTGTTTCGCCGCGGCAAAAGCTGGAGGACCCGGGTTCGATTTCGCCTCGGCGACGGCGCGGGTCAGGATGTCGCGGACGCCGCGGCCCGGCGACCTCTCCGTTCAACCCGACCGGCTGAAAACGCTTTCGGCGGCCGAGACCGTGAGCCGGATGAAAGCGTCGAAAATTCTGGCCGTCCGCGGACAGGAAAGCGGGCCGACGGCCGCGGCCATGGGCATTCCGGTGGAGTACGTGCCCTTCGCCGTGGTCAACGAGGCCTGGGCGGCGGCGGATAAAGATGAATCGCGAGCCGTTGCCGATCGATGGCTGAAAGCGGCGGCGCTTGTCGAAGGCGTAAGCCGGGCCGAAGTTGAAAACTCCGCGGCGATGTACCTCGCGGAGAAAGCGGTTCTTAAAAAATACGGAGCGAACGCGATCACGATGAACTGCCTGGGCGGATTCTACGGCGGCCACATCCACGCCTATCCCTGCCTGGGCTTCTTCGAGCTGCTGAACGAAGGGCTTGTCGGCGGGTGCGAATGCGATATTCCTTCGGCGGCGGCCATGGTCGCCGGGGCGATTTTAACCCAGGGGCGGCCGGGATTCATCTCGGACCCGGTCATCGATACCGGGGGGCGGCGGATCATCTACGCCCACTGCGTCGCCTCGAACAGGGTTTTCGGGCCGAAGGGAGCGGCAAATCCCTATCAGATTCTGACCCACTCCGAGGACCGGCAGGGAGCCTCGGTCCGGTCGAT
>Ga0315286_10002866_pt1 | contig 16178 bp, 8 predicted proteins | sample YL17G10_0_MG_FD_205038 | JGI IMG/M metagenome (GOLD analysis project Ga0315286, IMG submission 205038) | Sediment microbial communities from Yellowstone Lake, YNP, Wyoming, USA - YL17G10_0 | ecosystem: Environmental > Aquatic > Freshwater > Lake > Sediment | place: USA: Wyoming | collected...
GGCCGGCATGCCTCAGGCGGCGCAAGTCCCGGCCAACGCCCAGTTTACAGAGGACGAGCGGAACACCATCGATATCGTCCGCAAAACCAAGAATTCCGTCGTCTTCATCACCAACCTCCAGTACGTGAGGGACTTCTTCTACTCGTCCGACCAGCCCGTGCCGCGGGGCAGCGGATCGGGGTTCGTTTGGGACGACCAGGGGCACATCGTCACCAACTTCCACGTCATCGACGAGGGCGATAAGTTCATGGTCAGCCTGCCCAACCAGAAACAGGTCGAGGCGACGCTCGTCGGCCGCGAGCCGAACAAGGACATCGCCGTCCTCAAGCTCGGGGAGATGGTCCCGGACCTGACACCCATTACCCCCGGGACGTCGCGGGATCTCCTCGTCGGCCAGAAGGTCATCGCCATCGGCAATCCCTTCGGGTTCGACCACACGGTCACCAAGGGGATCGTCAGCGCCCTGGGCCGGAGCATGCCCGGCGCGGGAGGCGTCACGATACGGGACATGATCCAGACCGACGCCTCGATCAACCCCGGGAATTCGGGCGGGCCGCTCCTCGACTCGGCCGGCGCGCTCATCGGCATGAACACGATGATCGCCAGCCCGTCCGGGGCTTCGAGCGGGGTGGGGTTCGCCGTGCCCGTGGACACCATCCGGAAGATCGTGCCCCAGATCATCCAGTTCGGCAAGGTCACCCGGCCGGGCCTGGGCATCACGTTCGTCCGCGACGAATACGCGCGCCGGGCCGAGATCCAGGGGGCGGTCATCGCCGAGGTGCCCCGGGCGAGCTCGGCCTACGACCTGGGTCTGCGAGGGCTCAGCCGCGACGACAGGGGCCGGCTCTTCATCCGGGACGTCATCATCGGGATCGATGGGACGAAGATCGCGTCATACGACGACCTCTACAACGCGCTCGACGGCTACAAGATCGGGGACACGGTGACGCTCGAGGTCGATCAGGGCGGCAAGACCCGCAAGGCGCGCATCATCCTGGTCAAGATCGACTGAGGCCGTTTCAGAAGGTGCTAGGTCTAGAAGACCTGGTACCTTCTTTTTATTTTCAGTCCCGCTTTAAAGGCACGAGACCGGCCATCTCGCCGATGACGTTGACCAGGTCCTTATCGGACGGAACGATGATCTTAGCATTCGATTGAAGCGCGGTTTCCAAGGCCTGGAGCCGGCGGAGGACCTGGGCGTTGCCCACAAAATATTTCTCGGCGGCTTCGTTGACCAGTCGGATAGCCTCAGCCTCGCCCTGGGCCTCGAGGATCTTGGCCTGCCGGACGCCGTCGGCCTTCTTGATCTCGGCCCGGCGCTCGCCGTCGGCGACCGTCTCCCGAGCCGTAGCGAAGTCGACGGCGGCGACCTTCTCGTTCTCGGCCTTGACGACCTTGTTCATGGTCTCCTGGACGTCCTTGGGCGGGTCGATCTCCTTGAGCTCGGTCCGGACGATATCGATCCCCCAGCGGGCCGTTTCCGTGGACAGGGTTTTGAGGAGCTCCTCGTTGATCTTGCCGCGCTCGCTGTTGGCGGACTTGAGGGTCAGCGTGCCGATGATGTTGCGCAGGGTCGTCCGGGCCAGGTTGACGATCTGCCACTGGTAATTGTTGACGTTGTACTGGGAGGCCTTGACGCTCGTCTCGTCGTCCTTGACCTTGAAGTAGACCTGGGCGTCGACGCGGGCGTTGAGATTGTCGAAGGTGATGATCTCCTGGGGCGCCGCGTCGACCATCTGCTCGGTGATGTTGACGCTGTGGAGCGTTTCGACGACAGGCATGACCCACTGGAAGCCGGCCTTGACGAACCGGTTATACCTGCCGAGGCGCTCGACAAGCCCGCGGTGCGTCGGCCGGATGACGCGAACCCCGGACAGGAATATCCCGATCGCAACGGCGGCAATTCCGATATAAATGGCCATGGTTATCCTCCCCTCTGTGGCGATACCCTTTGTATATACTCCGGCGACGGGCGTTCTGTCAATCAGGGCGGGGGCAGGCCTTACATCTTCCAGGTGCCGGCGACGATCAGGTTGGCCCCGGTGACGGAGGCCGCCTTGTCCGAAGCGAAGAAGGCCACGGCCTCGGCGACGTCCTCGAACGTCCCCAGCTGGGACTCGGAGAGGTTCCGCGCCTGGGGCAGGGCCCCGCCCCTGATGAGGCCCGGCGAAACCATGTTGACCGTGATGCCGTTCCCGACTTCCGAGGCCGCCGCCGTCCGGGTCAGGACGAGAAGGCCCGTCTTGGCGATGGCGTAGGGCGCGATCGTCGGAAATGCCCCGAGGTGCTCGACCCGGCTGTAGCCGATATTGACGATCCGCCCCCATTTCCGCTTGCGCATCCCGACGAGGGCGGCCTTGGCGCAGAAATAGGGCCCGAAGAGGTTGCCGCGGAGGACGCGTTCCCAGTCGGCGACCTCGAGCTGGTCCCAGGGCTTGACGAGGAACGGCCCAACGTTATTGACGAGGATGTCGATGCGGGCGAAGCGCTCCTCGACTTTCTTGATGAGACCGGCGGCCTGGGCTTTCTTGGTCAGGTCGGCCCGGAAGACGGCGCTGAGCTTGCCCTTTTCGCGGATGGCGGCGGCCAGCTCCTGGGCTTCGTCGCGGCGGGTGAGATAATGAACGGCGACGCCGGAGACGTCCTCGGCCAGCCGGAGAGCGATGGCTCGGCCCATGCCCCGGCTGGCTCCGGTGACAAGGGCGATCCGCAGGCTCATGGCGTCACGCGAGCGTCCCGACGGCAGCCTCGACGGCGTCGAGGATCTCGCCCGATTCGACGACCTCTTTGAGCTTGTTAATGTCGTTGTAGAGGGGCCGATCCTCCTCGAGGTGGGCGACATATTTGCGGATGACGTCATGGGCGGCCTGGATCCCCTTGCTGGGCTTATGGGGGGCGCGGAAATCGACGGCCTGGGCCCCGGCCATGAGCTCGATGGCCAGCACGGCCTGGGCGTTATCGATGATCTGACGTGTCTTGAGGGCCGTGGTCATGCCCATGCTGACGAAATCCTCCTGGTCGGCCGCGGCCGGGATGGACCCAGTGGCCGCCGGGTGGGACAGAATGCGGTTCTCGCAGACGAGGGCGCCGGCCGTGTACTGCGTCAGCATCAGGCCCGAGAACATGCCCGCGCCCTTGGTCAGAAAGGCCGGCAGGCCGGCGTTGAGGTGCGGGTTCATCAGCCGGTTGTGGCGGCGCTCCGAGAGGACAGCGATCGTGGTCACGGCCGTCCCGAGGAGCTCGAGGGGAAGGGCCATGGGCACAGCCTGGAAATTGGCGCCGGTCAGGACGAGATCTTCGTCGGGGAAGAAGATTGGATTGTCGGCCGCGCCGTTGAGCTCGATCTCGACCATATACCGGGCCCATTTGAGGGAGTCGCGGACGGCCCCGACGACCTGGGGCGTGCTGCGGAGGCTGTAGGCGTCCTGGACCTTTTTTCCAGGCCGCATCAAGAGCTCGCTCCCCTCGGTGAGGCGCCGGATGTTTGCGGCGGACTCCAGGGCACCGGGGTAGCCGCGGGTTTTGTGGACCCTTTCGTCGTAGGCCTTCATGTTGGCGTTGAGGACCTCGAGGGTCATGGCCGCGGCGATCTCGGACATCTTGAGCCAGCGGTGGACGTCGTGGACGATCAAGGCGGACATCCCGGCGATGACATTAGAGCCGTTGATCATGGCCAGGCCGTCGCGGGCGTGGAGGACGATGGGGGCGATGCCGGCCCGCTTGAGGGCCTCGGCGCCGGACAGGCGCTCGCCCTTGTAGAAGGCCTCTCCTTCGCCCATGGGGACGAGGGCCATCTGGGCCATCGGCGACAGGTCGCCGCAGGCGCCGACCGAGCCTTTCTCGCACATCACCGGCGTCACGCCCTTGTTGAGGAGCTCGACAAGGGTTTCCGTGACGACCGGGCGGAGGCCCGAGTGGCCGTGGCAGTGACAGCTGATGCGGCTGAGTATGGCCGCCCGGACGACATCCGCGGGCATGGGCTTTCCGTAGCCCGCGGCGTGGCTGTAGATGATATAGCGTTGGTATTGCTCGACCTGGTCCTGGGTCAGGACGACGTTGGCCAGTTCGCCGATCCCGGTGTTGACACCGTACATGATCTCATTTTTCCGTATCTTGTCCTCGAGCAGGGCCCGGCATTTCTCGATGCGCTTCCTGGCCTCGGGCGCGAGGGCGACGGGGGCGCCGTCACGCGCTACCTGGACGACTTTCTCGACGGTCAGACCGGTCCCGGTCAGGGTGATGGTCATGGGAAAGCCTCCTCGGAGTGATATGTAGGGTCGTGATGCATTTTAGCCCTACAACTTTAGCCGAAGTCACCCTTGAAAACAAGAGGGACAGTCCCCTTCATCCGAAGCGGCGAAGGGGACAGTCCCTCCTCGGGCCCCCTTCCGGTTGCCTGGCCTCCCCCGCTGTGCTATAAGTATTCGTCTGGCGACCGAGCTTAATTCATTGCGGAGTCGAGCCTCATGGCTAAAGAAACGAAACGAGTCCTGATGACGGGAGCGGCCGGGCAGATCGGGTCCGAGCTGGCCCAGGCGCTGCGGAAAAAACACGGCGCCGACAACGTCCTCGTCACCGACCTCTTCCGCCCCCCGGCCGAGCTGGCCGAAGCCGGGCCGTTCGAGCTGCTCGACGTCACGGACCGCGGCGCCCTCGACGGGCTCATCGGGAAATACGCCGTTGATACGGTCTACCACCTGGCCGCCCTGCTTTCGGCAACGGGCGAAAAGAACCCCCAGAAGGCCTGGGACGTCAACACGAAAGGGCTCTACAACGTCCTCGAGATAGCCCGCGCCCGCGGGCTCGCGCGTGTTTTCTCGCCCAGCTCGATCGCGGTCTTCGGCCCGGCCACCCCCCGGGAGATGACCCCTCAGGACACCGTCCTCGACCCGACGACCATGTATGGCGTGACCAAGGTCGCGGGCGAGATGCTCTGCGATTACTACGTCCGGAAATACGGCCTCGACGTCCGGGGCTGCCGCTATCCGGGGATCATCAGCCACCTGACGCTTCCCGGCGGCGGCACGACGGATTACGCCGTGGCCATCTATTACGAAGCGGTCAAGTACGGCCGTTACACCTGCTTCCTGCGGGAGGATACCCGGCTGCCCATGATGTACATGCCCGACTGCCTCAAGTGCACGCTCGACCTCATGGAGGCGGATTTCACGAAGCTCAGGCATCATTCGAATTTCAACGTGGCGGCCATGAGCTTTTCGGCCGGGGAGCTGGCCGCCGAGATCCGCAGGCACATCCCATCGTTCGAGTGCCGCTACGAGCCGGATTTCCGCCAGGCCATCGCCGACTCCTGGCCGGCCTCGATCGACGACTCCGCGGCCCGCGAGGAATGGGGATGGAAACCCGACTACGACCTGGCCGCGATGACCGTGGACATGCTCGCCGCCCTCAAGCAGCGGCAGGCCGCGGGCACCCTGAATTACTGAAGCTCCACGGACTTACGTCCATGGAATCCCGCGAAGGGGATTAAGTCCCCTTATTTCGCCTTGGCCTTAGCCAGCTTATCCACCAGGAAATTCGGCAGGGCGAAGGCCGACCGGAAGATATCGGGGTTGAAATAGCGCAGCCCGTCGGGGATGTAAAGCGTTCTGATTTTCGCCGGATTCACCTCGTCCGAGAGGAAGTTGTAGCACCACATGCCAACCGGGTAGGTGGGCACGGGGCCGAGGTACAGGGGGGAATGGCGGAAGATCTTCTTCAGGAAAACGCTCTTTCGCGCGTGGGAGTCCAGGTGCAGCATGAGCGAGCCCGCCTGCGCGGCGATGATGCCGCCAGGGTTGAGCTTCGATTTCAGCTTCCTGTAGAACGCCTCCTGGTGGAGGACCGTGGACGGGCCGACGGGGTCCGAGGAATCGACGAGGATGACGTCGAACGTCTCCCGGACCTTGTCGATGAAGACGTTGCCGTCGGCGACGACGAGCTCGGCCCGGCCGTCCTTGAGCGTCTTCCTCAGCCAGGGAAAGTGCTCGCGGCAGGCTTCGATGACCTGGCCGTCGATCTCGACGAGCCACGCTTTTTTGACCGGGTGCTTGAGGACCTCGCGAAGCGCGCCGCCGTCTCCCCCACCGATGATCAGGACTTTCGCGGGCCTCGGGTGCGAGGCCATGGCCGGGTGGACGAGCATCTCGTGGTAATAGAACTCGTCTCGCTCGGTCGTCTGGACGAGCCCGTCGAGCAGGAGGACGCGGCCGTAGTCCTTGTTGCGGATGATCTCGATCCGCTGGAACTTCGATTTCCCTTCGTAGAGAACGTCCTTCACGGTGAAGAAGATCCCGGAGGCGCCGGTCTGGAATTCCCGGGCCTCTGTTTTTTTGGCGTTGAGCGCTTTGGTCGTTTTCATGTTTTGCCTTCCTCTCGAGCCCTTATCATAGCATAAGCCACAAGTGCCTAACTTGAGATTTCGGGGCCCGAAAATGGCCTAATAGAGCTTATCGAGCTTGATGCCGCGGTAGTATTTCTTGAGGATGTCCTGGTACTTGCCGCCGGCCACGGCCATGCCGTAGGCGCCGACCTGACAGAGGCCGACACCGTGTCCCCAGCCGCGGCCCGAGAACGTGAACGTATCGACGCGCCCCGCCTCGTCGTAAGACCGGTCCACGACGAACAGCGTGTCGCGGAGACCCAGCGCGGCCCGGATCTGGAACCCATGGACCGTCGCGCTGTTGTCCTTCCCGGTGACCACGAGCTCGGTCGCCCGGCCCGACGCGCCCCGCGACTTGACGTCGATATCGACGAGGCCGCCGATGGGATACGACTGGTTGATCAGGGCCTCGAGCTCCTGGCGCGTTTTCCGGACCTGCCAGCGGTTGAACAGCGAGAACCGGTCGAGGACGTTCGAGTTCGGCGGGTAGAAGACCTCCAGATAGGCGACCTGGCCCTCCCGCTCGAGCCAGCGGACATTCTCGCCGCCGAGGAGTGTCAGTTTCGTGGCGAACGTCGTCTCCCCTTCGACCGTCCGGAGCAGCCGGACGTGGTTGGAAAGGGCGAGCGTCTTCCGTTCGAAATCCTGGCCGACCTCGATCGTGCCCTTCCCCGCCGCCCGGAACGCCCCGGATTGGAAAAAGTCCTTCTGGTCCTTGACGATGCGGGCCAGGGCCATGGCCAGTTCGGCCCGGCTGACCGCCCGAAGGGGATCTCCGGAGCGCACGGAGGCCGGGACAAGCCCCGATTGGAAGCAGTAGGCCATGGGCCCGCGGTCCCGGCCCTGGACCTGGGGGACGTCCTTGAGGATGAAATCCACCTCGCCCGGCAGAAGCAGCTGTTCGATCCGTTCCTGCCAGCCGAAGGCCTCGACGAGGAGACGGGCCAGGCCGATGAAATCCAATCCCGCGGAATCGGGGACGAATCCCTGTTCCTTGACGCCGAGGAGCCGGCGCGTGTCCTTGATCCATTCGACCGCCTCGTCGAAGGACACGTCCTGCCGGAAGTCCAGGGGCTCGGCGCCCATGGGCACGACACCCAGGCCGAGAAGTAGGGCGATGTCGAGGCTGGCGTTCCGGCCGTCAATGGTGATGGGCGCGACCGGGGTCTTGGCTTCGATCTGCCATTCCGGCTGCTTCTCGAGGGTGCATTCGACGCTCCTGAGGTAGGGAGCGGGACGGCCGGCGAAGACGTTCTCGACGTTCTCGGTCTTGCCACCGCAGGTGCTCGTATAGAGGGCGTTGATCAGCTCGCCCCGATAGCGCATGACTTCGCCCTTGGTCTCGTCCACCGCCCGGGTGCTCAGGGGGTGCTCGGAAGCCATCCCCATGTAGAGCTGGGACCGAGGCGTGCTGACGAGGTCGTAGCCGAATTCCTTGAACTGGCCCTTATTCTTGAGCGCGTATGTCCGGGCGGCCACGGCCTGGGCCTTGAGCGCCTCGAGGGCGTTGAACTGGCCGGGCGAGAGCTCGCCGGGGACGACGCTCTTCAGGTAATCCTCGAGGTTGAGGACGTTGGTGAGGACGATCCCCTTCCGGCTTCCTTTCATGATCAGGAAGCCGCGGTAACTCCGCCCGTTGAGGCTGAGAAAGCTCTGGGGATTACCGGGGATGAAGTAGATGGTCGATTCCCGGCCGAGGGGCTTGAGTTCGTTCTTGAGGTGCATCCAAATCGGCCGGGACGCTCCCTCCGTGATGTCCTCGCGGTCGATCCAGACGTCCTTCAGTCCGGCCGCGCTGAGTTCCGCGACCTTGGCCAAGGCGTCGCCTCGGGTCAGGAAATCGCCGAGCCTGATCTCGAAGACGCCGGCGGCATCCGCTTGGGAGTCTTCGGCGACGTAGACATTGCCGCCGATCCTGCTTTTGAAGCCGGCGGCCAGGAGGTCCGCCTCTTCCCGTTCCTTGGCGTGGGCCAGGAGGATGACGTACTTCTCCGTGATCTTCTCCGCTCCTCCCTTGATCTGGACCTCGTCGGCATCGTCGGCGATAAGCTTATAGCCCGTGTCGACCTCGTAGATCTTCATGCCCGAGGAGGAGCGGATGCGGATGTCCGGGAGGTTCGTGCCCAGGCCGATGGTGATTACCGGCTTGGGGATCATGAAGCCGTGGAAGAAAGCCCCTTCCGTCCCGAATTCGACAGGGGTCCCCCCGAAGAAAAGGAAGGCGGCAATCGGGATAAACAGGTACTTAATCTTGCGAAACTTCATAGGGAACCCGCTGACTATAGGGACGGTACTATGCTAGCGGATGCAAGCAGGCTTGTCAAGCGAATATTCTAGCTGTGCTACACCGGCACGCAACTGCCACAATAGCTTGTATTTAGTATTGTTTTTTTACCGGGTTCGCCAGCCGGCTAGCGCCGGGGACTGCCTCGAATTCCGCCGACCAATCGACCGTCCCGCTCTCGCCGGGAAGCAGCTTGACCCTGACCATGAGGCCCTCGTTTTTCGTCTCGAGGACCGTAGCGCCCGGACAGTCGAACTTGTCCAAACGGTACCCCTCGGGCTCGGTCAGGAAAAGCTCGTAGGGGTCTCCGGCGATTACGAGACTCCTCCCGGAGAGCCTTCCGTCCGCCCATCGGACATCCGCGAGGTCCACCCCGCCGCAGGTGACATGCCGGCTTGTGGCGACGACCTGGGGATGCGGCTGCCTTTCCCGGATGGCCAGAGCCTGCGACCTGAAGACCGGGTCGAGCGGGCCCGGGGCGAACGACCCTGTGAAGCTCCCCAGAAGCTTCCGCGTCCAAAATTCGAAGACGAAGTATTCCTTCCCGGCGTCGAGACCGAGGTCGGCGAACCGGATCTCCCGGACGGATTCGCCCGTCCGGCCGAGGACCATCCAGTCCTCGAAAGGCCGGGCGATCTCGAGAAGGAAGAGGTCGCAGGTCGGCTGAAGGCCGGCATCGAAGACCCGGGAGCCGGAGCCGCTGACTTCGGCGCCGACGCGGCTGAGCTCGCCGGACCTCGACGGGTCGACGTCGAAGATCTGCCCGGGCCGGGTCCAGAGGACGGGCGCCGCCCGGCGGGCGGGCTCGACGGCCTCCGTCCGGTAGAGCTCCGGTTTGTCGGTCAGAAGGAGGATCGACCCGGTGAGCGATGTCACGAGCGTCGATTTGTAGCGGTCCTCGTTGAGTTCGATGTGGTCCGGGTCGTTCCGCCACACGACGTTGTTCCAGGAGTTGAACTGGGCCAGGCCGGCGTAGGAGAAGCCGTCCGTCCCGATCCGGCAGCCGTCGAGGAGGCCGATGAGCTCGGGACGGATGCCCCAGCAACCGAGGAGGAAAAAATCCCGGCCGATCTCCTGGCGGATCGCCTCGACGTAGCTCCTGTAGGCGGTGACGAGGCTGCGCTTGGTCCTTTCGAAATAGCCGGAATGGGCATTGTAGCCCTCGTAGCGCAGGTGGCGCAGGGCGTCGACCTTGAAATATTCCCAACCCATCTCCCGCAGGTCGCGGTACACCGGTCTAACCACCGCGTCGACCGCTTCCGCCTTCGAGGCGTCGAGGCTGAACTCGACCCAGCTGCCGCGGGCGGGACGCCCCGCGACGTCGGTCACGAACCAATCCGGGTGCGAAGCGGCGAAATCGGCCTGCTTGAAAGCGACGTTGGTCCAGATGCCCGGCTTCAGGCCTTTGCTATTGATGTAGCGCGGCAGAAATCCCAGCCCCCGGGGAAACTTGGCGTTGGCTTCGAGCCAGAGCTCGGGCAGCCCCTCGCCGCGCTGATAGCCGTCATCGATCTGGAGGTATTCGTAGCCGAACGGCAGGAGGACGGTCGAGAGCGTATCGGCCGTCTCCACGATGTCCCTTTCCGTCACCTTGTCGAAAAATGCGAACCAGGAGATCCAACCGGCGACGGGATGCGGCCAGATCTTGTAGGTCCACGGTTCGAAGAACTCGAGGCCCCGGTGGGCCTGGTAGAACCGGGGCCGGAAGCGGAGGACGATCTCGCCGCCCTCGGCTTCGAAGCCGTATTGCCGGATCTCCGGCTCTTCCTCGAGGGACCTGACCGAGGCCCGGGGCCCGGCGTCGACCGAAAACACCCAGTCCCGGCCCCGGTCGTAGACGGCCCGGTTGAGCAAGCTGCGGCTCGTGCCGGAAACGTGCCGGACCATGACCGGACCGCGGTCGCGTCGGTCGGCTTCGCAGGGAAAGGATTCGGGGCCGCCGCTGAGCGTGCCCTCGAACTTGACCCTGCCGCCCCGCTCGCGGGGGGTTAGGAGGATCACCTGACTGACGGCGTCCCTAGTTCGGAAGACGTTGATCTTGGCCTCGACCCCGGACTCAACCCCGGAAATCTCACCCGTCAATATTTCCCGGCCATCGTAGCGGACGCGGATCTTATCCCCTTTGATGGAAACCCGGGCCGCCTCATTCGGCGGCGCCGCCGAAGCCGGTCCCTTCCTGCCGCAAGACGCTAGGACCGCGGCCGACACAAGGACCGCCACAGCAATGATCACGGACGCTCTTATCCTTTTAGCCGTCAGGCGTTTTTTCATCGGTCTCTCCTCATTTATTGATGGGCGTCACGGGACTCGCCGCCGCGCACTTGATCCCGGCCTATTCTATCCGGGGCTTGCGGTAATGACAACGGCACCCGGCATACAAGGAGGTTTTCGTTTGTTATCGATTTCTAGGCTCGGGACGTACCACTCCGTCGGCCGCGGAGGGGCCTCGGGCATCGTCTCCGTCCGCTGCGGCGATTTTTGCGCCTTCCCGAGCCGGATTCGATGGGAGGAGTCCGCGTATCCGTCCCGGAAAGGCTAAATCACCGCTCTATGCTCCCTCCGACGATACCCTCACCCCCATTCTCCCGCAGCCTCCTCTGGGCATCGCCCCAGCGCCATTGTCTTAAACTCACGAAAACCTCCCCCGCGGCCTCACTCCGAGGACGCTGCCCGGGCAGTGATGGGGGCCATGTAGAGACCCCGTAGCGGAGGGGGGCCCATCGGCAGAATGCCGATGGGGGAACCGCCGGGACTGGTTCCCGGGGGGCCGGGGGATATGCATGGCCCCCATCACTGCCAGAACGGGCAGCGTCCCGCGGCCATACAGTGATAGAGGAATTCGCGGCGGCGAGTGTGATAGAATTCCGGGAAGTTCATTACGGAGACCGGACCATGAAAAAAGCGCTCCTCACGGCCCTCGCGGGCCTATGCCTCCTCCAGGCAGGGCTTCCCAGTCCCGGTCCTAGCAAGGCCGGGGCCGGGTTGGCCCAAGTCGACAGCCTGTCCCAGCTCTTCGGCCCGGGCAAGGCCGTCCTCGACCTCGACGGAGACGGTTTCCCGGAGAAGCCGGCCGTCACCATCATCATCCCCGACAAGCCGACGGCCCGCGAGCTCGCCCTGGCCGCCGACATCGCCGCCCGCGTGAATTTCGAGAGCCTGGCCGTCGACTTCGGCCTCGTCCGGCGGGAGTCCGAGGTCGCCAACCGGCAGTCCCTTTCCTTCCCGATCCTCATCGGCAACAACCTGGCTTGGGTCCGGGAAGCTTTGAAGGAGCGCCGGCTCGACCCCGTCTCGCTCGGCCCCAACCGGGGGCTGGTGTTCCTCTTCGCCCGGAAGAACGAGCGTGGCATCGCCTGCGTCGCCGGCTCCGACGAAGCCCTCCTTCGGACCGGGCGTGCCTTTTTTCTGCGCTGGCCGTATTTCTGGGAGGTCTGGGGCCGCGAGACCGGGGCCACCTACATGAGCCTCGAGAGCGACCTAGCCGCGTTCCTTGCCGCGACGGGAGTCAAGTTCCAGAAGATGGTCGTCCGGGAAGCGCTTTACGAATTCCCTGTCGACCCCGGCTCATCGGACGGCCTCCGGGCCTTATCCTTCGACCAGGGCCAGATCAAGAACCTCGGTGTCGAGATCCACTTCACGGATGACGGCGACAGAAAAAAAGCGCAGGACGCCCTCCTCCTCCTCGAGCGTCAGCGGCTCAAGGGCGTCCGGACCGGCGTCCTTTCCTACCCGGCCTGCGCCGCCCTGACTTTCGAACTCTGTTTCGGCGACGTGAAGTCGCAAGTCATCCTGCCGAGGATGGGCGCGACCAAGAGGCTCCTGACGCCCGGTTTCAAGGAGCGGCCCGGCGCCGAGGGGATGGGCAAGGAATTCGACCTCCTCGGCCTTTTTTCGACCAAGGGCGTCTATTCCGACCAGGACAAGGACGGGATCCCCGACGCGCTCGATTCTTCGATCGTCATCCCCGATGACTTCGGAAGCGGCAATATTGCCGAGCTCTCGAGCCGGCTCGTCCTGGCCACGGCCGGGGCCTCGTTCCCCCTCGTCCAACTGCAGGCCGAGGTCGAGAGCCGAAAGGCCCTGGCCGCCCCGATCCTCGTCGGGGACAACGCCCTGACGCTCGACCTCATCAAGACCGGTAAGTTGAAACCTCCGGCCCTCGACGGCGCCTCGGGACTGGTCAAAGTCGTCCCCAAGGCCTTTGGAAAGTCCTCGGCCCTCGTCATCTACGCCCCCGGTCCACTCGGGCTGGACAAGACCCTTTCCTACCTGGCACGGACCTTTCCCTACTTCGAGGAATACGGAGAAGGGAAACCCCAGCTGGCCGACCTCGCCGCGGACATCGACAAGTTCCTGAGCGGAGAGAAAGGGGCCGCGGAGGCTTTCCTCATGAACGCGGTCGACAAAACGGCGGCCGAGCTCAAGGGGAGGGACCTCGAATCCGTCGATGCCGAGCTTCTCCTGCCCGGGCCGAACGGGACTTTCGAGACGGCCGTCCGCGATATCCTGCGGAACGCGGCGGGAAACGCCGCGGTCTCGGTCAAGGCCTCGACGCTCAAGGAAGGCCGGGCGGTCTTCGAAAAATCGAAAGAGTTCACCTGGGAGGTCGACGACGCCCTCGCCCTGATCCGGGAAAAGGTCGGCAGCCTCGCCGGTACTGCCGAAGCGGCGGGGACAGCCGCTTCCCTCAAGGTAAGTCTGGGGGTCAGCGAATCGCCGGGCGTCCGGGAGAAAGTCCGCGGGGAAGTCGAAAAAGTCCTCCGCGCAGCAGGGCACGCCGCGGCCGAGGTGGAAGTCGTTTGCGCCTACAAGCCCGGTTATTTCTGGCTCATCGAAAAAATCCTGCCCACCCTCAAGGGGAAGGGTGTCCACCACCTCGCCATCAAGTTCGCCGAGGAAAAGGAGGACTTCACCCGGCCCAAGCGCGCTTATGCCGAGCCGAGCCGGTGGCTCCAGGAGCTCTACCCCGTGGACGAGATCCTGGCCCGCGAGCTGGCCATCCCCCTCGACCGCATCGAGTTCGAGGTCAAGGGGCCGGAGGGAGCGGTATACGAGATCAGGGCCTATGACGACAGGAACGCCGTTCTGCTCGACCGGGGCTTCACGCCCCGGACGAGGGATATTCCCCTTTCGAACGTCCTCCCGGAATGGGGGACGGCCAAGGTCACCTGCGGCTGGCTCCATATCGAGGCCGGCAGGTCTATCGTCTGCGACCTCCCGCTCGAGACCGACCTCGAAAAATTCTGGGCTTTCTACCAGGAGGACGTCCTCAAGGCGGTCGCCGGCCATGTCCGGAAGAAAACGGGCGACGAGCCGACGTTCTCCAAGCAGCCCTATTTCAAGCGGCTTCTCGTCGACGTCCAGGCGAGCGAGCCGGATTACCGGATCGGCCTCGACGAGGAGATCATCTCGTCGCTCGAGGCGCTTCACGATGAGATCTACTTCGACACGCTCGACCTCCTGCGGGGCATCACCCGTTTCGACCCGGAAGACAAGGACCTGCCGGCCGACACCTCCCGGTCGTCGGCCCCGGGCAACGTCCTGCCGTCCCTGCATCCCTCACTCGAGGGCGGCCCGGCCCGGGCCAGGGTCGTCCTTGAGGACTGGCCGGCAGCCGCTCCACAAATGACCGTCCGCTGGAAGGAGAAGGGGCACGAGGAGGTCTCGCGCAAAACCGTCTTCCCGACACTCAAGCCCAAGGAGACACGGACGACGGAGCTCGTCTACGACGGCCGGACGGACCGTATCGCCAATGTCGTCGTCGAGACCGACTGGGAGAAGGAGGCCGACTACCTGGCCCTTATCGACATCGTGAGCTCCTGGCGCAAGCTCTTCGCCGCCGGAGCCCTGGGCGACGTCTTCGGCTTCCCGAAAGTCGAGGGCTTTACGCTCCGGCTCCTCTGCCAGACTCTGGAGAAGGACGAGAATCTCAAGGTCGTCCCGCCGCCCGGGGGGCCCCCTGCCCCGCCCCCTCCCCCGCAGCCCGAAGAGACGATCGTGACGACGCGGGAGATCATCTCGCCCGTCATGGCCCGGGACCTCATCCGCCGCTTGTCCTCGTTCAAGGCCGTCCGGAGCTACATCGGGGGTAGGTCCTACGAGGGCCGGGACGTGCCCGTCCTCGAGCTTTTCCTACCGTTCGAAAAATACGTCTCCCTGCCACGCCTTATCACTTTCAAGCCGACTCTCCAGGTCGTCGCCCGCCAGCACGCCAACGAGGTCTCTTCGACCAATTACCTCCTCCGCTTCGCCGAACTTGTCGCCCGGGACCCCGCTTACCGGGAGGCGCTCAAAAAGATGAACTTCGTCCTCCAACCCCTGGAGAATCCGGACGGGGCCGAGGCGGCCTATGAGATGCAGAAGAACGAGCCCTTCCACAGCCTTCACGCCGGGCGCTACGGGTCCCTGGGCGTGGACATCGGCTACCAGGCCGGGACCAAGCCTCTCTTGCCCGAAGCCGCCGTCCGGACGAAGCTTTACGAAAAATGGTCTCCCGATATTTTCCTCAACCTCCACGGCTACCCCTCCCACGAATGGGTCCAGCCGTTCTCCAACTACTCGCCTTACCTTTTCCGGGACTACCGGATCCCCAAGGGCTGGTTCACCTACTTCAAGGCCCTCCGCCTTCCCCTTTACGCCGAGCACAAAGCGGCCGGGGATGCCCTGATGAAGCTCATCGCCCAGGAACTCCAGGGGGACGCCCGATTCGCCGCGTCGAACAAGAAATTTTATGATCGGTACGAGCGCTGGGCCGCCCGCTGGGCCCCCCACATGAACGCCCTCGAGACCGCCGACGGTGTCAACATCTACGCCAAGCGCCGGGGCCCTTCGGAGAACAAGCTGACGACCCGAGCGCAGGCGACCTTCGTCGAACAAACGCCCGAGGTCATGGACGAGACGGCGACCGGGGACTGGCTCGACTTCCTCTGCGAGCAGGGCCTGGCCTACCTCCGGGCCCACGTCAAGTACCTCGACCGGGCCGGATATGAGGTCGTCCGGATCGAAGAGGAGGGCCGCAACCGGACCCGGCTGACCTTCGTCCGGGGCAGGCCGGGGCAGACACCGGAATCGCCGAAATGACGTCTCGCGGAATTCCGGGACATGCCGGAAAATTCGGGAGAGCCGGAGAAGTTGTTTATTCCGGCCGGAATTGATAAGATAAGGACTCCGCCAAGGGACGAAGCCGGGCACCGATGGAAGCGCAAACCAACCTCCTGATCATCTCCGACGATTTCTCGCTCTACGAGACCGTCAAGAAGGCCCCCGTGGCCGTCGACTTCAACGTCTTTTTCTCGCAGACCGAAGACGACTATCTCGCCGTCGTCCGGGAGAACGGGATCCGCGTCGTCCTGGTCGACTCCGGCGACTCGCTCGCCGCCGGCCTCCTGGTCATGAAGAAGATCAAGAAATCCGACGCCCTGATCGACGTCCTCGTCGGCGGCGAGCCCGTCGGTCAAGAGGCCGCCCTCGACCTCATCCACGCCGGGGCGACTGATTTCATCCCCAAGCCGTTCG
>Ga0315286_10002867_pt1 | contig 16177 bp, 16 predicted proteins | sample YL17G10_0_MG_FD_205038 | JGI IMG/M metagenome (GOLD analysis project Ga0315286, IMG submission 205038) | Sediment microbial communities from Yellowstone Lake, YNP, Wyoming, USA - YL17G10_0 | ecosystem: Environmental > Aquatic > Freshwater > Lake > Sediment | place: USA: Wyoming | collected...
AAAATTTCAGTGAGCTGTTTAGCTCACTCTTCATAATCATATAAGAAATAAATAATTACTGCAATTCATCCGCCCCTTAAAAGGGTCGGATTTCTTGCGAAATCTTTAAATCTCGGGTTTTTCTATTATCTTTAATGAAAAAAGAGGGAAGAAAACAGAAATACTTTTTGGGGATTGCCTTGATAATTTTAGTTGTCGGAATAACACTCACAACCCTTGATAATAACTACGAAAGAAAAGCACTCTGGGTTGAACTGACAGCAGCATTAGTTGGAATATTTATAGGGCTTCATTTGGCTTTTAATTTTCGGCATAAAAGAGCTGAAATCATAAAAAAGTATGAACAACAAGAAAGGAGGAAAAATGAAAAGAGGTTCTAAAATAAGAGAAAATCAGAGAAAAGGATTGGAGTTTGAAAGACAACAACTGAGAGCAGAAAGAATACTGCATTTGGGGGCAGATGTAACCAAAAGAAAAACAGGAAGAGACGCAGATATAGAATGGGTTGGTGGATTGAGCGGGCAAAAGCAAGTGAGACATATAGAAGTTAAAAAAGGAAAAACAGCAAAATTATCAAAAAAACAAAAAGAGTTTAGGGAAAGAGTATTAAGAGAAGGAAGAAGATACGATGTAATAAGAGGTTAATAAAAACTCCTTAAAAGTCGGTTTAAGAACCTTTTTAATGTTTGAAATACTTATTCTATTATGAAAAAACAGAGAGATTGTGTAGGTTTATTGTTTTTGATGTTTATACTCTGGTATCCTGTTGGTTTGTGTATTGCCCTTACATTTGAACTTTTAGATTATCTTGGATTCTATACTGCTGATTTAGCTGCTTCTTTTTTTCCTTTATTTTTTGAAGCAGTTCATTGGGTTTCTTGGTTGTTCCTTATTGCCACAATTTACACTCAATTCAAAGATAAAAAGTATTTATGGGGATTTATTAGTATTGTTTTGTTTTTGGGAGTTTTAGAAAACTATTACAACGAAAGTGAGAATAATCCCGCAATAGCTTGTGCTGTTATTCTTCTTATCTCTTCTATCTACTACTACTTTGTTCATATCAGGCCTAAATTTAAAAAGAAAAAAGGGAAGAGAAAGAAAGATAGAAGGTAAAAGCCAAAATCTAGCTTTTACCCTCAATTCGCATAAGCGAATAAATCTATCATATCCCACCACCCGGATTTTCGTAAGCCGGAGTTTTTCTCCATTCGTAGTTTCTTTCTTCCGAAGTTCTTTCTTTTCTAAAGAAAGAAGCTCTCTCATTCGAACCGGGGATCTTCCGGGTTCTGCGTTGGCTTTTAGGGTTTCATATTATCCTAAATGGAAAAATCCACCTTAGCAATTAAATGCTACAGCCGGACGCTCTACCGTTGCTCTCTTCTAGCTAAACTAAAAGATCTGAGCTATGGTGGGATTAGTATAAAAATAGAGTTCATATTTTTAAATGTATTGGTTCCAAAGATCCTTTTTCCGGCTATAGAAGAAACTATTACTATTTTCATACAATGCACCTCTTAATTTTCTTAAATTATCCTTTCCACAAATCCATAAAGTGTACAAATTTTCTTTTTCGTGGCATATTTTTCCGGATTTAGCCCCAAGTTTATTCAATAATTCTTTAACCCCCGATAAAAATCCTTCGGATCCAGAGACTATTTTAGCTGTTGAACTTTTTAATATTGTACCATCCCCATCTATTACCCCCCTTATAAAACCCCCAATTTTGCTTTTGTCTGAACTTAATAGTAAATTGGGCACCTTAACATTTATCGATTTCGCTCCGCTAGGTATATCTGAAAAATTTGTTATAAAATTACACAAATCTTTAGAAGAGATATAGATCTCATAATTCGCTCGTTTACTAAACCCTGTTTTTCTTTTTCTTATAGAAGGTTTATAGTTAAATAAAAAATAAATTAATTTAGCAATCATTTCTTTTTCTTCCTCATAACTGGTGTATAGTTTAATCTGGTAATTTTTGCCCCGATCATAAACAACGTGCCCATCAGTTATTAACAAACCTAAGAAGTAATAGAACCCATTTTCTTTTGTATCGGGCATTATTGGAGATTGCTTGTCTTTAATTTCAAAACCGGCTAGCTTTAATGAGTTATTCCAACTTTTAAAATATTTTCTTGCAATTTGGTATAATCTCTCATCGTCTCTTTTGACTGGTTTTCTATTTAGTTTTTCAGCTAAAGAGCGAATTTCATCAATTATTCTTTTTTTGTTTAACTCAGATTGTTTCATATTTAAATAACAGAAATATCCTTCTTAAATCTTGCTATGGTGGGATTGAAAATACAACAAAAAGAGGATATTTAAAGATTTTGTAAAGGCGCAAAAGGGGAAACATTAGCATCCTTTGATATAGCTTAATAAATATTAGTTATGCAAACCCTCAATTAAGCGATGCTTCTCTTCATTCTCTTCACGCCATTATTTTTTGATAAACAATAACTATTAAATTCAGAAATTTATCTTTGGATTATGGACAAGATAAACTTTAATTTTTTACCTCAAAATACTAAGTAGATTTGTAAAAGCTTCAGTATTCAGTCTTCTTGATTTTTTCAGGCTCACTGACAAAAAATACCTGGTTGCTGCTTGTTTCTTTTATCTTGCCTTCTCTATCATAAATCGCTTTTGCTGAAGGCAGCTCAAACTTTCCAACAATCTTGATTTTAGAGTAAATAATATAGGACAGGGTGGTTTCTTCATTTTCTGCCAAAGACCTGATATTCCACTCAATCTTCTTATTTTTCTCATCAACCCTATCGGGAGCGATAGCGCCGTATCTCTCATATAATTTAAAAATTGAAGGCAGCTTGTCTATTACATTTATTTTTTCAACAAATTTTCTAGCTCTGACGCTTATTGTTACTTTTAAAGCAAACTCCCCCCCTTTTGTTTTAACTAAATTAATCTTCTTTTTCAGAGAAACATTTGAAGTCAAGTAAATCCTGGCCAATATCACCAGAACAATAATTGCAATTAAGATTACTATCGGAATAAACCAATTTGTCTTAGCAACAACTTTAAAGCTTTCCCCAGGTTTTAATTCATTTTGCTGCCAGGAATACAAAACACTTATCCCTTTCCTCTCAGATTTGGTTGGTTCAATATTAAATGTTGTAAAAAATCTTGAAAATATGCTTCTTTTAAGAGTTATTTCTACAGGAACAACTGAATTTCCCTGATTTTTCTTCTCAATCTCTTCCCGGATTATAAACAGGCCTTTTTTACTTCTAGTCTCAGTTATATCAGAACTTTCAACAAAATTTATTGTCCCTTCTATCTCTTCTTCTACACCCCCAATACTAATATTAGTACTCAAGATATAATGGCCAGCTATTAAACTCTCAAATCCTTCTTTGTTTAAGTCTATTGTAAAAGTTCTCTTTTCTAAAGGCTTAAGAGATACTGTTTCTTCAAAATTAAAAAAAGCAGAAGAAAACTCAACACCCATATCTGTAAATTCGAAATTCTCTCTATTTTGGAGATAGATTGTTATCTGGTTGCTTTCTAAATCTAAGCTGTCTGATGAAACACCCAGCGCATCTTTTAAACTAACAAGTTTAATTGTTAATTTGTCAGAAATCTCCTCCTCCGAACCCTTTATATAATATTCAAAAGTATAAAACCCATCTCTCTTCTTGACATTATCCAACGCTTTAACCTTAATATTTTTTATTTCTGTTGCGTTTTTTCCTAGTATAAATGATTCTCTTGGTGTTAACTCCACCCCAACAAGAGTGTATATCTGAAATCTCTCAGCTTCCCCGAAATTAGTTAAAATGAGCTTGAACACTGCCTGATTATCCAGCTCCTTAATAATCACCTCGTTTATGGTTTCTTTTTTAATCCCCACATCAATTGCATAAACAGAACTCATAAAACAGAGCCATGCCAAAATAAAGAAACCTATTTTTTTGTATTCCATAAGAAGAACAAACCAATGTGCTATTTAAATATTTTTCTTTTCTTTAATATGCTTTGCAGAATATAGTTATTTTTTCCCTTCTATAGCCACATAAGATTTCATCTGGGCTATAGCATCATCTACTTCTTCCATTAGCCTGTCTTCATAGTCATCAATTCTTCCTTTTATAATATACCTGTCATAAACTCCTCTTAAAAACTTCAAAAATCCAGAATTTTCCCATCTATGCTCATAATCTTTCTCAAGAACAGCAGAAAACTTAATCTCCAAGTAGCCTTTATTCATGCTGACTTTTGCCCCCTCTCTCTGAACCTCAACTTTAGTCATGCCCAAGATCAGCCAGTCCAATTTAAGAACAAATCTGAAATAATCTGATATCTTTTTCTTAGCTTCCCATTTGATTTCTATCTCTTTTCCGTCTGCTTTTACTTTCTCAGAGTATCCTTTTTCTTTGACAGTATAACCTTTATCAACTAATAAATCATATAAAAACCTGTACACCTGCGCAAAATCCCAGATTCCAGTGTACTTCACTTTCTCAGAGAATATTGTATCTTTTTCTGCCATGTTTTAAACTCTTTTTATGCTCTATTAAGAGAAAGCGGGTATTTAAATATTTTCTTATAGGGGAAATGTTTAATGATGGTTTTATCAACGCCTAAATATTTCTATACTATTAACCAACACACAATCACCTCGGGCTTGCTCTTCTTATTGTAAATCTAATAAAGTTTATAAATTACCAAAACACATTCTAAAGAATAAGGAATTCTCATGCATCTTAATTAGCTCTACTTATGAAAATCCAAATGCTACATTAAATCTCTGCATCCCCCACAAATCATCCGGTTGTCTACCCTGTACAAAATATCAGATTTCCCGCATTCCTCGCATAATCCGTCTTTTAAACTCTCTCCTGCTTTTACCCTCTTCAACTTCTCGCTTTCTTCTCTTATTTGCATCAGCTCAGAAGCAATTTCAAATAAACCAGGCTCTATCCTCAAAATATCTTTCAATGTCAGAAAACCAATAATATTTTTATTGACAGTTACAGGCAGCCATCTGTATTTTGTTTTTTTCATTTTTTGCAGCGCATCGTATAAATCAGCAGAAGGTTTGATTGTAACAAGTTTTCTTGGTGCTATCTCACTTGCTTTTATCCTGCTCAATTCTTTTCTTGATTTTTTTGTCATCGCCCAGATTATATCTCCTTCAGTTATTATTCCTCTCAACTGGTTTTCCTCCTCGAGAATCAAGCTTCCTACTCTTTTTTTAACCATTTTTTTAGCACAATCTAAAATAGAAACATCTGGGTTTACAGAAATAAAATCTCTCGTCATTATGTCGCCTACTTTTACACCAATTTTCATTTTCCTTTAGTCTATAACAAAATTAAGTATAAAGGGTTTATAAATTCTGCGCACAACTCTGCAGTTGTAATCACACAAATCAAGGCCCAAAAATAAATTTTGTATATTTTATGCTTCTTTAAAAGCCAAGCTAATTTTAATTTATTTTTTTAGCTTTCCACTTTTTTCCAACAAATGAATATAAACAGCGAGGATGTATGCCCCACCTCTAATTCAGATGGCTGAGCCAGACCTCGCTGTAAAAAAGTTAAAGAAAAAATCTCTTTATACTTTCTCGATATACAGTATATACAATATATACATAGTATGACTACACAAGCCTTAAAAGCTTTTTTTTTGTATATACTAATATATATTGTATAAAATATATATCAAAGAACAATATATATTTTTAAATAAGAAAACTTAGATTTTTCAGATTAAGGGGATAGAATATAGAATAGACTAAGAGTCTGAGCTAAAATGGACCAAAGAAAATTAATCAAATTGGGAAATTCGAGTTTTGCTATAGCTTTACCGAAAGATTGGGTAGATAAATCTGGATTAAAAAAAGGCGACAATATTTTTATAACACCAAATTCTAATGGAGAACTGATTGTGCAACCTTCTTTAAAAAAAATTAATGAAGAAAAAAATATAGAGATAAATGTGGAAGGAAAAGATGGTTCAGCATTAAAAAGGGAAATAAGCGCCCATTATGTTAATGGGTATAATCTTTTTTCTATAAAAGGAAAAAGAAGCAGGGAGATTAACGAAGCAATTAAAAAAACTTTTAAGGATTTAGTGGGTGTTGAGATAATAAAAAATGAAGTTGATGAAATAGTCGCTAAAGATCTATTGAATGTGGAGGAGATGAACCTAAGCAACTTTATAAGAAGGATTGATAATAATCTTCATGAAATGTTTGGTGTTCTTATTGAAGGGTTTAACAAGAAAAAAATCTCCCAAACACATTTTTCTGATATAGTTGAAGCAGATGAGGATACAAATAAATTCCATTTGCTTATATCAAGAATATTTTCTATGGGCATAGACAACCCAAGTATTCTAACCCACTTAAAAGTTGGAGGGCTTTTTTTAGTCAACAGCTGGTGGTTTTCAGTTAATTTAGAGCATATAGGAGACGACATAAAATCTGTCGCTAGAATAATTAAATCCGAGCCAATAGGAGAAAAAGATTATGAGAATTTAACTAAGTTGATAGTTAAATTGCAAAGTGTATATAATGGTTCTTTAGAGATTTTTTACAACAAAGAATCTAATAAAGTAAAAACATTAGAGCTGATAAATGAAGGCAAGAAACTCTGGGAAGAATTTAATAAACTCACCCTTAATAAAAATCCAACAGTCGCAAAAATTGCTATGAAGCTCAAAGAATCAGAAACCTTCATCTATCAAAATATAAAAATGGTTTTAAACAACAGAGGCTAAAATGGGAAGAACAGATGTTCATGCGGCTGTGTCGATATATGCAGCAAATAAAGCACCAGATATTCTTAGCAGTACAACCGGAAAACTACCAGAAACTTTTGAAATAAAAGAACAGGGCATCAAAATTCTAAAAAGGGGGGTGTACTCCAGTGTAGCTTCTTTGATCCTTGGTTATAGAGACAAAACAACACAGCATATCGGAGAGAAAAGAGTTTTGATAAAATATTTTGGAAAAGAAAATGACGAAGTAAAAACTAGGCATAAAGATCCTGCTCAAAGTACAATAGATACTTGTAATTTTTTAAGTGGAAATGGAGATTTCCCTAAATATTATTTCCATGAAAAAACTGATATAGGAACATTTTTGGTTCTCCAACAAATCGGTGATGAAACTTTTGCTGAGGATGCTTTAAGTTATAGAGGAGATTCACTCAGATATCTCTTACAGAGAATTTTTCCATATATTTCACGATTTCAGATAAATACAACAAAGGCTCTTGGGAGATTGGTTGAAAAAGACATCGCACAGGAAAAATTCTTTAGTATATTTGGGAGAAGACCTTCTGCTTTGAGGATACTTGATTATTTAAGGGCAGTGAAAGGAAAACAGAGTATAGATGAGCTTGATAAAAATTTGAAAAAAGCTGTTCTAGATAACTCCATACCCGTACGAAAAATATACACACCAAGAAAAGACAGTTTTAGAGTTACACATGGCGATTTAATCTCAAAAAATATAATCTTTAAAGAAAATGAAAAACAACAATATGGATTTATTGATGCTGATCCATGCATCACATCTCCAGTTTTAGATTTAAGTACTTTGTTAGCATCTCCTGGAATAGAGCTTAGGCCAAGTGACTGGAAAGCTCTTACCGATTTATTTTTGTGTAGTGATGGAATAGAAGAAGATTCTATGGGCAAAAGAGGTATTGACTTGCATCTTATCAGAGAGGGACTAGTATCAAAACTTGAAAACCTAGGCGTAGAATTTGCTAACGACGAGCCACCAGGAAATCCCTATTTCTATACTTTCATGGGCATATTTTTTAGAACAGGAAGAATAGCAGCTAAAGTTAAAGATTTACAATTATTGCATCCCAACATTTATACAACAATGGCAGATGACGACCCTCTTTTAAATAATACCATTACAGAGATGAAAAATAAGATGTCTTTGTCTTTAGATGGAGTAGTTAAAGATCCATCAACTTTTGGCATATCTAGAGCAGAGTATGCCGGCGAATTAACAAAGCTTTATGAGGTTTTAGGAAATGAAGGAATTATAGATCCTATAGAAGACAGATGCCCTATTTCAAGGGAATTTTCTCGCGCAGAAAGACCAAATTTCCAGGCGAACTCACCAAGAACAGTAAAGCCCGCAAAAGAACACGCATAATTATTATATTCTAAACCACAACAATCTTTAAAAACAAAACTTCACAAAAAATTTAAGATAAGATAAAGGGAAAACAATAAAATGCCATCTGATAGACAACCAATTTTTATTTTGCCTGAAAATATGCAGAGAATAATGGGCAAAGATGCGCAGAGAAATAATATTATGGCCGCGCGCTTAGTAGCAGATGCAGTTAAGACAACTCTCGGCCCGAAGGGAATGGACAAAATGCTGGTTAATGCTATGGGAGATATTACTGTTACAAACGACGGAGTTACGATTCTCGAAGAAATGGAAATTGAGCATCCTGCTGCAAAAATGATGGTTGAAATTGCCAAGACTCAAGAAGATGAAGTAGGAGACGGAACAACAACAGCTGTAATGCTTGCGGGAAAACTTCTTGAAAATGCAGAAAAATTATTAGACTGCAAAGTGCATCCAACTGTCATAACCCGAGGATATAGACTGGCAGCTGAAAAAAGCCAGGAAATTTTGCAAGAGTTGGCTGTCAACATAACTTCTGATCAAGAAGAAGCTTTAAGATATATAGCAATGACTGCAATGACTGGAAAAGGAGCTGAAACAGTAAAAGAAAAATTTGCAGACATTATTGTTAAAGCGGTTAAGCAGATAAATAACAACGGAAAAATTGACTTATCAGATATAAAAATAGAGAAGAGCAAAGGAGAGGGCTTGGAAAATACAGAGCTTGTTTCTGGGATTGTTTTTGATAAAGAAAAAGTTTCTGTGGACATGCCCACAAGAGTTGAAAATGCTAAAATAGCTTTGTTAGATGCAGCTTTAGAAATAAAAGGCCCTGAAACCGAGGCAAAAATATCTGTTTCTTCGCCAGAACAATTTCAAAGCTTTATAGACCAGGAAGAAAGAATTATCAAAAAGATGGCAGACAAAATTAAAGAAGTTGGCGCAAATGTTGTTTTTTGCCAGAAAGGAATTGATGATTTAGCTCAGTATTATCTCGCGAAATCAGGAGTTTATGCCTGCAGAAGAATTGCAAAAAGTGATATGGAAAAGCTTGCAAGGGCAACTCAGGGAAAAATTATAAGCAACTTGAATGAGCTTACTTCAGACCAGCTTGGAAATGCAAAAACAGTTGAAGAAGTAAAAAACGGAGATGATGTTTTTACTTATGTTAGAGGGTGTTCTAACCCTAAAGCTCTGACAATTTTAATTCACGGCGGAACAGAGCATGTTTTAGATGAAATGGAAAGAGCAATTAAAGACGGATTAGGAGATGTTGCTTCTGCTTTAAAAAGCGGGAAAATAGTTGCAGGCGCAGGAGCAGTTGAAATTGAGCTTGCTAAAAAATTAAGAGAGTACAGCAAAAGCTTGGGAGGAAGAGAACAATTAGCAGTAGAAGAATTTGCTTCTGCTCTTGAGTTTATACCTCTAACTTTAGCTGAAAATGCCGGCTTAGACCCAATAGATGTTTTAACAGAGCTAAAAGCAGCTCATGAAACAAGAAAATACGACGGAATAAACTTATTCACAGGAAAAGTTGAAGATTCACTTAAAGCAGGGATTATAGAGCCTTTGAAAATAAAAACCCAGGCAATTAACTCTGCAAGCGAAGTCGCAATGATGATTTTAAGAATCGATGATGTCTTGGCTTCTGGAAAATCATCAGGCGGGGCAAGCATGCCACGCGGCATGCCACAGGGAATGGGCGAGTATGAATAAATAAAATAATTTTTAAAAACCTAAAATAAAATGACTTTACATACAGAAGAAGCATCAGAATTAGCAAGAAAAGAACAAACTTTAGGAAGATATTTAGTTGATAAAATTGGCGGAGAGTTAAAAGTAAGAGGGAGAGATATTGATAGTGAAAGATCAGATATCGAGATTTCTGAAGTCCCTTCGACGACTTTAAGAGCAGTAAAAAAACACATAATTGATTTTTACAAGAGTTATGGATTTAGAGATGAACTCAACCAAGATTCTGGGCTTCTTTTTGTTGATGATAGAAACAGAAAAAGAGGAGTGACTGCTAGTTATCTTGAAGATGAAAGAATGGTTCTTGTTACATCTCTAAAAATTAGCAATGAATAAACTTTAGGACTTTCTATGATAAACGAGTTAGCACAATGGGAGACTGGAAATAGTGGATTAGCTAAAATTGGTGAAGAAGTTGAAAAAATTAATGAAGATTTTGGTTCTTTAGCATGTAGTCTTTTAGAAGCAACAGACACAGGAGTTCCAGACAGGTTTTTGGCACAAGGGCTTTTTAGTAGAATAAAAGCAGTTCGCGGACAATTAGCGGATTTAAGTGTTTCAGGAGAAGGTCAACAAGCTGATTTTGATCGCCTTGCAAAAAATGATTTTGAGCATAGCTTAAAAGTTCAAGAGCAATATATTCATGCTTTTTTTCCAGGACTTTGCGGACAACGAGTTTATATAAAGGAGTTTTTAAAATCAGCATATCATAAAGATGGTTTGGAATTTTTTAAAAAATTAGCAGGAGAATTTGATTGGAGGGGAATAAGTGAGAGAAGAATGCTGATGAAAGATATAGGTGTACGTGGTGTAGAATTAAATCCACTTGATTTTGAAGCAATGTTGCTTGAGAAAATTCCTTTTTTTAGAAAAATTTTAGGAGATTATGAGGTTTCTATGGGATTTTCAACAAGGGATCAAGTTAATGCATCAGACGAAATAGCAAGAAATAAGGAAAGAGGATTAATTAAAAATAGAATAAGAAGTTTATTTGGATTTTTTGATGAAACAATTCCTACTGGCTTGTTAGCAAAAACCTTGGGGCAAGAAAGGGCAGGCAGAAAAGAATTAAAGCCAGTTGATAGAGTGATTCAAGAATTAGTATATAGCCTTGTTCTTTCTGGAGATGAATTTTGTTATTTTACATGGACAACAAATTCAATGGAAGTAACTTCCGATAGAATGCATTTTTTCTGGAACAAAGATATGACAAAAATAGACTCTTATTTATTAGATGCAGTAAGAAGCCTTGGTCATGAAAATTTTCATAAATGGCAAGGCATTCTTTCTAAGGGCATGCCTTTGGGTTTAAAAGGATTAGGAGATGGGTACTCTTTAACTTCAAGAGTAATCACAGAGGGTGTTCCCTTTACTTTGGAAGATCCTTTTGTGGGCTGGTTAGATGTAAACAAAGAAACTTATGGCTTTTCAGACACTGAAATTAGATTGGCCAGATTATATAATGCTGAATGGGCCTCAAATAGGCTAACTAGGTTTTTAAGAGCGGTTTATAACAGACTCACCGCCCCATTAGAAAAAAAGACAGCTAACAGCAGTGACTGGATATGCACACAATTAGCGAAGGCCACTGGAAATCCTGCTTATTTGGATGATGTGCTAAGAACTTCCGAGAGCCTTGTAGAAGTAGGAGATTTTGCTTTTTATTTTGCAGGGCAGCAATATGTAACTGACACTTTAAAACAACTTGAAAATATTGAAACAGCAAGATTCAGAGACAGAGATAAAGCTAAAGAATATCTTGCTAAAAATCAAGGAGTTGTTATTCAAGGACTTTTAACAGGAATGTGGGGATGGAAAACCCATCAAGATTTTTTCTTAAAACATTACTGGCCTAAAGCCAGAGAACATTGTGTTGAGGCCTAATATTTTTTATGGCAAATAAGCTTCATCATGATGCTTGTATCTTTCAACTATGATATCTTAAAAAATCTTCAACCTTTATAGTCTTCTCTTTTTCTAGCAATCCGCACAAACACAATATCCTAATAGAGGTTTTGATTTATCAGGTTTATTGCATGTGTAAACATTAGAAGAGCTTTTTTCTGCGCAGTCTGCATCTTTTTCACATTCTGCAGAAATACAAAGATATCCCCAATCTGCTTTAACCTTAACTTCATCATCTTTGCAAATGCATTTGTCATCATCTGCATTGTCTGAACAATGGTATCTAGAAATATCTTTGATACTGTAGCCAGAATACCTCGACAATACTCCGTTCGCAATAGTTAATATAATAATTGCCAGAACAATCAAAATCCAGTAATCTCTTTTTATATTTATCTTCATATAAGCTATAAAGAAATATAATTTATAAGTTCTTCTGTTTGAAAAAATGCGCCACCCGGGAATTGGACCCGGCTTTCATCCTTTCTGCTCTTGTAGTTCTTTGGAACTCCTAGAACCTTTCTTTCTAAGAAAGGTTGTAGATGGCAAGGATGTGTTCTACCGATAAACTAGCAGCGCGCACTATATTTGGAGTAGAAAACTTAACTTTTAAATATTGCTGTGATGAAAAAAACAAAAGAAAAATTTATCTCTTTTTTCTTGTCATGTCATAAATTCCCGTTACAACCACCACCACCAGAAATCCCGCCCACAACCAAGTATTAGAATAAAAACCAGAGTAGGCTGCTGACAAAGTTGAATATTGTTTTGCAGTAAAACCCGGGATTGTTATTATTAAATCTAAAATATTTCCAACTAACAGCCAAAAGATTCCTAAAACAAAACCGTTTATTTTATCTCTACTTTTGTAGTAAATAGCTGTGCAGATTATTGTGAACACTATCAGAAAAATGTAGTGGATTATGTACTGGACAATTCCTGTCAACTTCAAACCTATTACAAACACAGAAATCTCAACAAAAATCAAAATCCACAGCAAGACCCCCAACAAGATTGCTTTTAGAGTTCTCATTTTATCTATTTTATAAAGATAGCAGAGTTTAAAAATGTTTTGCATAAAGTTGAATTGTTAATTTATTACAATAGTTATAAGCTTGCTAAAATTTAGAGAGCAAAGCCAACCAGCTCATCAAGAAGATTAATTTTTAAGATTATTAATTTTGTGAATATAAGCTAAATTCTTCTGCCAAAGAAGAATTTAAAAACACCTTTGAATATTAATATTTAAGGGCGTATAAGCTAGTGGCAAACTGGCTCGTTTACACGAGCTCTCTTTAGAAAAGAGACTTCGGAGAGAAAACTCTAAAAACCGAGCATTCGGAAGTTCAATCCTTCCTACGCCCATTTTTTAACTTAAAATGATAATTCCTGAAAATGAATTAAATGAAATTGAAGTAAAAGAGTGTGATGAGGGACTAATTGACATTTCTAAATATGACGATAGAATTAAAATAATGATTTCAGAATATATGAAAAATACTAGTTTGAAGAAAATTTTTGTTAGGCAAAGTGTTGCTGAAAAATTAAAAGAAATTCAAAACGAGCTTCCTAAAAATATGAACCTTATGATTACCGGTGGAGTTAGACCTTTAAAAATTCAAAAAGAAATATATGATTCTTTTTTTGAAAAAAGTAAGAAAGCACATCCTAAATGGGATGAAAATAAAATTAGAGAAGAAACTAGGAAAATAGTAGCTCCTCCTAATTCAATTCCCCCTCATCCAACAGGCGGTGCAATTGATATAACTTTTTATCAAAATAATCAACCCTTAGACATGGGATGTGAAATCCCAATGACAATTGATACTAATAATCCTAATATTAACAAATTTCCAACAAATTCAAAAAATATTACAAAAGAACAAAGAAAAAATAGAGGTTTTTTAATTAATCTAATGAAGAAGCATGACTTCGTTAATCTAGAATCGGAGTGGTGGCATTGGTCATATGGGGATAGATATTGGGCTCTAAAAAAGAATAAGAAATATGCTATTTATGGGACCATTCAATCAATAAAATAAACCACTCGCTTTCAACGAGTTATCAATGAAATAAGCTATCATAAAAAGTGTTTAATAAAAAAAGAACAATAATGTTATACTTGTTTACACCGTGCACTCACCAGTTCAATTCTGGTATCGCCCATTTAACTAAATTGGGCTAAATGCTCATGTAAACAAGTAGTTCGTTACAAAAGGTAACCTTTAGAATCTATTTGTTTGGGTATAAGAATTATTTAAGGGGTGTAGTTTTAAGCGGAACTTTCAGCTTCTTCACCTTTTTTGGTTCTTCTGCTTCTTCATCTTCAGACTCATCCTTGCTGTCTTCTTCATCTTCAGACTCATCCTTGCTGTCTTCTTCATCTTCAGACTCATCCTTGCTGTCTTCTTCATCTTCAGACTCATCCTTGCTGTCTTCTTCATCTTCAGACTCGTCTTCGCTGTCTTCGTCGTCTTCATCTTCAAATTCTATCATTTCTAAAATTCCTAAAATTTTATCGAGTTTTTTATTAATTTCTTTGTATTGTTCTTGAGAGATGCCTGATGAAGAGGAATTATTTCTTGAACTATGGTTAGAACTAGAACCACCCTCTTTTCTGAAACAATCACTGCATAAAACAGGTTTGTCGCCTGTTGGTTTGAAAGGAACTTCACATTGTTTTCCGCATTTATCACAAGTAGCTTCATGCATTTCAGGCCTTCTTCTTTCAAAACTTCCAGAATCTCTATCTCTAAATCTGCTTCTTCCTCCAGATCTTCCGCCACCAAATCCTCTGCCGAATCTTCCAGAGTCTCCACTAGAACGATCGCCGCCAAATCCTCTATCTCTATTATCTGATCTGAAATTTCTCATATATTCTTGCTTTAAAGTTTGTTTATAAATCTATGTTATTCTGAATTTTTAGGTTCCTGCACCTAAAATTACACGGGCACCTCAAAAACAAGTAGTTCGTTAGAAAGTATATCCTTTAGGGTATTTTCTTTTACACCAAACAGAACATTTGCATTTTAGTAACTAAAAATAGATTTAGGAAATGCAAGTGCGAAAGGAGTATTATTTATATAGTTCTTTTAAAGATTTAATCTATGGAATATGATATTATATTTATCACCCCAGAATACTATGATCATCCTTTATGCGGGGTGGCCATACTCAAAAGGTTGCTTGAAAGCAAGGGATATAGCATAGGAGTAATCCAGGCCCCCAAAAATGAAAAAGACGCAGCAAAGTTAGGCAAGCCAAATTTGTTTTTTGGAATAACTTCTGGCAGTATCGACTCCATGTTAAGAAATTACACTGCTCTAAATAGGGCGCGGGAAAAAGATGAAAACCTTAATTTTGAAAAAAAGGTTCCAGATAGGGCTGTAATTGTTTATTCAAATTGGGTTAGAAAATATTTTAAGGATTCTAAAATCATACTGGGAGGAACAGAGGCCACACTAAGAAGATTTGCTCATTATGATTACTGGGACAATTCTTTGAGAAAATCTATAATTTTTGATACCCGTGCAGATATACTTGTTTATGGGAATGGGGAAAGGCAGATACTCGAGATTGCTGAAAGAATAAAAAATAATAAAGAGCTTTCAAGAATTAAAGGAACCTGCATCAGAACAAGAGATATTCCAAAAGATTTTAAAATTATTCCGTCATATGAAGAAATTCTTGAATCAAAGGACAAATTCTGCGATATGCAAAATATGTTTTCTAATTATGAAAACCTTGCACAAAAGACTGGCAACTTTTATATTCTCCAGTATATGTTTCCCGAATATACCTCTGAGGATTTGGATAGATACTATGAACTTCCTTTCAACAGAAATATTAACCTCCGAGAAATGAAGGGGTTTGAATTCAGTGTTGTTACACATAGGGGCTGCATAGGCAACTGTAATTTTTGTTCCCTAAGACTGACTTCCGGGGACAGAATAATTTCAAGAAGCGAGGATTCTATTTTAAGAGAGCTAAGATATATAGCAACTTTGCCGAATTTTAAAGGGAATATTGATGATTTTAGCGGGCCTTCTGCAAACATGTATGGTATGGACTGCCCCTTTAAGTATAAATGCAAGAATAACTGTCTCGGATGTAATAAACTTAATAGAAGCAATAAAAAACTTATTGAACTTCTTAGAAAAGCTAGAAAAGTTAAAGGAATAAAAAAGATTTTTATAAGAGGCGGGATAAGGTACGAGCTTGCTAATGAAGAGTATTTGAAAGAATTAAAGTATCATGTTTCCGGAAGATTAAAAATTGCTCCTGAACATGTTAATTCAGAAATTCTTAAGCTGATGAACAAGTCCGGAGGAAATCTTGATGAATTTATTAAAAAATTCAAGGAGCTTGATTGCGGGGATTTAAGTTTTT
>Ga0315286_10002869_pt1 | contig 16174 bp, 21 predicted proteins | sample YL17G10_0_MG_FD_205038 | JGI IMG/M metagenome (GOLD analysis project Ga0315286, IMG submission 205038) | Sediment microbial communities from Yellowstone Lake, YNP, Wyoming, USA - YL17G10_0 | ecosystem: Environmental > Aquatic > Freshwater > Lake > Sediment | place: USA: Wyoming | collected...
GCCAGACGGCCCTCGAGTATGGCCGAGCCGCCCCTGGCGACCTCTATGAGCTTGTTGTCGATGGCCTGGTCTACGCTGGGGTTCTGCTCGGCGTAGACACCGAACTCCTCCAGGGTCATGCCCTTCTTCTTGGCCAGGTTCCTGAAGATGTCCCCGGCGTTGAGGTAGTTCAGGTTGAGCTTCTGGGCCAGTATCTTGGAGACCGTGGATTTCCCGCTCCCGGGTAGGCCTCCAATGGTGATGTTCAGACAATCATCTCCCAATAGTGAATACTGTAATAGGATATTTAATTGATGCCCCTATTCCTCGGCATCGTCCTTGTTCCCCTTGTCGTCCTTCTTGTCCGGTTCAGCCTCGTCCTCCCCGCCGCCCTCCTCGTCGTCCTCGTCTTCCCCGTCCTCTACCTCGAACTCCCCTTCCTCGACCACGAGCCCGGCCTTGTCCTCCGCCTTGGGCTTGGAGTACTCGACCTTGGTCTTCTTCCTCCAGCTCGGGAACAGCTTGAACGGCTTGACCGCGGGCTCGCCTCGCTCGACCCGCGCGAGCATGCGCCTGAAGGACCAGTACTTGAGGCCCGCCTGAAGGCCCTGGCCCACGGGCAGTGAGAACAGCGAGTAGAGCAGGACCCAGTTCGGCATGGGGCCCTTGCTGGCCCCTCCGGTCAGGAACTCTAAGATGGCCCCGCTGTCCGTCAGCTTCCAGCCATTCTCGATGGCCCATGGCGTTGAGACGTAGTGCACCGGGGTCTTGTTGTAGATGAAGACGATGAGCCACATGAACAGAAGAAGCGAGAAGACCATCGTGTACATCGCCGTCTTGGTCTGTGAGTTCATGCGGTCCGAGGTCATCTTCATGATCTCGGCGTTGAGCTCCTGGACCTTCTTGAGCTTCACCGGGTTCCCCTGGGCCTCCTTGTACTTGCCTTGGACATGCTTTTGGAGGAAGTTTTGCTTCCCGACGCTCATCCAGTCCGTGGTAAGGTGCCGCAGCAATGTAGTCGCGACGACCATGACCAGGCCGGCGATGAGGATGGTGAAGACCGGGTACTGGAAGTCGAAGCCTATGGTCGGCTGTAGGCACACGTTCATGTATAGGCCGAGGGTCAGCCGGATATCAGGTGTGAGGACGAGGAGAAGCAGGAACGGCATGATCATGAAGAGTATGAACGAGGAGCCCATGGGCTTCTGGCCCCCTCCCGGACCTCCCGCAGCTGTTCCAGCCATCTCGCCATCACATCCATTGGATAGGGCTTCCCTGGCCCTTGATTCGAAATCCGTTCGCCTTTATTAAACATTGCCCTGGGCATCTCCGGGGCCCCTACAGGGCGGCCAGCACTTCCTTGACGGCCTGCTCGACCTTGCCGTCCGCATTGGTTATGACCTTGACCGTGGCCCCGCACAGGGTCGCGTAGGACATGGCGGCCATGCGGTTGAGCTCCTGGTGAAGGCGGATCTCGTCCTCGGAGTCCGGGTCCCGGGCCCTGGTCTGGTCCTTGTTCCTCCGGTTGTAGATCTCCTTGGGCGAGGCCTCGACGAGGAATATGGTCGTGGGGTCGAGCTTCTGGATGACCCAGACCGGGAGCCCGGGCATGAAGCCCCTCGGGGTCTTGATGGTCGCGTGTGTGTCAACGATGATGTTGTCCATCTTGCCGATCTTCTCGGCGGCCTTCCTCTGGATCTCCCTCTGCTTTTCGACGGGCATCTTCCGCATCTGGTCCCTGTCCTTGACTCCCATCTCCTTCGCGGCCTCGAACATGAAGTCCCCGAAATTGACGATCTTCAGGTTCTTGGCCTCGGACGCGGCCTTCATGCACGTGCTCTTCCCGACCCCTGGAACTCCGGTGACTACCAGCCTCATGATGCCCACCTCGTAATTGACCTTAAAGGCGGAAGGGCTACGCCCGATATCTTTTTTTCCATGGAGTTCAGGGGCATGTCGTTCTTCCCCAGAAAAAAGGCGCAAACATGAAATATGTTGCATTACAATCCGCTTTGAGGGTGTGAACATGCCAACCACAGACCAGAACCGGCTCTTGTACATGATCTCCCTTTACTCGAAACCTTCAGAGAAGGACGAGGAGAAGGTGGTCTGGGTCCGGGAGACATCTCTCAGGGCCTTGATGTACGAGGGCATCGTTAAAAAAGTCTTCACATGGGACTACGCGCCGGCGAGCGTTCTTACCGCCGATGGAAGGATATTCATGAACATCTCGCAGGAAGGGGAGGACGACATCAACGACCTCCGTGAGCTGGGGCTCATAGATGCCCTGAAGCTGTCCACCTCGAGGCACTACTACATCACGGCCTACTGTGCGTCCAAGAAGGGCCTTACCGAGCTCGGGAGGCTGCCCAAAGGCGACAAGGGGGCCATCGACGAGCTCGTCAAGTGCAAGTGCGGCGGCAACGTCAGGGCCGAGGAGCAGGGGGGCAAGATCCTGCTCACGTGCGATTCCTGCAAGGCCTCCGAACCTTCAGGGATGATGGATATCGAGGACGTGAGCTACGTCTCGAGAGCCTACATACCGAACCTGCCAGTCGTGCCAAGGAAGGGGGATGCCTAGATGCCCGAGGATGGAGGTAAGGTCAAGGAGCTCATCGCACCGAAGGGCTCGAACATCGAGGATGAGCTAAACGAGGTCATCGTGCTCGGGGACGTCAGGCTCTTCATCGGAGAGTACATACCCTTCGGGGTCAACCACATCGTGGCCTTCAACACCAAGTTGGGCTCGTTCATGAGGGTCAAGAGTGCATTGCTGACCCAGGTAATCGACAACGACCCGGGCGGCATGCAGTTCGAGATACCCCCCGTCATGACCGAGGTCCTGATAAAGAAGTTCGACAAGAACGACTTCGTAGATTTCGAGGCCTCGATACATTATCCCGAGCCCCCGGGCATCGTCCAGGACGAGCACTTCGGTGTCCATGTCGAATACACCGGCAAGATACTCTACGGCCTGGACATAATGGAGGTGGCCGGCCGGGGCAAGGACCACGTGTCCCTTGACCACCTGTCGAGGGTATTGACCGACCTGATACAGGACTCGAGCGAGATGATGGGCACGCTCATCACGGATTACCAGAGGAAGCTGCTGGACCTGACCTATTACGGCAGGTCCGAGAACAGGGACAAGTACACATTCGTGCTTGCCAAGGCGGCGACGCCCCTGGTACCGGCGAAGGAGTACATGGACGGAGAGGACAAGGAGAACGAGCTCAGGCAGATCCTGGAGACATTCCAGGACGTCTTCGACCTGCAGGACGGCTCCAAGATGCTCGTCGGGACGCACGGGTCCATACTTATATCGAAGGACCCGACCAAATACGAGTACATCGCGGCAGAGTACAGCTTCCTGATGAGCATGGACATCTTCATCCAGAACTACTTCTCGCGCCTGTTCATGATGAACGACTGCGTGAAGGACATACGGGAGCTCATCGACAAGTCCGAGGAGGACCCGAACGCGGTCGAGAAGGCCCAGAGCGAACTGTCCATCACCATGAGCGATGCCATCCTCATGAAGGAGCTGCTGGAATACCTGAGGGAATCGACCTCGGCCCTGGCCAAGGAATGGGAGCTCTGCGAGAAGGGCATGACGGACCCGTCGGTGAAGGACGCGGCCGCGAAGCTCACAATAACATCGAGGATCAAGGCGGCCAAGGACCAAATCCGGGACATGGATCACATCATCGACGGACTGCTGAGGTCCCTGGAGGGCCTGAGCGGCATGAACGAGACAATCAACCAGCGCCAGATGAGGCACTTCCAGGAGACCCTGGAGGAGAACTCGAGGACCCTGGAGGACATGACAAAGAACGGCGAGAGGACCTCTGCTGGTGTCGAGATCATGGAGATCATACTCTCCGGAACGCTGGCCCTGGAGCTCGTCAGCCTGTTCACGGGAGGTCTGACATTCCCGAATATAGGCCTTGACGGAGGTCTGGGCGCTATAGCTTGGGCCCTGATATCGGTGGCCTGCTGGGCCGTAGGCTCGGTCGCGCTGTTCTTCACGATGAAGTGGCTAGGCGACCGGGCGGAACCGGCCATTGTCCTACGCCTGAAGCTCAATCGTAAGTACAACCCGAAGGGCCTGAAGGCATTCCTCGAGAAACGTGAGATAACGACCCAGAACCTGGACCTGTACGGGACCCTGGCCCGGAAAAAGGTCATGTGGAAGTACAACGACAGCTTCCTATGGGATGACCTCCCTGGTTGGGGCAAGAGGAAGGTCATCATCAACATGACCTACGACGAGAACACCAAGTTCTTGCTGAACGCGCTCGTCGAGGTCCAGTTCCCGGGAGAGATGAAGCTGTCCGAGGTCCGGGAGGCCTTCCTGGCGGAGCTCAAGGACGAGAAGGTATTCCTTTAGGCCTGCGTTTTCCATTTTTTTTATTTTCCTTCATTTTTCAATATGGACCAGCCATGGCCCTATCATTGTCTATCGACATCAATGTCCGGCCATTATGTATTCCAGACGCTGTGGTCCGACATCGGCGATGGATGGACGAGGCCAGTCGTTGTTCGAAAGGACGAGAACCGTAGGCCAATATCTCTAGAGGGCGGACTAGTCATGGCCAAACAGGCCACGCAGGATCGGGTGCATCTCCATCATTTGCTCTTTCGCGAGCTGCTCGTACGTACGGATGAGTATGCCCGCCATCAGCAAGACCCCTGTCCCGCTCGCATTCCCCACCGTCCCTATCATGTCGGCCCCTGCGGCTAAAAAGCCGACGAAGGCACCCGAGAACACAGTGACGGTTGGGATGTACCTATCGAGTACGCGCCCGAGGACCCTCGGGTCGCGGCGGAAGCCGGGAACGACCATCCCGCTCGTCCGTATCTGCTTCGCTATGGATTCGGAGTCCATGCCCGTGGTTGATATCCAGAACTCGGCGAACTTCATGGACCCGTATATCATGAAAGTAAGGTAGATGAGGACGTGTGCAATGACCTGCCAATAGGCGTGGCCTCTGGTATAGCCGTTGTACTGGTCCCAGTTCATCAGCGGCAATAGCCATTCCTGGACGCCGTTGACCTGGTAGCAGTAGTATGCGCCGCCGCCTTGCGGTACCGTCGAGGCCTGGGTCGTACTGGTGTCGATGCTGTACCATCCAATCCAACGCTGATGACCGATGCCCGGGATCTTCGCGAGCGTTGGGTGCTGCCAGAGCAGCAGGGCGAACATGTTGATGTTCGCCAGCAGCGCGGACATCAGGATGACAGGTATATTGGACGCGTAAATCAGCCGGATGGGGTACCTACCCCTGGCGCCCCGGACCTTGCCGTGGGCCAACGGCAGCTCAATGCTGACGGCCTCGAAGTATACGACGACGAGGAATACCCCTATGGTCCCGAGCATGGCTATAATGGGGTTCGGGTTCTGGATGAAAATGACCTCGTAGCCGCCCCGGGTCAGGTCTGTCTGGGGCATGTTCTTGATCATGTAAAGGGTCTTCGGGATGGTCCCCGAGGGCGGGTTCGAGATGCTCAGGGCCGTCCTGGGATTCACGGGTATCCAGTTGATGGACCCGGTTATCGTGGACTCGGCGACACCGGCCGCTATGAACAGCGAGATACCGGACCCTATGCCCCACTTGGACACGACCTCGTCCATGAGGAACACGAGGTACGAGCCGAAAATGAGCTGTAGGATGATGATGAGCTTGGCCAGACTGTCACCGTAGCCGTGGGCTGTGCCGTTTATCTTCGTCACGAGGCCGCTTGATGGGCTCAGCAGACCGTAGACCTGGGGCACGGCCTCGACGATTATCATGATGATGACGATGAGCTTCTGGGTGTTCTGGTATATGGCCTTGTCCTCTTTCTTGGTCAGGTCCAGGCCGATGATCTTCGCGCCCGTGAACAGCTGCATGATGATGGACCCGGTGACTATGGGCCCGATGCCCAGGTGCATGATGGACCCGGACGCGCCTGCCATAATGGCCCTGAACCCCGCGAAGGTGTCCAGAACCGTGGCCTGGTCGAGGCCGAAAATGAAGACATTGGTCATGGCGAAGTACAGGACGAGGATGAGACCTGTCCACATCAGCTTGGTCTTGAAATGGACATGCCCGTCGGGCCTTGTAACGGCGGGCATCCGGTCTATGAGAGGCTTCAAGACGTACAGTCTTGATTTCTTCTTCTCCTCGGCCATCGGTCCCACTCACTCATCGGTTATGTTCTAGTTCTCTAGAGCGATTCACGGTTTCTTCTCGGGCTTGGGCTTGGGGCCGGCCTTGTCGCCACCCTTACCGCTACTAGGCGCATCGGGCTTGGGGGTTTTAACATTTGCTGTGTTCTTTTGTGGCTGTGCCTGTTTCGCCGCGCCCTTATCGCTGCCCTTGTCGCCGCCCTTCTGCTCCTTGCCGCCCTTGGCCGCCTTGTCGTCCTTGGGCTTTTCGGGCTCGGGCGGGATAACGACGGTGATCTTCCCGCCGGCCGCCTGGATCTTCTCGACGGCGCTGGCCGAAGCCCTGTCGACGGTGACCTCGAACTTCGTCTTCGTTCTCCCGCCGCCTAGCAGCTTGTCTATGCCCAGGCCAACGAGGTCGATGACGGTCCCGTCCTTGCCGACCTTAACATGCTCCCCTTCTGGCAGCTGCTCGAGCTCCTTGACGTTTATCGTGATTAGGGCCATGAGCATCTTCTGGGGCCTCTTGAAGCCGTGTCGGCCGAAGTGGTCCGGGTCGTACTTCAGAGTCCAGATCCACTTGTGCTTGTGGAGGCCGGCATTGCCGGTGCCGCCCCTCTTGCCCTTACCGCGGCCCGCCTTCTTCCCCCGACCATGGGTCCTCAAACCCCTGAACTTCCTGTGCCTTCTCAGTCTCGTTGCCATGGGTCACACCCTCCGTGATAGTTATCGGTCCTCACTTCTTGGACTTCTTCTCGTCCTTCTCGCCCTTCGGGTGGGCGGCCTTCTTGACGACCTTGGCCTTGGGCACCTTCTTCTCCTTCGGCTCCTCGGCCTTCGGGGCCTTGTGCTCGGCCTTGGGCTCCGTCATCTCCTTCGGGGCCTCGGGCTTCGGGGCCTTGTGCTCGTGATGCGCCGGCGCGACGGTGGCGGGCTTGTGAATCCACTTCTTCAGGTCCTTGACATGCTTTGGCCTAGGCGTTGGTATCCCGACCATCCGCTCGACGAGCGCGTTTATTGCCTCGCCCCGGTAGCCCAGGTCCCCGCCTATCTTGTGGCTCCTCTTGACGCTCACGATGCCACCCATGGGCGGGTGGAGCCTGAAGAGGGGCTTGACCTCCTTCAGATCCTTGTACTTTGCCTTGCCCTGAATGATGGCCGCGGCGAAGTCGTTTATCGTCGCAAAGGTCGTGGTGGCCTTGACATGGGCGTCCGTGATCGGCCTGTCGCCGGTGAGCCGGCCCCGCTCCGTGATTACCCGGGCCAGCGTCTTGGCGTCGGCCTCGCCCCAGGTCGCGAAGTCCTTGATGACCTGCATCATCCCCAAGTAGTTCACGTTCTTTGGGATGACCACGCAGTGGTTCACCCTCGTCAAGTTCAGCAGGTCGAAGGTCATCCTGACGTCCGGGTGGGTCTTGATGTCCCCTCTCAGTCTGACGATGAGTATGGCCTTCGACGGGTGCGCGTTCTGTTCCTTGTCCATCCGATTCACCCCATTACGATTATGTCAATGTTACCTGCCGTTCACCCCTAGGGGGACGGCGTTATCTTTGTTCCCAGGGCCTTCTCGATTGCCTTGACCTTTTCCTCGGGGAGGCCAGCTATGGCACCCGGGGCAATGTTGATCTGCTCACCCTCGGGCGTCACTGCCAGGCCCGCGGCTATGTTCACGGGCCCTTCGACGATCTTCAGCATGGTCCTTTGCGAATCCGTGACCCTCATCTGGGCGGTCTTCTTTAGAGCGTCGAAGGCCGCTTTAGCGAAGTTCACAGTGGTCCTGGCCTTGCCCTGCGTGAACGACCAGGCGTCCTTGACGCCCGCCATCTTCAGGACGTTCTTGGCCACATCCCCGACGGCCAGGCCGACGCCCCTCGGGGCCGGCTTGAAGGTCACCCTGACCGAACCGCTGAGACCGGTGACCTCGAAAGGCAGGGTATGCGCCGCGCCGCAGCCGCATTCCCAGGAGCCGCAGCCCCTCTTGATCTCGATGACGTTCACCTTGGCGACGTCGATGGACTTCCTTATAGACGGCCCGACCTCCTTGCTCTTGGCCTGGCCGAGCCCGACGAAGCCGTCGCCGTTGCCGACGACGGTTATGACGGCGAACTTGACCCTCCTGCCGGAGTCGGTCATCCTCTGGACCATATTCACGTTCAGGACCTCGTCCGCCATGCCCGGGCACAGCATATCGACGATCTCGACCTCCCTGAGCGGTAGGCCCGAGGCAAGGGCATCGTGCATCGTCCGTATCTCGCCCTTCTGGACCAGCCGTCCGAGCTTCGTCTTCGGGGTCCATGGACCTCTGTGTTCGTAACGGTCATCCATGGTTTTCACGGCTCCTTCTTCTCATCCTGTTCCTTCTTCTTCTTCGAGAGCAATTCCTCGATCGAGGTCTTGGGCGTTTCCACCGGCTTGGGCGGGGGCGCCGCGGGCTTCGGTGGCGGGGCCGCCGCCTTCTTCCCGGTCAGCTCCGCGAGCAGCGCGTCCATGTCGTCCATGGGCGGCTTCTTGTCCGCGGGCTTCTCGACGGGTTTCGGCGGGGGCGCCACGGGCTTCGGCGTCACTGCGGGCGTCGGTGGCTGTGCCACCGGCTTGGGCGGCTGCGCCACGGGCTTCGGCGTCACTGCGGGCTTGGGTGGCTGTGCCACCGGTTTGGGCGGGGGCGCCACGGGCTTCGGCGTTACTGCCGGCTTGGGCGGCTGGGCCACGGGCTTCGGTGGCGGAGCGATCGCCGGCCTGTGGACCGGCGGGACACCCTTCGGGGCCCCCTTGGCCTTTGGGACCTTCTCGATCTTCCCGGCCTTGAGATTCTCGATGGCCTGCTTCATGGCCGCGAAGTCCTGCATGATGGGCTGCTTCCGGTAGTCCTCGATGTGCTTGCCCTTGATCCTGTCCTCCGACGGGAGGATCTCCTTCCCGTGCGGGATCTTGATGCCGCCGTCCAATGCCCCCTTCAGGGCCGCGAACACGCGGGAGCCCTTCCTCGGGCCGCTGAGGCCTATGTCCAGGACCGCCTCGGGGATCTTTCCGACGACCCGCTTCGAGGCCAGATATCCGGTCAGGTATGCCGCGGGCACGGACTTCGTCGAGTGCTTCCAGCCGAGGTCCTTGAGCTCCTTCGATATTGCCGTCCCGAGGACCCTGTCGCCCTCGGGCGCGAAGGCCACGAACTGGACTATGATGCAACTGGCGGTCTTGCGCACGACCATCCTGGGCTTCCTGCTCTTGACGAGGGCCAGCCTGCTCTTGTAGTTCGTCTTGCCCTCTCGCCTTCTCCTGAACTTCACGCTATATCTCGGTCCGGATGCCATTTTCAGGCCTCCTTCTTCTTAGGGGCTACGACCTTCTTCTCCTCGGTCGGCTTCCCCTTGGCGGCCTTCGCCTTCTTCTTCTCGCGCCGCTCCTTCTTGCCCTTCGGGCCTGCACCCTTCACAATCTTGGGCTTGAGCTTCTTTTCCTTCTTGATCTTCTCATCCTTGAGCTTGATGCCCTTCATCTCGAGGTGCTGGTTCATGTGGGCCTTGTTCTTGAACATGTTTCCCTTGGCCTGCCTGTAGAAGGTCCTGTAGGTGTGCCGGTCAATGATGCCCTTGCTGCGGAGGTATTGCAGCCTCTCGCGGATGGGCCTTATGATCATTATCCATCGGCGCTTCTTCGGGGTTCTTGCCTTGTGGCCGCCCCTCCGGCTCCCGTGCCCGCGCCTCCGGCCCTTGGCCTTCTGGAACTTGATGTACCGCACGCGGCCCCTCGAGGTCCCCTTCTTCTGAAGGCTGAATATAGCCTTGGAGACTATGAGCTTCCTGATGTCGGACCGGGTGACGGCCTCGGCTATGTCGTCCAGTCTTCTGTCGTCGAACCTGACCCTGTGGACCCCGCACTTGAGTAGGTCCGCGGCCAGCCGTTTCTGGTTCTTGAGGTCGGTCATCGTCAACACCCTTCCGTGATCATTCCTTGTTCTCGGCCAGCTCCTTCCTGGCGTTCAGTATATTGACCCTGCCCTTGCCGGACTCGTTCATCTCCTTGGCCTTGGCGATGATGGCCTTCTTCATTTGCTTTCCGACGGACGGGGAGATGAGGGCGGCCTGGACGCTCCGGTCCATGGCCTCGAGGTCGGCGGGCTGGTAGACGGTCACGAGGTCGTAGGTCTTCAGCGGGTTCAGGAGGTAGTACTTCGTGTCCTTCTTCTTCTCGAGCTCCTGGATCCTGTCCTCGATGGCGCCCCGCTTCTTGGAGCCGACGGTCTTTCCTATCTTGATGGCCTGAATCTTGGGGTCCACGGCATCGAGATCCTTGACGTTGTGCACGATGACCTCGCGGAACCCGGACGGGTGGAGGCCCCTGGCGGCCCTGGGCCCACCGTAGCCAATGGACACGACGTTGGTTCTGTAGCTCCAGTGCTGCCGCATCTTCGAGTGGACGCCCTTGGGCCGCCTCCATTTGAGGCCGAGCCGCTTGTAGCGCCGGGCCTCCTGCCTGATGAAGAACGGCTGCTTGGCCTTCTTCTCGGCCCGGACCTTCATGGCCTTGCGGACCTCCTTCGATAGCGTGGGCTTCGGGTGGGCGGCGTACTCGGGCAGCTTGAGCTCCTTGACGGGCTTGGCCTTCTCCTCCTCGCCCTCCTCCTTCTTCTGGGCCTTGCCTTCCTCGGCCTCCTCCTCGCCATCCACCTTCTCCTCGGCCTCGGGCCCCTCCTCCCCCTCCTCGCCCTTCGCCTTCTTGGCCGCCTCCGCCTTCTTCTCCTCCTCGAGCTCGCGCTTCCGCTCCTCCCGGCGGGCCTTCTCGATCTTGTTGATCAGCTGCTTCCTTGCCATCCATCACACCAGCCATTATATTGGTTATCTTGAACTCCTATTTCGAACGCGTCCATCACTTCGGCTTCTCGATTATGTAAATGCCATCCTGGAACACCCTCGGGTCGAACCCGCGTATCCTGCAGGCCCGCTCGATGTTGGCCGCCGTCTGGCCCACGTCCTCGACGTTGGGCCCGATGAGCTCCACGAACTCGGCCTTGATCGAGACCTTGGTGTCCCCGAGTATATTGGTGGTCCTCGGGAACTTCTCCCCGAGGAAGTTCTCTATGACGAACTCCTTGCCCTTCACGATGGCCTTCATGGGGAAGTGCGCGTAGACTATCTTCATCCTGTAGGTGAACCCCTCGATGGCGCCCCGTATCATGTTCTTGACGTGGGCCTCCCAGGTCCCCAGCAGGGCCAGCTCCTTCTTGCTCGGGTCCATGGTCGAGACCGTGATCTCGTTCCCTGCCATGGTCATCTTGAGCTTCGGGTTGCTGAACACCCTCTTGACCATCCCCATCTTGCCGTGGACCTCGAGCGCTTTGCCATCCATCTTGACCTTGGCCCCCTGCAATATGGGAACGACCCGCTTGACCTCTGTCGATTTCGTCATGCTCATCACCTCAATATACGAAGGCCAGCAGCTTCCCGCCGAGGCCTATCTCCTTGGCCGTCGTGTGTGCCACGACGCCCTTGGTGGTGGTCACTATGAGCACCCCGAAGTCCTGGGCAGGGAGAAACCTCGCCTCGAACCTGGACATCTCGTTCTTCTTCACCGAGTACCGGGGCTTGATGACGCCGCAGTTGTTGATCTTCCCGCTCAGCGTCACCTTGAACATCCCGGCCCTGCCGTCCTCGAGGTACTCGAAGTTGACGATGTACCCGTTGTCCTGCATCACCTTGAGGACCCGGCCTATGAGCTGGGAAGAGGGCTTTATGACGCACTCCGTCTTCCCGGCTACTTCGGCGTTCCTTATCAGGGACATCGCGTCCGCCAATGGATCATGTTGCATTCGTTCGCCCCCTGTCCTCTAGGAATATTTCTTGAAACCGATCTCTTCGGCCACGTCGCGGAAGCACTGTCGGCAGAGATGGATCCCATAGCGCCTTACGATGGCCCTCTTGCGACCGCATCTCTTGCAACCGACCTTCCTTCCAAAGACCCTTCTCGTCTTCACCATTCGAACATCCCCGTTGTCAGTTGGTTATCGCTATCCTCTTTCTCGCTCCGTCTATTCGACGAACTCCACGCTGTAGCTCTTGATGAGGAAGTCCTTGACCTCCTCCTCCGTCAGCTTGTTCTTCGTCGGTATCTTTCGCCTCGCCTTCCGGCGGTTCCTGACCCGCCAGCCTTTCCGGACCATGGTCACGCAGACGTCCATGCCGAAGATGCCTATGTTCGGGTCGTACTTCATCCCCGGGAAGTCCGTGTACTCGACGATCCCGAAGGAGAAATTGGCGTCCCGGTCGAAGGAGTAGGCGTAGAGCCTGTTGTCCCTGGTCCACAGGGCCGTCTTCAGGAACTCCTGCGCGACCTTGCCCCTCAGGGTGACCTTGACCCCGATGGGCATGCCGAACCGGACCCCCAGGTCCTTGTTCGTGACCTTGGCGTGGGTCCTCACGGGCTTTTGCTTGGTTATCATCTCGATGACCTTCTCGGCCTTGGTCAGCTTGTCGCCGGCCTCGCCGACGCCTATGTTCACGACGATCTTATCCACGACCGGGACCCTCATGGGGTTCTTGGCCTTCTCCGCGTTCACCGGATCACCTCGGGTACCTCTATCTCGGCCACGTCGGTGCCGATCATGAAGACGTAGTTCTGCAGCGTCGAGAACTCCTCCTTGAAGTGGACGATGTTGGCCTTGGGGGTCCTGGTCTTCTCGATCTTCTCTATGTTGACCACGAAGCCGACGTGGCTCCCGCCGGTCAGGAAGGCCAAGTGGCCCTCGGTGAACTCGATCTTGCCAAGGATCTTTTGGTCCGGCACCGATATCTTGAGCGTGTCGCCGGAGTTGTACTCGTCCTTCAGGTCCTTGCCGACCAGGATGTTCCTGCCGTCGTGCATGTTGAGCTGGAGCTTCCCGCCCTTGACCATGGTCTTGTTCGTTATCTTTACGAGCTTCCAGGCGGCCTCGTCCGTCTTGATCGCGATGAGCCGTATCTTGCCGTTCTTGTCCTTGAGCACCCGGTAGTTGGCATTGATCTTGGGTATGGAAACGATGTCCATGAGGCCGACGGCGGTCTTTCCCCTTCTGGCGACCTTGCCGTCCACGAGGACCTCCCTCCGGCCCAGGATCTTCTCGGCCTCCTTGCCGGTGTCGCAGACCTTCAGATAGTCCCTGAGGGCGATCACCAAGGGTATGCTCTCCTCGATAGGGTGCTTGCCTGGCAGTGGCCTCGCGACCCAGACCTTCTCCTTCCTTGGGATGGCCCAGGTGCGGGGTGCGGCGAGCCTCTTCATCCTCTTGTTCATTCCTCACCCTCCTTCTTGACCTTCTTCTTGACGGCCTTCTTCACGGCCTTCTTTGGCTCCCCTTCCAGAGCATCCTCGGTCTCGGCGGCCTCCTCCTTGTCCTCGCCCTCCTCCTCCTCGGCCTCCTTCTTGGCGGCCTCCTTCTCGGCGGCCTCGGCCTCTTCCGCCGCCCTGGCCTCGTCCTCGAGGATGATGCCCAGGGCCTCGATCCGGTCCCTTCTTCGTCGGTCGGATAGGTTGAGCTTCGTGATGATGACAGAGGCGGGCCTGAACACCCTTGGGACCCTCTTCGCGTCCGCCTTGGACAGCGTGATGCCGTTGAGTATGATTGTGTTGTCCTTGGGGCGAACCTCGGCCACTTCGACCTCCTTGGTCGGGTCCTTGAAGCTCCCCCGGACGATGCGGACCTTGTCCCCCTTCCGGATGGGTATCCGGTAAAGGGCGAACTTGTACTTCTCGATGAGCCTGTCGTCGAGCCTGCAGGTCAGGGCCTTGTGCTGCATGTGCGAAGGGGCGTTGAACATCCTCTTCCGCTGCTTCCTGGCCTTCACCGTCTTGTTCCAATGCATGCCGTGAACCTCCTTGATGCGATTGTCGTGGCCTCACACTATGTTCGAGGCCTTGGCCGCTATCTGGGACCACCTCTCGGCGGCCTCGCGGGCCACTGGCCCCTTTATCTCGGTCCCCTTGACCTGACCGTCATCGGTCGTTATGACCGCGGCGTTGTCCTCGAAGGCCACCATGGTGCCGTCTGGCCTCCGGAACGGCCTCCTCTGCCGGATGATGACCGCCCAAAGGACCTGCTTCCTCATCTCGGGCGTCCCCTTCTTGACGGAGACCACAATCAGGTCCCCGATGCCCCCGGACGGGTACCGCCGGTGGACCCCGTGGTACTTCGGCACCGTGATTATCTGCACGACCTTGGCGCCCGTGTTGTCTGCGACGTCGAGCCTCGCCCCGACGGGCAGGCCCCGCGTCATCCTACCTGGTACCGCCTTCATTCGTGGCACCTCCCTTGCTCTCGATTATCACGAAGGATTTCGTCTTGCTGATGGGCCTGCATTCAATGATCCGGACCTTGTCGCCCTTCTTGGCGCCGATGCAAGGCGGGTTGTGCACGGTGTACCTCGAGGTTATCTTCTCGTACCTCTCGAACTTCGGCACGAACCTCAGCCTGGTGCGCGAGACGACGGCGCTCTTGTCCATCCGGTCCGTCACGACGATGCAGTCCATCATGATGCCCCGGACCGAGAGCTTCCCGTGGAACGGGCAGTTGGCATCGTTGCAGGTCTTCGAGGGCGGCGTGATGTCGAGCCCCAGGTCCTTTTTGCCATCAGGGGCCTTCTTCTTCACCCTCGGGGCGGCGGCCGGCCTAACCTCGACCTTCTCGGCCTCCTTCGATACTTTCACCTCGGGCTCCGCCTTCGGCCTCTTCACGGCCTTCTTCTTCGGTGCCGGCGTAGGTGCCTGCTCGCCCTCCTTCTTCACATCCTCGGCGTCCGGTGTCATTTTCTCACCCGCTTTATCCTGTCCTCAGGTCTGAACATGATCTTTTCGCATTCGATGTCCGCCAGCACGGGCCGGCCGTCCGGGCCGTCCTCGAGCCTCACGCGGACCTTTGTGCCGTTCTTGGCTATCCTTACCTCGCTCCCGCTTCCTTGCTGGGCCTTCTTCCTGATTATCAGCATGTTCCTTGTCTCGTCGACGATGGTCCCCTGGGTGCCTACCAGTCCCTTGTCCGAGGCATCGAGAATCTCAACTTCGAGGCCGATGAGCTCGTGCCTCCCGATGTTGGCCCTCGTCCTCATGAGGCCTTCCTCATTTCACCTCGACCTGGTACCCGATGTCCTTCATGACCTGCTCGACCTTCTTCCTGTGCTCGCCCTGGAGCTCGATGCGTCCTTCCTTCACGGTGCCTCCCGAGGCGCACTTGGTCTTCAGCGTCCGGGCCAGCTCATCGATGTTGATGTCGTTCTCGTTGACGCCCTCGACGATGGTGACGACCTTCCCATACCTTCGCTTCTGAGAGGATATGACGATCAGCTGCTGCTCCCTGGCTATGTTCTCGCACGCACACAGTTCCTTCGGCAGTCCACAGACCTGGCAAAGTTCTCCCATATTACACCCTCTTTAGTCGACTCTCCATTAGTCTTCTGATATTCCATATCGTTGTAGGCGCACCTACTCTTCCTTCTTTTTCTTCACGGCCTTCTTCTTGACGGCCTTGGGCTTCGGGGCCTTCTTCTTCTCATTGGCCTTGGCCGCCTCGGCCCGGGATATCTCGCCTATGATCGTGAGATGCCGCGAGATGGACTTCCTGAGCTGGCGTATCTTGCCGGGGCTCATGGGAGCGCCGCCCATGGACGCAATGCCCCTCTCGTGCATGAGATCCTCCTTGAGCTTCTCGAGGCTCTCGGACCTCTCCTTTAGGGTCATCGCGCGGATCTCCTTCGAGGACTTCATGGTCCTTGCCTTCTTCCTCTCGGTCATCCTGTCCACCTCACGACTTCAGGTCGCTTTCGAGCTTGTTGAGCAGGTCGTCAAGGTCGTCGCCCTTCTTCTTCTCGGCCGGCTTTGGCTCCGCGGGCTTGGCCTCGGCTGGCTTGGCCTCGGGCGCCGGGGCCGGGGGTTTCTCGACCTGCGGCGTTGGCGCGGGCTTGGGAACTGGCGGGGCCGCCGCGGGCTTGGGGGCCGGGGGCCTCTCGACCTGCGGCGTTGGCGCGGGCTTGGGAACTGGCGGGGCCGCCGCGGGCTTGGGGGCCGGGGGCCTCTCGACCT
>Ga0315286_10002870_pt1 | contig 16171 bp, 11 predicted proteins | sample YL17G10_0_MG_FD_205038 | JGI IMG/M metagenome (GOLD analysis project Ga0315286, IMG submission 205038) | Sediment microbial communities from Yellowstone Lake, YNP, Wyoming, USA - YL17G10_0 | ecosystem: Environmental > Aquatic > Freshwater > Lake > Sediment | place: USA: Wyoming | collected...
GCTGATGTTGCCGCTCATGATGATATCGCGGTCCTCGCGCAGACGTTTGCGCATGTCGACTTCATAGCTGCCCGAGAGCTTGACGCGCTTGAAGGTGTACCCGAACTGGACGCTGAGGATGGGCTTGGCCTCAGGCTTGGCCGCTGGCTGGACCCCCGGCGCTCCGGATTTGGACGGGGGTTTCTGGCCCGGAAGCAGGGGCTTGCCAGGCGCGGGCTTGCCCGCTGGTTTCGCCGCCGGCGCGGGCGGCTTCTTCTGCGCGGGGTTCGACGCTTCCGCGGAACCCATGGGCACCTTATCGCACATCATGGAGAGAAGATGAGCGTAGACGACATCGAGCATCTTCTGCATGTTCTGGTTCTCGCCGACGACATCCAGTTGGACGGCGCCCTTCTGGCGCAGCTCCTCAAGGATGGTTCGAACGTCCGCCGCGACCTTCGCCACTTTAATCGTTCCCTCGGCGTGAAGCTTGATGTCATGCTGGGTGTAGACCTTGTCCCAGTCGACCTTGAGCTTGGCCTGGAACGCCGGGGTCACCCCCGTAAACTTGAGGTCGAACAGAACCGACACGTCGGATGTCGGATTCTTGAAGGATTCCCAGAGGAGGGAGGCCCCTTCCTCGGTCAGGGCGATCGACACCGCCGCTTTCTGGCCGGGAAGGATGGGCGCCTTGCCCTCGCCGGCGATCCTCCGGTTGAAAATGCCGCCTTCTCCCGCAGTCGCCGACACGACCCGGAACGTTCCCTCTTTGAACGGCACGGGACCGGCGATCTTGCCCTCGGGATCCTTCAGCCGGAGCGAAGACTCGGCCGAGCTCAGCTCGCCGCTGGTGAATCCCCAGGTCACCAGGAAATGGATGATCCCGCCTTTCGTTGCGCCGTCCGTCTTGGCGTACTTGATGAAGCTGAATTCGGGCGTGCCGTCGCGTTTTGTCGCCAATCGCGGCGCGTCCGGGACATAGTAATACTTGTGCAGGTCGGCGTGGTCGCGGTACAGCACAAACCGGCCGACCTGAATGACTTCGTCCAGATTCACGTCCGCGAGGGCGAAGGCCGCCGCTGAGATGAGAAAGGCGATGCCCAGGAACTTTTTTTTCGTTCTCATACCGCACTCCTCATTGAACCCTTGCCGTCGGTCTTGTCTTTGATGGCGATCTCATAGGTGGAAAGGTCGAGGAACGCATCGCTCCCGCTCTTCCACTCGCTCTTCTCGGACCTTCCGTCCGCGTGGACCTTCGTCACCCGGAACCGGTACGAGCCGCCCTTGGCTTCGGGGATGTTGAATTCGAGGTCGGTTTGGGGGTCGGAACCGGCGGCGAACGAAACCGTCCTCGAGTCTCTCTGTTTCTTGGCCGTAACGATCTCCACTTCGATTGTGACCTTGACCACATTGCCGTTCGTGCCGTTGACGAAATCGAAGCACAGGACGCTCATTCGGCGGAAATTGAACGACATCTTGTCGGCCAGGTTGACGACTTTAAAGAGGTCGGCATCGGCCTCCATGGACACGGGCACGGCGAAAGACAGCCGGCCGTCCCGCTGGCCGTCGAGGAGCTTTCCCTCGTCGTCGAGCTCGTAGCCGCTGAACGAGAACTCGCACTCGACGGAGAACCCCGTGGCTTTTTTCTCCTCGAAAATCTTCCAGAGGAAAGAGGCCGAGTCCCGGGCCAGCGGCAAAGTGAAGCTTTTATTCGTCCAGGGGATTTTCTTGGCGGCCAGGTCCTCCGTTTTAGCCTTCTGACCTTCCGGTTCGATCATGGTGTAGCTGAGGATGAAATTTACGGCGGAGAACGGAACCGGACGGTATTCGAACGACGAACCCTTCAGAATCCGAAGAGCTTCGGCTTCGTCCTTGAACTGGACCGTCAAGGCCAGGACGCCGCCGGCGGTCGTTGTCGCGCCTCCGGCCGCGTCCTGTTTGACGTAAACGTACTTGTAGAAGAAGAATTGGGGCCGACCGAAGGACTTGGCCAAGTCGAGGCCCGTCGGCACGTAGTGGTAGACGTTCCGGTTCTTGTGGTCGGGGAAGATGAGAATCCGGCCGCCGACCGTCTCGGGCCGCGTCAACAGCTGGGCCGCCGACGGGCCCACGACCGTCAGGAAGACCGCGAGCCCCAGAAACGCCTTCAGCCGGTCCATGGGCTATTTCTTTTCGTAATAGGCGTAAACGAACGGATCGGTCGCCTTCTGCCAGCCGCTGGAGGCCTTGGTGCTGTCCTTGAAGAGCCAGGTGATGTTGTATTCGTAGTCCAGGTTGTTGGCCTCGTGGAAGTAAACATAGTTGACGTTCAAAGGCTCGCCCTTGCGAAGGACCACCTCCTTCTGCAGCTCCCGGCCGAAGTTCTTGTGCTTGAACTGGACGGCAATGCGGATGATCCCCTTCGCGGTCATGTTCTCCTCTTCGGCCAGAACCTCGATATACCTGTATTTATGGGGAGGAGAGAGGACGATGACCGGCTGGGATGTCCGGATCCAATCTCCGTTGACCTCGAGTCCGCCGATATAGCTCCAGACGGGCTTGTATTCGTATTCCAGCCACTTCTCGGTGGCGTCGCCCTTCCTCCGATATTTCAGCGACAGCGTATTGCCGTCTTGGCTGAACTTGGCCTTGTTGAAAATGAGGTCCTCCGTGACGGACTTCATGTCGGCGGCCTGGTATTCTTTCTTGAAGGTGATCCCGGCGAAATTGATGAACTGCTGGAAGGTCTCCAGGTCTTCTCCGTCCAGGATAACGTTGACCGTCCGCTCCTCGAAGGTCGGGTCATCCAGGTCGACGACGCTGAAAAGCTGCCGGTTCCCGCCGTGCTTCTTGTGGAGGTCGCCGATATTCCCCGTCAGCGGGATTTCCCGCTGGTCCCTTTTTCTCCGGGTCAGGTCCACGGTGTACTTTCCGGTCATCTTCACCGTTTTTTGATAATAGCCCGCGTGCGCCTGTCCGAACAGATTCCCGAACCAGTTGCTGCCGGTCGACGCCTGGGATTTCCCGATGTCCTCGGGTTTGACCGGCTTGGCGTCGAACATCATCTTCGTGATTGTATTGTAGACCGTCTCGAGCAGCTCGTCCATCTTAGTGTCTTCGCCGATGACGTCGAGCTTGATGGCGCCCTGCTCACGGAGTTCGGCGTAGATCTTCTGGATCTGGGCGCTGACGAAGACGTTCCCGGCTTTCATCTTGAATTCCCTATGGTTGTAGACCTTGTCCCAGTCCACGCTCAGGACCGCGCGGTAAGCAGGCGTCAGGCCCTGGTAGGTCATGACGAACTGGACGGAGACGTCCGACGTCGGCTGCTTGAACGACTGCAGGAGGAGCGTCGAACCCTCTTCGGTCAGGGCGATGGACACGGCGGCCTCGGAGCCGGCGAGGAGCGGCGCCTTGCCGGTCCCGCAGACCTTGCGGGAGAAGATTCCGCCTTCCCCGGCCGAAGCGGAGATGATATGGAAATCACCCTTGACGAAAACGACAGGACCCAGGATCTTGCCGTTCTTATCGAGACGGGTGAGGTCTCGCTGGGCCCTGTCCAGCTCCTCGCGCGTCAGCCCAAAGGTGCAGAGAAAGTGCAAGATCCCGCCCGTGATCTCCTTGCCCGTCCGGACGTACTGAATGAAGCTGAACTTCGGGGTTCCGTCCGGCCAGGTAGAGATCCGCGGGGCGAGCGGCATGTAATGATAGCCGTGCTCGTCGGCGTGGTCCCTGAAGAGCAGGATGTTGCCCACTTGCAGGGGCCCGACGTCGAGCAGGACTTCAGCCTGGACGACGAGAGGCAAGACGGCCGCCGCCAGGGCCAGCGCCGAAATCAAGGCCCGTCTAGAGCACATGGTTCTCCTCCTCTATTCCTGATGATGCCTTGGTCGCAAATCCGGTTTCCATTTGTCAAACTCCCGCTGCCGGATAATCGGGAAAAGCGCGCTTCAGCCCGCTTTCCGGAATACTTTCTTGATATGAAACGTACCCAGCGTGAGGTCCAAGGAGTCCGTGACGCTCTCCCATTCGGCCGATTCGGCCGATTCGCCCGTTTTTAAAACGGCTTTGATCTTGTACTCGAACGCCAGCTTTTCCTGGCTGGAAAGCGGCAGGTAGACGGTCACGGCATCCTTGAGCTTTTCCTTGCTCAGGTCCACGGCCGCCGCCAGGCCGTCCTTGGCCTGAGGGCTGAGATAGGGCGACCTGATTTCTATGTGGATTTTTTCTATCTCGATGGGCGGGTCGTAGGAGGCCGGATTAAAAATATCGGCCAGCGCCTCGAGGTTGACCCTTCTCATCCGTTCGATATAGGAGACGACTTCTATCGAGCTCCAGATCCTGTCCAGGCATTCCTGGGAATCGAAATCCGGCGCGATATCCATCCAATAGTTCTTCAAATAGCCTTTAAAGAATGCATCCACCTGCGGATTGATCGGGGCCGATTCTGCTCCTGTTTCGGGACGCGTTTTGTCCTTCCCCAGCTCTTTCTTGAGAATTTCGAGGGCTTGTTTTGCCAGGGTATTCTGGGGCTTTTTTTCCTCGGGTTTAGCGGCCTGGATCGCCTGGGCAATCGCCGCCGTCAGCAGCGGACCGGGGACCAGCTTGACGGTGACGCTTCCCGTCCCCTTTGGCGGGATCGTGACCTCACCTTCACATCTCAATTTCCTGTAGACTTCGTCGCCGCCGGGAAAGCGGAAACGCAGGTTGACAGTCCCGACAGCAAGCGGAAACCCGGACAGGTTCTGGACATTGTGAAGGGTGAGGAGCGAGGTGGTCTGGTTGAAGGAATAGCTCAGGCTCTCGAGGGGAGAATACATTCGCCCGGTGAAATATTTGAGCCCCACCCTGATCGGAATTCCCAACTCCCTGTCGCCCGACTTGATCCTCATGCTGGAGGTCAAGCCCTCTTTTTCGAGCAAGGGCTTGAGCTGAGCCAGCGTTTCAGGCGTCATGCTGATGCTGATGGGCAGCTCGCTCTCCAGCGATCCGAACGTGGGAATCCGAATATCGGCGATTTGCCAGTCCTCCCATCCTTTCATGTCGATGATGTTCGCTTCATCATAAGGCAGCGACAACAGCACCGCTTGAGGGCCAATCGCTTTTTTCAGGGCGCCCTCGAGGATCTTGACGTCCTCGGGAATGATGTTTGCGCGCAGCGACAGAGTAATCCGCACTTTCTGGTCCTGGGTCCAGACGGCGCTGATCTTATAATTTTCAGAAACCTCGTCCCTAATCAGGTCGATTTCCCGGGGTAGGAAATAGTACGTATTGGGACGCTGGTTGTCCAAATAAACCGTGTTCATCAAGCTCAGGGGCTCCTCGACGGGAAGAGTCGGCCCATTGCTGATCTGGTGTTTGGGAGGCGGCGGACCGCTGGGCGCAAGGATAATCGGCTTCATATCGATCGTTTTGAAACGCTGGGGTGATCTCATGGCCGGGGAGGCGGGAGCTTTGGTTGGGGCCGGGACCGCGGGTCTGAGAGCCAGGTCCTTGGCGTTCGAAGTCACGATGGCCGCCGATGCCCAGATCGCACCCAGCTGGGCTGTAGGCTTATAAGCGCGCGTCAGCAAAGTGAAAGATTTTGTCTGGCCCCCGAAAGCACTCAAGTCGGCGGCGAGTTCGTCAAGTCCATTATCGTATTTGGCTTTTTGCTCGGCGATGACCTTGAAATCATTTTGTCCGGGAGAACGGATGACGACCTGAAAGAACGCCCCGTCCGCGGCCTGCGCCCCCCGCAGGAATCCCACCCGGGCAACGAATCTGGCGTTAGCCGGAATGGGGACGTTCGGGTAATTTCCGAAGATCACTCCATTCTGGATCAATTCCGGCCGCGTCTCCAGGATCAGGGGGTCGACCGTCCCGTCCTCAAGCGTCGCATTGGCGAGGCGCCCCACGAATCCATGGGGATCATCGCCCGGACCGTTCCAGGAAATTGCCCCGGAGGGGTCAAGTTTGCGCCACCATTTTGCTTCTTCGCCCTTTTGAATGAAATCGTAACCGGGGGCCAACGGGGTCTTGAGCTGTTTGGCCAATTTCGTTTGATCCAATACGTTAGCTCTTTGGCGGGCTTGGCCGGCGGCAGAAACCGGGCAAAAAAGGCTCGTTAAGGTTATTAAGACCAGCGATAAATGATACCCCGGAGGATTGTCGCGGTTACCGGCAAACAATTTCATCGCATCCTCCTTCGCCCGAACGAATAATAGGAATTTTCTTTTCTGCTCGGCTCAGAAACAGAGTTGATCTCTCCCTTAAATCCCATCCCGCCACCGCGGGAAAATCATAAATCCTCGTTGAGGGGATGTCAAGGAATTGATTCCGAGCTTATGAGGACGGAATGTCGCGGAGCGCTAAAAAGTAAATTCCTATCCCATTATCAGGCCGTAGACCGGAGCTTCGATCACCTCAAACTGACATTCATTAGGGATAGGAGTTTCCTTTATCCGCGATGCGGCGAATTCCCGCTCCGGACGATGAATCTATCCTCCTCTCCATGCCGAAACTGTATTGCCAGCCGGGCGGCCATGTCAATAACCGCAAAAATCACGCCCGAAGACCATATCCGGACAAGAAATCCTCTCAAACCGGCTAAAAGACAATCCGCAACGTAAGGCGTAAACGTAAAAATTACAGGCAGCGGTTCCTGCATTTCCTTTGGTTTGTAGAGCGTTCCGTGGAGCCGGATCCCATCGCGAACGGGGATCTTGACCCCTACTCTATAGAAACACCCTTGGCCGGTTCGAGGACCTGGCCGGCCGAGGAGGTAAAAGCAAAGACAAGGATAAGGCGGGCTGCTCAGAATACGTGAAGCTTTTTCATAGCTATACTTCTCCCCTATTTGCCGCTCACCAGACGACGGGCATGAGAAGATAGAGGAACCCGGGAACGCGGCAGGCCGCTTGTTCGCAAGCGGCTTTATCGGATACGGAGCGGCTTGGGATCGGGAGTCTGGACCGGCACGAAGCGGGCCGGATCCTCCTTGGGCGCTCCTCCCGAATCGAGATGGACTACGGGCCCTCCAGTCTTGAGCCAAATCCAGACCATGCCGCCCAGGTTCATCATCTTGGTCTGGAGACGCAGCTGTCCGTTTTCCTCGCTTATCACAGCCGGGCAGATCATGGCTCCGGAGGACCTTCCGTTTTGTCGGGCAATGAATCGGATATTGGGAAGGCCGACGAGGTCGATCCGCCAGAATTGCTCCTCGACGGTGATGGGTTCCTTCAGGCTCGTAATCTTGGTCTCGAACAAGCCGGGCGTGGTGGTGGCGGAGACCTGGGCCCTCTGTCCGGCCGGTTTCTCGGCGCCGGCCGCGTCCGCCACGAAAAGATCCCACGTTCCGATCAAATAATCGGGTTTATAGCCGGACCATCCGGCAAAAAGCGCCTCCATCTCCTCGTTCCTGATCACCTCGTAGGACAGCTGGAGCGAGGACTGGCGCCCGTTCATCTTCTCGACGAGCAGCCTGGCTTGGTAAGAACCGGGAGGCTGAAGGCCGAAAGAAAGCTCAATCCCTTCTTCCCAATTGATCGGCTTCGAACGGGCCAGGGCGAGCTTGTTGTCGGGCTTGATGACTTCGAACAAGGGCGTCACTTTCAGGTCGGCCGGCAGATCCTCGAGCGTGATATTCCTGTAGATGACCGAGCCCGACTCGGTTCTTTGAATCGTCTTGATGGCCGTAACGCGGGTCCAGATCCGGTCGAAATAGAGGACGGCGTCGACTGGTTCGGCCCCCATAGTGGAATGGGTCAGTTCGGCCGGACACGAGAAATCGTCGTCTTTCCCGATGCTGGTCAGATCGATCGTCCCCTGGGTAAGCTCCTTGCCGTTGTAGAGGTACGCCCCGATCCCCTCGAATTCCGAGGAGATGTCCGTCGCACCGTCCTTGTATTCGATCATGTCCAGGTCGGCGGTATGGGCAGCCTCCGCGACCGCCTTCTCATGCTTCAAGAACCAGTTCGGGTCGGTCAGGATCGTTTTGGAAATGAGGAAGAAGTTCCTGCTTTGCTCCTCCACGAAGCCGTCGTAAACCCACGTCCAAAGAATATTCCGTCCCTCGATCCGAGCCTTGAAGGTATGTCCGGAAATCGGCGCCACCTTCGTCACGGTCGAGCCCTTGGGGTCGACGATCCGGAGATCCGAAAGCTTGACCTCCGAACGGTCTGCGTCCTGGCGGGCGTGCACGGCGGCGAGGAAGGCGGGCCACCGGCTGATCCGGGCCCAGTGGGTTTCCACGTAACGGGGCGATACCGATTTCGTGAGGACGGGCGCATAGACCGCGACGCCGTTGGACAGGCGGCGGTCCTCGTTGTTGAGAGCCAGGACGATGTATCGATCGAAGGCGGCCTTGAATTCGCCGTACGCGGTTTCCGCGGGAAAAGGCTGAAGAATGTTCCGGATCCGCTTCATCATATCCAGGAGGTCCAGACTGTTCAACCCGTCCGGTCCGTAGCGATAGTCTTCGCGCCCGGCGTACGACTCGGAGAAAAAGAGCGCCCGGACGAAGGCCGGCCAGGACCGGTCCAGAAGAGGCGTCAAGGCGGCCAGCAGTTGCTCCAGTTTCTCGACCAGCGGATCGAGCTCCTTCATGTTGACGACCGAAAGCGTCGCGCTCGCATCGGATTCCGAATCATAGAATTGGTCGAACGCCTTGACGATCCTGGACCCGACGTCCAGCGTGCCGGTTTCGGCCCGCCCGAAGAGCGGCAGGACGAGGTCGTAGGGCCACCCTTTTCCGGGTTCGAGGTTTTCGGAGGCGATCATGGCGTCGGCCAAGCCGGCGATCTCGACCGCGGTTTCCAATTGGCCCATATGGCACATGTCGAATCCGACGAGGTCGAACTTGCCCAGGCCCGCCCCGGCGAGCCCCTTCCTCAAGCCTTGACCGAGGCCGGGCAAGGAAAGGCTGGACTCTCCGCCGCGGCCGTTGTCCTGATCCATGGCCATCGCCGCCCACCCGCCGCCGTGATCCCAGAGGATCATCATCGTCCGGCGGGAGGGGAAGCTTTTCAAGGCTCCTTCGGCGAAGGCAGCCAGAATCTCGGGACGGCCCGTGTCGATTTCGCCCAACCGGGCCAGGACGGTCGAATCGATCTTGCCGCGGTCGGAATTCGGCCGCAGGCGGTAGACCCGGGCTTCGCTCCAGTCGCCGTCCGAGGTGTTGAATCCCCGGCAGCGGTCGATCAGAACGATAACCTCGACGCCCGAGTCCGGGAGACCGGCCTCGATTTCATTCATGTCGTCGAGGGCGAATCCCTCGAGGTTGTTGTCCCCGGCCATGTAAATGAGAATGGTCCATAACCGTCCGGGATCCTCGGACCGAGGCGCTAGGCTGCGCAGCGCGGCCAACGTTTGTTCGAGCTTTTCCTCGACGGGACGATTCGGATCTTGGGACAGTGACAACACCGCAAGGACTCCCGAGAAAACCAAGAAGGCAAACGTCTTGCGAAATCGCGTCATGGGATTCACTCCAAGCCCGCGAAAAATACCTGGACGGAGGTGAAGAGGGCGTGGATTTGGGTGGTCCATTGGATCAGGATCCCGGTTTCGACCTCATAATCGGACCAAGAGGCATACCCTCCGGTCTGCTCGCGGAGGGTCACGACGTTGCGGCCGTGCGGGGCGACGCCCGTAAAGACGACGGCCGTGCGGGCGCCGGTCACCGGATCGGCGTCGATTTCGACCTCGGCCCCCCGAAAATTCCGGGCGACCTCCTGCAGGCCCAAGGGAGGAAGCCAGAATCCGCTCGCGGAACTGGCGCCCGAAACCACGAAAGACATTTGAGGCTGGACGCCCTCCTGCTCCATCTTGAGCTGGCCGGCGATGAAATTGGGACCTTGGGCCGACTTGTCGAGCGTGTAACGGATGCCGGATTGGAACGGATAACCACCGGGGCTGGAGATCGTCCGGCTGCCCTCGAAGACCAGGCGCTTGGTTTTGAATATCCAGGCCGGCGGACGCCCCTCGATCCAGGGAAGTTTCCGTTCGCGGATGCTCAGGAACTCGATCGTCGTGACGGGCAGAAGAACCGCCCCCGGGAATTGGCGGCGGGACTCGCCGAAAAAGAGGGCGATGCCGGTCTGCGCATCAAAAACATGCCTGGACACGGCTTGCCCGGCCGGATCGGCGTATGTGAACGTGACGGCCTCGACCTTTTTATTGAACACCTCGTAAGGGCCGCGCTCGACTTTCCAGAAACGATCGGCGGACAGTTTCTCGGCAGCCTTGACCAGGACGCGGGGATGCGCCCAGAAATCGCCCAGACCCGCCGGCTTCGAGAACCCGGACGAACCGGACGGAACCCAACCCCCGGCTGCTCCCGGGGCATCCAAGAGGCGGTTCCAATTCGAAACATTGCCCGAGGCCGTGCCCTTGGCCACGGAGGTGATGTCCACATGAGCGATCCCGGAGTTGGCGGTCTCGTAGCCGGTTCCGATCACGTTCATCGCCGCGGCCGACATTCTATAGGTGAGGCGGACGCCTTCCCTCAGCCATTCCGGGGCGCCGGCTTGCTTGCCTTCGGCCTCCAGGCCCGCGAACGGCGATTGCGCCGACGCCATTCCCTGGATCACGAGGAAAACGACGAAGAATGCCCAGGCCGTATTTCGTGAGGTCTTCATCTGCAGATATCTTTGAGACCTTGGGACGCGGTATAAAGCATTCCGACGCCGGAAAGAAAGAACGCGACCCGGAGTGTTTGGGCGATTTCTTCCTTGGTGGCGCCGGCTTTCATCGCCTGGGCGGCTAAAGCTTTCACGCCGGCGGCCGCGCCATTGGCGGCATCGAAAGCCATCGCCATCAGGAGTTTGATTTTCCGGGGCAAAGCGCCTTCACCATAAATGAGCGCATCGCTGTCCCGGAGGTGTTTCATTATCGCCGGGTCGAGCTTTTCCAACGTTGCCAACGGATGTTCGGGCATGTTCGCCTCCTCTCGGATGGAATTATCTTATCAATAAAGAGGTCACGACTTCCATAAAATTGACTTCTTCCGATCCCGGAAGATAGAATCCAGATGAATCTATCCTCCTCTCCATACCGAAACTGTATCGCCGGCCGGACGGCCATGTCAACAGCCGCAAAAACCGCGCCCGAAGACCATATCGGGACAAGAAATCCTCTCGAACCGGCTAAAAGACAATAGGACTAATGGAGAAACGCCCGCCTTCCGCACCTTCCCCCGATGGGCGTTGGCGTACAGGCTATAGTACCGAACCATGACCTGATCCACTTCGCCCTCGGTCACCAGAAAATGGAGGTGGGGATGAAAATTGATCCGCTTGGCATGGCAGGAGGGACAGAATCCGCGGGTCTTGCAGGAGAAGGTCAGGAGATGATCTGCCCGGCAGCGCGGACAGCGGATCCGGGCGAATCCGCAGCGCGGATTGCCGCAATCAAGATACTTCTCGACGACGTCCTTGACGATCGGCCGGAAATACCCATACTCCCCCTCGAACCGGCTCTCATACTCGGCCAGAACCGCCCCCGAGCGATGCCCAATTTAAGCCCCGCCATGTCCGCTTTGCCGCAATAGTGGAGGGCTTATATGACGGCTACCGCGGTGATACAATAATGGTCGCATGTGATGCGGAAACTTGCCGTGACCCTAGCCCCATTAGTTTTGTAGCCGACTATATCGTATACGTAATCTATCTCACCATAGCCGCATTGGACTGTGAACGTAGCTCCAAGGTAACTGAACGTAGAGCAACTCAAGATCTGGGGAGGGGGAGACGGCGACGTCGAGTTGCTACAGGTAAATAAGGTTAGAGTGACAAGCATCCAAATAATACCAATTCCGATAGTTAGTTTTTTAAAGTCCATTCTAACCCTACCTTATTTTGATTTGCCACTAATTATTTATGGGGAGATCTTCATTGTCAAGGCGCCGAAAACCGCGCCCGCAGATCATATCGGGACAAGAAATCCTCTCGAACCGGCTAAAAGACAATAGACCCCCATCCCCTATCAAAACCACTCGTCCTAAAAATACTCCGCCCGCTCTTCGGCCTCGATCAGGGCGACCTGCTCGAAGACGCCCGACGGCGGCGGCTTCTCCGCCACAAACACGAGCTTGAGGTGATCGATGATGCGGTCCACGGCCTGATAATCGGTTAGGAAGGCGATGACCTTCATTTGACCACACTCATGAAGCCGCTGACGCTGCTCCATGAGTACTGCAAGGCTGCCGCACTTGGGGCAGATAAGCGGATCGACCTCGTAGACTTTCCGGATCATGGCAGCGCTGCGCAGTCCTAGATGAGGCTTCCGAATTAGGGCCGCCCAGCCCTTGGAAGGGACAGGCTTCAGATCGTCCTCGGCCATCCGCAGGGCTAGCGAGGGTTAACCCGTTCTTTGTTCCCGTAATCGTCCGTAATTGTCCGCAATTGCCCGCTTAATACTTCCCGTCCATCTGGAATTCGGCGCTGTCCAGCCAGAATCCCGAGCCCGTCACGGAATCGTACTGGGCCTGGAGAAGGTCGTAATGGAACCGCTCTTCGTCGGAGATGCTGATAAAGATGTCCTTGGCCGTCGGATCGTCTCCCGCTTCGGCGCAGTTTTTGAAAAAATCGATCGCTTTGAGTTCGAGCTCCATCCCGATCCGGAGGGCTTCGATTTCGCTCTTGTCCTTGGCCTGCTTCAGCCGCACGACGAGGTCTTCGATGACCGCCGATTTTCCCGCGACCACTTCGGCCTTGACGTATTGTTTCCATTCGTCGGAATGGATGACGGCGCTGAAGAGTTTGCTGAAAGCGGCGAGGTGTTTGACTTCCTCTTTGGCCAACCGTTGGAACATTTTTTTGCCGAGCGAGTTGGGGGTTATGTCGGCGGCCTCGTTGAAGAATTCCTTGCCGCGGATTTCGAGCTTGATGGCTTCCTGGATGAATCCTTTGACCTGTTCGCTGATTATTGCCATTGAGAACTCCTCTTCGGGGGATATCCTTCGTCCCGCCGCGCGCTTGAGCCCCTGATCAAGCGGCGGCCGGCCGGAGGTTTCTAGCGCAATGTGCCTTCGTAATGAGCCGTGAGCTGGCGATTCTTCACGTCTTCCGAGGTGTAGGACGGAAGCAGAACGGGCGCGATCCGGTCGGTCGTGATCTTCGCCTTCTTCAGCTCGTTCTCGTAGGCCGTGACGTGCTCGAGGGTCATCCTGCCGATCTTCGCCGATTTCACCTCGGCCGCGGCGAACTTTCCGGCCCTCCGGCCGAAGACATTGTAGTCGAGGACGGAATTGCCCATGAGCCTGTTCCGGCCGTGGACGCCGCCGGTGGCTTCGCCGGCCACATACAGGCCTTTGAGGTTGGTCTCGCAGCGGTCATTGATCTCGACGCCGCCGTTCTGGTAGTGGAGCGAGGGGTAGACAAGCATCGGTTCCTTGGTGATGTCGATGTTGTAGCGGATAAACTGGCGGTACATGGCCGGGAAGTTCTTGTTGATATATCCGTCTCCCTGGATGATTTCGATCAGGGGCGAGTCCAGCCAGACGCCCCACCGGCCGCTCGGCGTCTGGACGCCGTTTTCCCGTTCGAGGCATTCGCGGATGAAGGCCGCGCTTTCCACGTCCCGCGGTTCCCTCGGCCAGACGAACAGCTCGCCCAACTTGTTGAGGGGCTGCCCGCCCGCGCCGCGGATCTTTTCCGTGATCAGAAAGCCGCCGATCTGCTCGGGAAACACTGCCCCGGTCGGATGATACTGGACCGAATCCATATAAAGAAGCTTGGCTCCGGCCTTGTAGGCCATGACCAAGCCGTCGCCGGTCGCGCCGTAATGATTCGTCGTGTCGAAGCCGCGGATATGGAGCCGGCCGTAGCCGCCCGTGGCGATAATGACCGCTTTGGCCTTGACCGTGAAATATTCTTCCGTCTCCATGTTGTAGAGCACGCCTCCGGCGCATCGCCCTTTGTCATCAAGGATGAGTTCGATAGTCGGCATGAATTCCAGGACCTTGATCTCCTGGGGATGATTGCGGACTTCATCCATCAGCGTCCGCATGATGATCGCGCCGGTGTAATCGCGGCAGGAATGCATCCGCTTCCGGGACGTCCCGCCGCCGTGAAGGACGTACATCGACCCGTCCGGATTCTTGTCCCAGACGACCCCGAGATCTTCGAGCCATTTGACGACTTCGGGTCCGTCCTCGGTCATGGCCCGGACGAGTTCGGGTTTGTTGTCGAAATGACCGCCCCCGAGAGCGTCCAGGTAGTGGATTGTCGGCGAGTCTTTCGCCGTGACCGCGGCCTGCATCCCGCCCTGCGACATCATCGAATTGGCGTCGCCCATGCGCAGTTTGGTGGAGATGATCGATTTCGCTCCGTTTTCCCGGGCGATGATGGCCGCGGCGCAGCCCGCGCCCCCGCCGCCGACGATGAGAATGTCGGTTTCGTAGTCCGGGGCGGTCAGGTTGAAACGGGAGGGATCGATGCGGCTATGGGATTCGAGGATATCGGCGACCTCGGTGGTCAGCAGCTCGCCCTTGTTCGGGCCGACGTGGATCGGGCGCCGCGATTCGGGCTTATAGTCCGGATGAAACTTGTTCAGGACGTCCTCCCGCTCCTCGGCGGACATCGGAGGAAAGACGTTTTTCCCGGATTTCTCGAGCTCAAGTCTTTTCGGCCGCGATTCCTCGACTTTTTTCAGGGAGTCATTCATATATGCTGGATACATCGGCGTCTCCTTCTATTCGTTGTCCCGGGCGTAATATTTCTTTTTGAGCTCGTCTTTCTTCATCTTTATCAGCTCTTTGTATTCGGCGTCATACTTTTTGGACTTGACCTCTTCGATCCGTTTGTCCAGGTGTTCGCTCTTCTTCTTGAGGTATCTCCCGTAGAGCCTCCGGCCCAGGATCCCGACGTTGTAATGGACGATTTCCGCCGGACAGCGGATCGCGCATAAGCCGCAGCTCAGGCAGTCGAAGGAGAGATCCATGACTTTTTCGACGTCGCCCCGCTTGGCCGCCTGGATGTAATCCATGACCTCCAGGTCCTGGGGACAGGATTTGGTGCAGGTGTTGCAGGCCACGCAGCGAAAGACCTCGGGGTAGAGTTTCTGGAACGTCTGAACATTCGCCTTGAGCTCCTCGAGGTTGTATACGGGTTTATGCGCTGGTATGGCCGGCAGCTGGGACAGCCACATCCCCTCCTGGACAAGGGTCATGCAGGCCATGCCGGTGTAAATCTTGTAATCGCCCGGCATGCGGTAAACCGTGGCGCAGGCCCCGCAGAATCCTTCCCGGCAGCCGGCGCCCCGTTTGATCTGGTACCCGGCGTATTCAATAGCCCCCATGATCGTGGCGTCGGCCGGGACTCGATGGGCTTTGCCCATGATATAGACCGTGAGCATCTCTTTGCCCGGTTCGTGTTTCGCACCTTGGGGTTTGGCGACTTTCTTCGGCTTTGTCCTGGCCTCTGTCTTCGTTGCGCTCATCGTTTCGCTCCTTCCTTGGAATGCCCCGCGCCCTCAATATTCTTGAGGAAGATTCTTCAGTTCCGCCCAGGAATAGACCGGCCCATCCTTGCAGACGTAATGCCGGCCGATGTTGCACCGCCCGCACTTGCCGATGCCGCATTTCATCTTGTTTTCGACGGTCGTGTAGATCTGGGCGTCGTCGAACTTGAGGTCCTTGAGGGCCTTGATGACGGTCTTGATCATGATCGGAGGACCGCAGGTGATGGCGATGGCGTTTTCCGGCGACGGTTTTTTGTCCAGCACGTTCTGGGCGACGAACCCGACGAACTCGCTCCATCCGGGTTCGGCGACGTCGACTGAAAGATGGACGCTCATCTTCTTCTTGAGCGCCTCCAGCTCCTCGTGAAAAACGATATCCCCGGACGTCCGGGCCCCGTAGATCAGGGTCAACCGGCCGTAGTCCTCTTTTTTACCGAGCGTCATCTGGACGAGGCCCCAGAGGGGAGCCAGGCCGATGCCGCCGCCGGCGAAGACGATATCCTTTCCTTTCCATTCTTCCAGGGGAAAGCCGTTGCCGTAGGGCCCCCGGATACCGATGATATCCCCGCCCTCCATGTCATGGAGGGCGGTCGTCACCCGGCCCGTCTTCAGGATGCTGAACTGGAGGTAGTCCTTGACCAGGGGCGACGAGGAGATGGAGATCATCACCTCCCCTTTTCCGAAAACCGACAGCATGGCGCACTGGCCGCAGCGATAGGCGAAGCCACCGCCGTCGAGAAAAGCCGTCCGGAATGTCTTGATCGGCCGGACGCCC
>Ga0315286_10002871_pt1 | contig 16170 bp, 15 predicted proteins | sample YL17G10_0_MG_FD_205038 | JGI IMG/M metagenome (GOLD analysis project Ga0315286, IMG submission 205038) | Sediment microbial communities from Yellowstone Lake, YNP, Wyoming, USA - YL17G10_0 | ecosystem: Environmental > Aquatic > Freshwater > Lake > Sediment | place: USA: Wyoming | collected...
TCCCGTAACCCCTATGACGAAGTCATCGATGACCCCCCGCGAAATCGTCCAGGAACTGGACAAGCACATCGTCGGCCAGGCTGCTGCGAAGCGTGCGGTCGCCATCGCGCTGCGCAATCGCTGGCGCCGCATGCAGGTGGGCGAACCGCTGCGAGCGGAGATCACGCCCAAGAACATCCTGATGATCGGCCCGACCGGCGTCGGCAAGACCGAGATTGCGCGACGGCTGGCACGACTGGCGAACGCCCCGTTCATCAAGGTCGAGGCGACGAAGTTCACCGAGGTGGGTTACGTCGGCCGCGAAGTCGACTCCATCATCAAGGACCTGGTCGACGTCGCCGTGAAGATGACGCGCGAGCAGGAAATGGAGAAGGTGCGTCACCGCGCGATGGATGCGGCCGAAGAACGGGTGCTCGACGAACTGCTGCCGCGTCCGCGCGCGGCGTCCGGCCCGGCGATGGGTTTTGGCGTGCCGGCGGACGAACCGCCGCCGACGGCAAAAGAGAGCGACACCCGCCAGCGCTTCCGCAAGATGTTGCGCGAAGGCCAGCTCGACGAGCGCGAAATCGAAATCGAACTGCGCGCGGCCGGTCCCGGCATGGAAATCATGGCGCCGCCGGGCATGGAGGAGCTGTCGCAACAACTGCAGGGCATGTTTGCGAACCTCGGCGGCAACCGCACTAAGTCGCGCCGACTCAAGGTCAGTGAAGCCTTCAAGCTGCTCACCGACGAGGAGGCCGCCAAGCTGATCAACGAAGAGGAGCTCAAGACGCAGGCGCTGCGCAATGCGGAGCAGAACGGCATCGTCTTCCTGGACGAGATCGACAAGATCGCGAGGGGGCAGAATGCCGTCTCCGGCGTCGACGTTTCGCGCGAAGGCGTGCAACGCGATCTGCTGCCGCTCGTCGAGGGCAGCACGGTCAACACCAAGTACGGCATGGTAAAGACCGACCACATCCTGTTCATCGCGTCGGGCGCCTTCCACATGTCGAAGCCGTCCGACCTGATCCCGGAACTGCAGGGCCGGCTGCCGATCCGCGTCGAGCTCGAAGCGCTCAAGGTCGAGGACTTCGTGCGCATCCTCACGGAGCCGGACGCCTCGCTCTGCACGCAGTACGGCGCGCTGCTTGCCACGGAAGGGGTGACGCTGAAGTTCGACGCGACCGGCGTGCGTCGCCTCGCCGAAGTCGCCTTCGACGTCAACCAGCGCACCGAGAACATCGGGGCGCGCCGGCTGCACACGGTGATGGAACGTCTGCTCGAAGCCATCAGCTTCGATGCCTCCGACCGCTTCGGCACCGAACTCGTGATCGACGGGGCCTACGTCGACTCGAGTCTCGGTAAACTGGCGCAGGACGAAGACCTCGCCCGGTACATCCTGTGACCACAGCGACGACGGACAAGGAGCGCTGGGCCGGGCGCACGCCCACCGAGATCAAGCTGCGCAGGCAGTCGCGCGTGCTCGACGTGGCGTTCGACGACGGGCAACGGTACGAGCTGCCGTTCGAGTACCTGCGCGTCTATTCGCCATCGGCCGAGGTGCGCGGACACGGCCCAGGCCAGGAGACGCTGCAGCTCGGCAAGCACGAGGTGCAAGTCGTCAAGGTCGATCCGGTCGGCAACTACGCGGTGCGGCTGGTGTTCAACGACGGGCACGACACCGGCTTGTACACCTGGGGTTACCTCTACGAACTCGGCGAGACGCGCGCCGCCAAGTGGCAGCACTACCTCGACCGGCTACAGCAGCTCGGCATCCCGTACCCCACGCAGGTTTCCAACAGGAAAGCCTGAGCGGCACCGAGCCTCAATCAGCACAGGACTGCGGACGATGCAGCTCGATCACGTGACCCTCCTGGTTTCCTCGCTGGAACGCAGCATGCCGTACTACGAACGGTTGCTGCCGCTCATCGGCTTCCGCAAGCAACGTAATCATGTGTGGACGGACGGCGCGGGCTTCTTTTTCCAGTTCCTGCAGGCAAAGACGGATGCGCCGCCCTACGAGCGTTACGGCGCGGGCATGAACCACCTCGGTTTCGGGGCGACCTCACCGCAACAGGTCCATGAAATCCGCGCTGCCATGGAGGCCGCCGGCTTTCCGGTGCCGCAGATCCAGCAACTGTCCGGCGCCACGGCGCTGTTCATGCAGGACCCCGATGGCATCCGCTTCGAGGTCACGCACTACCCGCCCGGGATGCCCGTCGTCGATTGAGAACCCGCGGGCCCGCGCTCCGGCTGACCGGGTGCGCCGGACCCTGGCCACCCATGTGCAGGGTCGGAACGGCGTAGAATGCCCGTTCCCATGAGCGAAACAGCCCCACCCCGCAAGGCCCCCGCCTCCGCCGCAGCGACCCCGTCGGTCGATTTCGGCTACGAGGAAGTGCCGGCCCCAGAGAAGGCGCGTCGCGTCCGCGCCGTGTTCGATTCCGTCGCCGACAAGTACGACATCATGAACGACCTGATGTCGGCCGGCGTGCACCGGTTGTGGAAGCGTTACACGTTGAGCCAGACCGGGCTGCGCCCCGGCATGTCCGCGCTCGACGTCGCGGGCGGCACGGGTGACATCGCTGCCGGCATGGCCCGACAGGTCGGCGACAAGGGCCTCGTGGTGCTCTCCGACATCAACGCGGCGATGCTCGATGTCGGTCGCGACCGGCTGTTCGACCGCGGCCTGTTGCGCAACGTGCAGTTCTCGCTCGCGAATGCCGAATGCCTGCCTTTCGCCGACGAAACGTTCGATTGCGTGACGATCGGCTTCGGCCTGCGCAACGTGACGGATAAAGCGGCAGCAATTGCGTCGATGCGGCGCGTGCTCAAGCCAGGTGGCCGGCTGCTGATCCTCGAATTCTCGAAACCCGTGTTCCCCGGCCTCAAACCCGTGTACGACGCGTACTCGTTCAGCGTGCTGCCGTGGCTCGGCGCGCGCATCGCGAACGACCCGGACAGTTACCGGTACCTCGCTGAATCGATCCGCCGCTTCCCCGACCAGGAAACGCTGCTGGGCATGATGCGTGACGCCGGCCTCGAGGACTGTCGCTGCCACAACCTGACCGGCGGCATCGTGGCCCTGCACAAGGGGTTCCGCTATTGAGCGCGAATCCGGTCAATGCCATCTTCGACCGGTTGTCGACGATGCTGAATCGCAACGTCGCGCAATCGGAGCGCGCCTCGGCGCTGGCGCGGCAACTCGAAGGGCGTGGGCTTGCGCTCGTGTTCGAAGGCACGCCGCTCACGTTTTATTTCCGCGTCGCTGACGGCCGTATCACGCTCGACACGCACGACGCTGGCGAGGTCGACGCGACACTGTCCGGCTCACCGCTGTCCCTGCTCTCCCTGGTCGGGCCGGGCGCCGAGGATCGACTGCGCGGTTCGTCGATCCGCATCGCGGGCGACGCCGAGGTGGCGCAGCGCTTTCGCGAACTGCTGCAGCAGGCCCAGCCCGATTTCGAGGAAGAGCTGTCGCGCGTCGTGGGCGATGTCGCGGCATACCAGGTGGCGAATATCGCCCGCAATTTCCTCGGCTGGGGCCGCAAGGCCGCCGATTCGTTTTCGACCAACGTGGCTGAATACCTGCAGGAAGAAGGCCGCGACGTGCCGGCCCGTGTCGAAGTCGAGGAGTTCCTCGAAGCCGTCGACCAGTTGCGCGAAGCGACCGACCGGCTCGATGCCCGCCTGAGTCGCGCCGAATCCCGCGCCAGGCCAGGAGCGAAGTAGCACGATGCACTCCACGCTCGAAGCGCGGCTCCTTTCCGACCAACCCCCAACCCCTATCCCCTAACCCCTTCCCAATGCGCTTCCGCGTCGCCACCCGCCTGCTCCAGATCCAGCGCGTGCTCGTCCGCCACGGGCTCGACGAGATCATTCTCGCGACGCACCTGTTCCGTCCGCTGCGTTTCGCGTTCTACCTCTCGCCTGCCACGTGGTTCGAGCGTCGCAAAGGCGGTCCACGCGGCGAGCGCATCCGTCTCGCACTCGAGGAGCTGGGGCCGATCTGGGTGAAGTTCGGCCAGGCATTGTCCACGCGACGCGACCTACTGCCGATCGACATCGCCGACGAGCTCGAGAAACTGCAGGACCGCGTGCCGCCGTTTCCGGGGGCGGAAGCCAAAGCCATCATCGAGGGCGCTTACGGCAAGCCGGTGGGCGAGGTCTTCGCGGAGTTCGACGAGACGCCGCTCGCAGCCGCCTCGATCGCGCAGGTGCACACCGCAAGGCTGCGCTCGGGTGAGGAAGTCGTCGTCAAGGTGGTGCGGCCCGGCATCCGGGCGAAGATCGAGCGCGACCTCGAGGTCATGTTCGTGCTGGCCCAACTCGCGCGCGACTACTCCCGGGAAGGCCATCGCCTGCGGCCGTACGAGGTCGTGCAGGAGTACCAAAAGACCATCCTCGACGAGCTCGACCTGATGCGCGAGGCGGCCAACGCCGCGCAGTTGCGCCGCAATTTCGCGGGCTCAACGATTCTGTACGTGCCCGACGTGTACTGGGATTACTGCCGGCCCGAAGTGATGGTCATGGAGCGCATCCACGGCGTGCTCGTGAGCAACATGGACGAACTCCTCCGTCGTGGCACGAACATCCAGGCACTCGCCGAGAACGGCGTTGAGATCTTCTTCACGCAGGTGTTCCGGCACAATTTCTTCCACGCTGACATGCACCCCGGCAACATCTTCATACAGACCGACGACCCGCAGCGGCCGGTGTACGCGGCGGTCGACTTCGGCATCGTCGGCTCGCTCGACGCGCGCGACCAGCATTACCTGGCCGAAAACTTCCTTGCGTTCTTCGACCGCGACTACAACCGTGTCGCGCGCCTGCACGTGGATTCAGGCTGGGTGCCCAAGGACACGCGCGTCGACGAACTGGAGGCGGGCATCCGCACCGTGTGCGAACCCATCTTCAACAAGCCGCTGTCCGAAATTTCCTTCGCGCAGGTGCTGATGCGGCTATTTGAAGTCGCGCGCCGCTTCGACATGCGCGTACAGCCGCAGCTGATCCTGCTGCAGAAGACCTTGTTGCAGATCGAGGGGCTCGGACGACAGCTCTATCCGCAACTCGACCTGTGGAAGACCGCGCAGCCGATCATGCAGGAATGGGGCGCAGACCGGCTGAGCGGCCGCAACATCGCCCAGGAACTGCGCCGGCAACTGCCCGACTTGTCCGAGTCCATACGAATGCTGCCGCAGCTGCTGCAGCAGTTCGTGCAGAAGGCGTCCGAAGGCACGCTCCGCATCCGGGTGGACGATGAGTCTTACGAGGAGCTGCGGCGCGAGATCCAGGCGAGCGCCAGACGCCGCGACCAGACCATCATCGGGGCCGCGGTGTTGCTGGCGGGGATTCTCTGGCTGGCTTTCCGCACGGACTGGATGCCCGGCGTCCTGCTCACGGCTGCGGGCCTGTTGACGGCATTGCTCGCGCGCCGTTGAACGACTGCCCCCCTTTTCCGCTGCGGCGGGAGGATTGCGGCAAGGGTTACTTCCGGGCGACTTCGATCCAGGTGGTCAGCGCCCGGGCGCAGAGTTCGCCATCTTCATCGAAGATGGCTGTGCCGCACCGGCACTTGCGACCTTCGCTCGCAATCAACCAGCCCAGCACCATGCAGGCCTCGCCGACGTGCACGCGACGATCCACGTGCGCCTGCATCTCGCCGAGCAGCATCGACCGGGGCGTGTCGTCGATCGCGGCGAAGTAGCCGGGGCAATCGAGCGCGGCCCAGTGAAACTCGACGGCCACCTTGCCGTCACCGCGGTCCAGGTCGTCCGCCGGCATCCAGGGCGCAGCGACCATGCCCGAGTCGAGCAGTCCTGGGAAGATCCGCATGCCATCGCCACGGCGACGGTGCGGGCCGCACACGAAACAATCGGGGAACGAGTGCTCGCGAAACCCCACGTAGTGCTGTGATGCCCAGACCGCCTGCACGTACGGCGGCGCACGCGGAACCTCGAGCTGCAGCGGTCCGGCCGGCGTTCCGGACGCCACCACCTGCTCGCCGTGCCGCAGCCGCCAGAGCTCGTCGGTTGCCGTGTGTTCCAGCGCCAGGGGCGTGTCGAGTGGAGGCGGCGTCAACAGACGGATGCGCAGTTCGGTTCCCGCGGCAACGGCGAACGCACCGCAGACATAGCCGCCATTGCCGGAATCGGGCGGTCCCTTGAAACGGCTGGCAATCGTCAGTGAAGTGGTGTCCGGCATCAGCGATCGGTTCCTGCAGCCACTGCGGCAATTTCGTCCGGTGCCGAGCACCGCCAACAGGCGTCAAACTGACCTTCCACACGCTCGCCGCAACTGCGGCAGATCCAGTCCGGCGACGGGACGACGGCGGCACGCGCGGTATCGATCAAGCCCCGTGCATGCAGGACGTCGCCGTTGCGCAGGACCCAAAGCTCAGGCCAGCATTCCACGAACGGGATTTCGCCAACGGCGCCACCCAAACGCTCGTTCCCCACGTAGCACGCGATGCCGGCCTGCTCGAGCAGGTTGCGCAGGTGCGCAATCTCGATGATCGACTCGGCCGTGTGAACCTTGCGCAAGTTTCGCTCCCTGCGGTGGCTTACGTACTGCGGTAAACGACCGTTTCGCGAGTCGGCCCACCCCGCTAGCATGGTGGGATGGCAAACACTTCACCCGCTACCTTACTGTCCCGGCGCTTTCCGTCAAAGCGCGCCTTTATAACCGGTGCTGCGAGCGGGCTCGGCCTGTCGATGGCCCGGCTGCTGGCCCGTGATGGCTGGACGCTGGGCGTGCTCGACCTCGATCGCGAGGCCTTGGAGCGTGCGGTCGCCGAGCTGCGGACCTCGGGTGCCGCGAGCGTCACGGCTTACCCCGGCGACGTCGCTGCGCATGAATTCGTCGCCGCATCCGTGACTGGCTTCAGCCAGGCAAACCAGGGCCTGGACGTGATGGTGAACAACGCGGGTGTGGCCGTGGCCGGCGCGGTCGAGGCCACCCCGGTCGATGACTGGAACTGGATCGTCGGCATCAACCTGCTCGGGGTCGTCTGGGGGTGCCGCACGGCCTTGCCGGTGATGAAGAGCCAGGGCAGCGGCCTGATCTTCAACATCGCGAGTTCCGCGGGTTTCGCAGCGGCGCCGCAGATGTCCGCTTACAACGCCACCAAGGCCGGCGTCATTTCCCTGAGCGAAACGCTGGCGAGCGAGCTGGCGGGGACGGGGCTGCAGGTGTCGTGCGCGATGCCGGGCTTCTTCCGCACCCACCTGCTCGACCACATGCGGGCGCCGCCGGAAGAGAACCGGCTCGCGCACCGGATCATGGACAACTCGGGTCACGACCCCGACGAAGCCGCGCTCGCCTTGCTCGGAGCCGCGGCTGCAGGCGAACTGCACGTCGTCTGGCCGCCGGAATACCGCTGGGCGTGGCGGCTCAAGCGCTGGTTCCCGCGCTGGTTTCTCAAGCGAGTGCAGTCTTTCCGGGATGCCCAGGCAAGCAAGGCGGGTCGACCGCCAGGATGAAACGGGTGTAGATTTCGGGCAGCCGGTCGAGGACGTGTTCCTTGCCGAGCATGTCCCCGTCGGCGATGGCCGAGCGCAGGACCGAAAGCGACAGCGCCTCGACCGCCTCGCGCGCCACGGGGGCGTAGCTCAGGTGCCAGGGCTCGATGCCCGCACCGCCACGGTCCGAGCCATAGGGTCGGAAAAAACCGAAACGACCCATGTTCCGGTCGAGCCAGCCGGTAAGCCGGCCGAACACGCCGCCGGGAACGTACTCCGCGGGCACCAGCTCCGCCTGGTAGCCCGTCGGCATTGCTGCGGCGTCGATCACGTCGATGTCCGATCCCCAATGGTGCCGGCTGCCGCCCGGAATGGCGGACCACGCCAGGATCGCGTCGACCCGCTGCGGCTCCGTGAGCCTGGCATGGTCGAGCAGCGCGCCGCTGCGATCGTAAAGCGGCCGATCGCCCCGCCATTTGCGGTTCCAGAGCACCAATTGCCGGTCGAAGTCCCGAAAGCTCGAGATTGCCTGCAGTTCGATCCCCTCGGCGCGCGCGGCGTCGCGCATGCCGAGGAATGCGGCCACGGCCTCGTAGTGCAGCGCGCAGCGCGGCGCGTCCAGTTCGATGACGTGGGTGCGGGCGCGACCCGTCAGTTCCAGCGCGTTCATGCGGTCGGTGTTCCCGGGATCGAGGTCGGATATGATGCCGCGCAAGCGGTCGAACCGCACACAAAATAAAGAGATCGAGGGGGCGGGGGAAACAGCCCGGAGAACTCAACGTCGATGGTCGGACTGGCACTCAAGCTGCGTTACGTCTTTGCCGTACTGACGGTGGGTGCGCTGCTGACCGCGGGCGTCGCCGTGGTCACCCATTACTCCGAATCCGTCGAGCAAGAGGAACTCCGCGCTGTCGATGCGCAGCTGCACGCGATCCCGGCGCCGGACCCGCGCGTCACCGCTGCGCGCCAGCGACTGCGGGAAGTCGCCGAGGAGACGTACGACGAACAAACGGTGCACATTGCGATCGCCGGCACCCTGCTGACGCTCATGGCGGGCCTGGTCGTCCTGCTGCTCATGATCCGGATCGACCGCGCGCTCGTTGCGCTCATGGACAACGCGCAGTCGATCGGTCGCGGACGCTACGCCGAGCCCGTCGCGGTCAGCGGCGTTGCCGAAGTAGCCGCGCTCGAGAGCTCGCTCGAGCAGATGCGCCAGGCGCTCACCACCACGACGATCTCGCGCGACTTCCTCGACGATGTGCTGAACGGCATCAAGGACGCGGTGCTCGTCATGACGACGGACGGGCGCATGCGAACCGCAAACGCGGCCGCGGCCAGCCTGTTTGGCGTGCCCGGGCAGGAGCTGATCGGCGTCGCGTTCAGGGACCTGATCGCACCGGACCACGTGGCGGCTTTCAACCTCGAGCGGCTGAAGGCCGCGCCCGGCGAAACAGTGATTCGCACCCACCGCGGCCAGACCATTCCGGTGTCGGTGCACATCTCGTCCCTCGGACGCGAACCCGCGGCCGGCAACCGCGGCACGATTCTGGTGCTGCGCGACATCACGGAACGCAAGCGGGCCGAACGGCGGATCCGCTACCTCGCGCGGTTCGACACGCTCACGAAGATGCCGAACCGCATGCAGTTCCAGCACCAGCTGCACCAGGCGATCACGCGCAATACGCGGCAGGGACGCGGACTCCTGCTGTTGTACATCGACGTCGACAACTTCAAGGAAATCAACGACACCTTCGGCCACGAAACGGGCGACCGCGTGCTCGAGACCATCAGCGAACGGCTGACCCGGACGCTGCCGCGCGAGTCGGTCGCCGGTCGCCTGGCAGGCGACGAATTCGCCGTGTTCGCCGAGGGCATCCTGGGTGAACAGGCCGGCCACCAACAAGGCCACGATCTCGCGCGACTCGTGCTGGGCGAGATCGCCAAGCCGGTGCACCTGCCCGGCCAGGAGATCGACGTCACGGCGAGCATCGGCGTGGCGCTGGTGCCCGAACACGCCGACAACGTCATCGACCTGATCCGCAACGCGGACGCGGCGATGTATCACGCCAAGCGCCAGGGCCGGAACTGCCACGTGTTCTACGTGCCCGAGATGAATGCCGCTGCGGTCGAACGCCTGCTGCTGAAGAGCAAGTTGCGCCGCGCGCTCGAGCGCGACGAATTCGTGCTGCGCTACCAGCCGAAGGTGGACCTCGCGAGCGGCGAAGTGGTGGGCTCCGAGGCCCTGCTGCGCTGGCGCCTGCCCGGACATGGCGAGATCGCGCCTTCGCAGTTCATCCCGCTGGCCGAGGAATCGCGCCTGATCCTCGACATCGGCGCATGGGTGCTGAACCAGGTGTGCATCGACTATTCGGCCTGGCAGCAGCGCGTGCGCGACCCAGGTCGCGTTGCGATCAACCTGTCGTTGAAGGAACTGAGCCAGGCAAGCTTCATTCCACGCTGCCGTTCGGTGTTCGAACGGCACAACGTGTCCGCTTCCTGTGTCGAACTCGAGATCACCGAGACGACACTCATGCTCGATGCGGAGCGCACGCTGCCGCTGCTCGACGAATTGCGCTCGATGGGCATCCACCTGTCGATCGACGATTTCGGCACGGGGTATTCCAGCCTCAGCGCGCTGCAGCAGTTCCCGATCAGTACGCTCAAGATCGACCGGTCGTTCGTGACCAACGCCGCGACCGATCCCGACGACGCCACCATCGTGCGCACGATCATCGAGATGGGGCGCAGCCTCGGACTGCAGGTCCTCGCGGAAGGCATCGAGACCGAGGAGCAACGGTACTTCCTGCTCCACAGCGGCTGCCAGATGGGCCAGGGCCGCTTGTTCGGCGACGCCATCTCGAGCGACGCGTTCCTGGAATTGCTCTTGCGGCAGGCAACCGGCGAACACCCGGTCCTGCAGGTGCAGGCCTGACGCAGGCCGTGCCCGCGGCATCCGCCACGTGAATCCAATCGCGCCGTGCCCGAGAATGGTCGGGATACCGGCTCGCTTCGCCCGCCGGGAACCCGCGAGTTTTCGCACCAGCCACAGCCAGTCGCCGCCGCACGCCACCCCGCATGTATTCGATCAAGGCCGTTTCACAGGCCACGGGCCTGTCCGTGGCGACCCTCCGGGCGTGGGAGCGGCGCTACTGCGTGGTCGTGCCGCAGCGGGACGACCTGGGCCGGCGCGTGTATCGGCCGGAGGACGTCCTGCGGCTGCGTCGCCTGCGGGAAGCGACGGAGCGCGGGCATCCCATTGGCCGGCTGGTGCAGATGGACGAGCCGGGCCTCATCGACCTGCTGCACGAGGCAGGCGCCTGTGCGCCGCCGGTCGCGGCACCTTCCGCGTTCGTCCAACGCATCCTCGAAGCCGCCGAGCGCTACTCGTCTGCGTCGTGTGAGCAGGCGCTGACCCTCGCCATCTCGCTGCTTTCACCCGCACGGTTGATCGACGATGTGCTCGAGCCGCTGCTGCGTGAGGTGGGCGAGCGCTGGCATTCGGGCCGGTTCTCGATCGCACAGGAGCGCCTGGTGTCAACCAGCGTGCGCAAGCACATCGGCCTGATCGTCGAGACCTACGACCGCACGGCCCGCCGGCAGCCGATCGTGTTCGCGACGTTGCCCGGCGAACGCCACGAGCTCGGGCTGCTGATGTCGGCGATGATCTGCGCCAGCCACGGCTTCAAGGTGCACTACCTCGGGCCCGACCTGCCGGCGGAAGAGATCGCGCGCTACGCGCGCGAAGCCGATGCGACGCTCGTCGCCATCAGCGTGATCCTGCTCGAAAGCGCGCCCGCCCTCGCCTCGCAGCTCGCGGTCATTCGCCACGCGCTCGGGCCCGGCGTGCCCGTATGGGTCGGCGGGCAAGGCGCGCAGGGCATCGACGAGGCCACACTGCCGCCCGGCTGCCTGGTCATCGGCGATCGGGCGGAACTCGAACAGAGGCTCGATATTCTGCCGCGCTGAGCGCAGCATCGATCCAGTGCCAGTGTTTCGCATGGCAGCACCGCCCGGCCGCGCTGCTCGCCAGCACCAGGGAATGTCAGATGACCAGCGCCAACGTCGCCTTCGACTATGACTGGGTGATCATCGGCTCGGGCTTCGGTGGCAGCGTTTCGGCGCTGCGACTCGCCGAGAAGGGTTACAAGGTCGGCGTGCTCGAGGCCGGTCGTCGTTACCGCGACGAGGACTACGCGAAGTCCACCTGGGACTTGCGACGCTTCCTGTGGGCACCGTCACTGGGACTGCACGGCATCTTCCGGCTGACGCCGTTCAAGGACGTGTTCATCGCCAGCGGCTCGGCCGTCGGCGGCGGCAGCGTGGTGTACGCCAACACGCTCTATCGGGCCGCTCCCCCGTTCTTCACCAACCCGCAGTGGTCCGGCCTGAATGACTGGGCAACTGCCCTCGCTCCGCATTACGACACCGCCGAGAAGATGCTCGGCGTGCAGACAGTGCCGCGCGCCAGCGACGGCCAGCAGCTGCTGCAGGAAGTCGGCAGGCATTTCAACGTCGAGAGCACGTTCCACCGCACGCCGGTCGGCGTGTTTTTCGGCAAGGCCGGTGCGACGGTGCCGGACCCGTATTTCGGCGGTGCCGGCCCCGAGCGGACGGGATGCACGTACTGCGGCGCGTGCATGGTCGGCTGCCGCGAAGGCGCCAAGAACACGTTGGTCAAGAATTACCTCTGGTTCGCGGAGAAGCACGGCGTAGAAATCCACGCGGAGCGGCAGGTGGTGGACATCCGTCCGCTGGGTGCCGCGGATGGAGCTGAAGGCTATGTCGTGACGACGGAGCATCCTGGAGCGTGGCTGAGCAAGCGGCGGCGCACGTTTACCGCTCGCGGCATCGTCATGTCCGCCGGCGCACTGGGTACCAACCGGCTGCTCGCCGAGTGCAAGCTGTCGAACGCGCTGCCGCGGATCAGCGACCGGCTTGGGGAACTGGTGCGGACCAACAGTGAGTCAGTGCTCGCGGTGACGCTACCGGAGGGCATGGCGCGGCCGTGGAACGATGTCGCCATCAGCGCGAGCGTCTACCCGCGACCCGATACGCACATCGAGTTCGTGACTTACGGGCGCCACGGCGATTTCATGGCGCTGCTCTATACGCTGCTGACGGGAGACGGCACCCGGTTGACGCGCCCCCTGCGGTGGCTCGGCCAGGTGCTGCGGCACCCGCTGACGTTCCTGAAGACGCTCTGGCCGGTCGGTTGGTCGCGACGCTCCATGCTGTTGCTGGTCATGCAGAGCCTGGACAACGCCATTGCATTCCGCGCAAAACGCGGCTGGTTCGGCCGCGTCTCGCTCACCACGGAGCAGGATCCCGCAAAGCCGAATCCGACGTTCATCGACGTGGGCAATCGTGCGGCCGCATGGCTGGCGCAGCGAACGGGCGGCTACGCGCAGAGCATGCTGCTCGAGGCCTGGGCCAACATCCCGACCACGGCCCACATCCTCGGCGGCGCGGTGATCGGCCGCGACGCCGCGAGCGGCGTCGTGGACCAGGACAGCCGCCTGTTCGGCTACCGGAATTTCCTGGTCTGCGACGGCTCGACCGTTCCGGCCAATCCCGGGGTCAACCCGTCGCTGACCATCACCGCAATGAGCGAATATGCGATGAGCCAGGTGCCCGCCAAGGACACTGCAACCGCGACCTGACGGCGATAGACCGCGCGCAAAGAGCGCAGCGAGTGGCTATTTCACCGGCAACGCCGCGGCAGCGGCCTGCACGCGTGCAGCGATGTCGCCCACGACCTGCGCGTTCGCGCGATCGAATGCCGCGACGACCGCACTCAACCGATTCTCTGACGCGGGCACCGAGGCCTCGCTGACGAAGCTCGTGACGCGTGCGAGTCGGCGCGAATCGACCAGGCTCGCCTGCACTTGCACGTAAACCACCGGTGCCGCGCCCGGGGATGCTGCGTCGGCGCCCGTTGTCACCACTTCGAATCGTCGCAGCTCCACGTCGAGCAGGAGTTCCGTCGGCACGCGAGCCGGGGCGGTAATTACGCCGCCGCCGAACTGCGCCGTGGCTGCCAGCGCGCTGACGAGGTTTTGCTGCAGCATCTGCGGGGCGGATTCGGCCCAGCGTGCAGCGGAGTAATAATCGAAACGATTGCCCGCGGAGTGCACGGCGATGCGATCCGTGTCTATTGCAGCCGCAGCACGCGGACGAGCGACCGCGATGGCGAGCGCCGAGGTCGATTGCGCCGCACTGCCCGCGGCTGCGTCCGCCGCGGTGGCGACACCGAGGCGGAAAGTATCGGGCGGCTCGGCGTCAGACTGCAGCAGGCTCCCCGTACACCCTCCGAGCAGCAGCGCCATCGACGACGCGCAGGCCAGCCTCGGGGCCAGCCGAAGATGAGCCCTGGCCGTTGCAATCGTCATCGCGCAATCTCCACGCCGGCCGCCTTCGGCTCGAACAGAACACTCGACGGCCGCTCCCGCAGCGTGCGCGCGAGCTCGCGCACTTCGTTGCTGGCACTGCGGGCGTCGATCACGAGTTGCTGCAGTTCCGCGACGCTGGCGCCGGCGGCCTTGCCGAACCCGCCGTCGCTCTGGTTCAGCAGGCGATCAAGGGCATCGGCCGTGCGGGCCAGCTTGTCGGAAGCGATGCGTGTGTTGGCGAGCGTCGCCTCGAGATCGGGCTGCGCCTTGCCCAGCGTCTGGTTCAAGCGGTTGGTGAGTTCGAGCGTCGAGCTCGAAATCCCGCGCAGTTCGGTCGCCAGGGCACGCGCTTCTGCCATCGTTTCCGGCAGGTCCCCCGAGGCTTTCTCGACGTGGGCGAGCGTCTGTCCGACCGAGCGCACGTTGTCGTCCGACAACACGAGCGCGATGCGCGAAAGCACTTCCGTGGCCTGCCCGAGGATCTCCGGCAATTGCTCAATCGATGCTTCGATGCTGCTCTTGCGCGACGGTATGACCAGGTGCTGGGTTCCCTGCTGCAGCGCTGTCGTGCCGGACGTATCCGGGTTCTGCTGCAGGTCGATGTAAAGCAAGCCAGTCAAACCCAGCAGGCCGAGCTTCGCCAGCGTACCGCCCGAAATCGGCGCGCTGGAATCGATGTCGACGATGACCTTCACCTGGCCCGGGTCGGCTTTATCCACGCCGAGGCGCGTCACGCGGCCGACGTCCACGCCGAGGTAGCGCACCGGGCTGCCCTTGGAGAGGCCGCTCACGGTGCCCTGGAAGTAGATCTCATAGGTCTGGTAATCGCGCTGGTCGCCACGTCCCGAATACCACCAGATGAACGCCACGGCGGCGGCCACGCAGGCCAGCGCGAACACGGCGAGCGTTGCGTATTTCGCGTCACGCTCCACGGTTTTCTCCTGCGCCGGCCGGGGCCATCACGCGCCCGCGCGCACCGTGAAAGTATTCCCGGATCCACGGGTGTTCGTTCCGGACGATGCCGGGCAGCGTATCCACGATGACTTTGCCGTCGACGAGCACCGCGACACGATCACATGTCCGCGCAAGGGTGTCCAGATCGTGAGTCACCATCACCACCGTCAGGCCGAGCGTGCGGCGCAGGTACAGGACCAGGTCGTCGAAGGCGGTGGCTGCGATCGGGTCGAGGCCCGCGGTGGGCTCATCGAGAAACAGCAGCGCCGGATCGAGCGCCAGCGCGCGCGCCAGTGCCGCGCGCTTGATCATCCCGCCCGACAGCTGCGCAGGAAACTTCGCGCCTGCGTCGACCGGCAGGCCGACCATGCGCAGCCGCAGCTCGGCCAGGCTCTGCAGCGTGGCTTCTTCCAGCTCGAGCAACTCGACCATCGGCAGGATCACGTTCTCCGTCACGGTGAGTGACGTAAACAGCGCCCCGTGCTGGAACGTGACGCCGTAGCGCTGCTTCACTTCTCGCAGCTCGCGGTCCGACATGCACGTGATGTCGTGCCCTTCGACCTCGACCACGCCGGAATCGGGCTTGCGCAACCCGAGCATGGTCTTCAGCAACACGGATTTGCCGCTGCCGGAACCGCCGACGATGCCGAACACCTCGCCCGCATGCACGTCGAACGACACGCCGTCGTGCACGGTCTGCTGGCCGAAGCGGTTGACCAGGTCGCGCACCGAGATGATCACTGCGGGAGTGGCGGCGGCCATCAGAAATCGATCTCGAGGAAGAGGATGGCGAACAGCGCGTCGGCAAAGATCACGAGGAAGATCGATTGCACCACGGCCACCGTCGTCAGCCGACCGAGTTCACGCGACGATTCGCGCACCTGCAACCCGCGCAGCGTGCCCGTCAGGCCGATGAGCAACCCGAACACCGGCGCCTTCACCAGGCCGGCCCAGAACGTCGTGGGCGCAATCGCCTCGTCCAGCCGCGCCAGGAACTGCGGCCAGGACAGGTCGATCAGGTAGCGCGTCAGCATCGCGCCGCCGAACAGCCCCATGAAGTCCGCAATGACGGTGAGCAGGGGTAACGCGATGATGAGTCCGAGGACGCGCGGCAACACCAGCACCTCGTACGGATCGATGCCCATCGACTCGAGCGCATCGACTTCGTCATTGAGTTTCATCACGCCGAGTTCGGCCGCATAGGCGCTGCCCGTGCGGCCCGCGACCATGATTGCCGTGAGCAGCACGCCGAGTTCACGCAGGACACCTAGCGCCACGATGTCGACGGTGTAGATCTCGCCGCCGTACGGCCGCAACTGTTGCGCGCTGATGTACGCCGAAATCACGCTGATCAGGAAAGCGATCACTGCGACGACTGGCACGGCCTG
>Ga0315286_10002872_pt1 | contig 16167 bp, 15 predicted proteins | sample YL17G10_0_MG_FD_205038 | JGI IMG/M metagenome (GOLD analysis project Ga0315286, IMG submission 205038) | Sediment microbial communities from Yellowstone Lake, YNP, Wyoming, USA - YL17G10_0 | ecosystem: Environmental > Aquatic > Freshwater > Lake > Sediment | place: USA: Wyoming | collected...
TTCCCCAATGTCGGGGAAGAGCTCCAGCAGATACAGTCAGGGGGCGCCACCACAGCCGTGTGCGAGACCTGCTTTGCCGCGCGCGGGTTCGAGAGAGGAGAGGAGATAGAAGGCGCCAAGGTCGGCAGCCTGACGAACGACCTGTTCAAGTTCGTTTCAGAGTCGGACAGACTCGTCACAATCGCGAGGTGAAGGAATGGCATCATCGATTCTAGTGTTGATCACAAAACCGCCATACGGGCTCGAGGAGGCCTTCGCCGGACTGAGGCTAGCGCTTGCGATGGGGGTCAATGGCATGAAGACCTCCGTGCTCTTCGTCGAAGAGGGCGTATACAATGCCGTCGGGACGCAGAAGGCGGAAGTCCTGAAGATGCCGTCGAACATCGACGCGACCAAGGACCTGTACGAATTCGACGTGCCCGTCTACGTGGTCAGTGAGGACCTCGCCGCCAGAGGGATTCAGGAAGGCATGCTATTCGAGGGGCTCAAGGTCGTACCCGCAACGAAGGCGAGGGAGCTGATGGCCGAGCACGATGTCGTGACCACCTTCTGAGACCGGGTCTGTCAGTCAATTCCTTTTATTAGTATCCGGGCAATCCCATGGCGTGAAATTCGGGATATTGGAACGGGACGGCCTGGCGAGGATAGGCTCGCTCGAGATCGATGACATCAGTGTCAGGACTCCTGCCATAGCCTTCGTCGACACCGAGAGATACCCTGCACCACCGGGCGCGCTCAAGCTGAAACGGGAATGGACAGGGGGCAAAGGCGACGTCGTCATTGCCTCATCATCATTCTCGGCAGAACCAAAACGGTCCGAGAATCATGCCCTTCTCCATCCTGGCTTCCGCGGATCACCATATGCAGAGGAACATCCTAGGGATGACTTCGCCCTGCCCCGAGACCCCGCTGGATTGCTGCTCGATTCCGAGAAATTCATCGCCGCCATCACTGGCTTGAAGGGCGGACAGGATCTCATCCGACCCACTTTCTGCTCGGTCATGGGGACGCCACAAAGGCTCGCCTTCCTGGCATACTGCGGGTTCGACGTCTTCGACTCCATCCCGTTGATCATGTCAGCGGAGAACGGCTGGTACTTGACCACCACCGGACAGCTGGTGTATGACAAGGTGGAGGAGCTGCCGTGCTCCTGCCCTGCGTGCTCGGCCGGGAGAAGGGGCAAGGACGAGCTGCTCCACCACAACTACTTCACAGCGATCAACGAGCTGAGACTCGTCAAGCACTCGATCTCTGAGGGCATGCTCAGGGAGCTGGTCGAATCACGGATCAGGTCTGAACCGTGGATGGTCCAGAACCTGCGCTTGCTCGACCTTCACCACCACGATCTGCTCGAGATGCATGCGTCCATCAAGGGGACGAGGTTCCACGCGGGCTCGAAGGAGTCGCTCACGAGGCCAGACGTACTCCGATGGCGAAAGCGCTTGGAGCAGAGGTACACGCGGCCTGAGGGAGCCCGCGTCCTCCTGCTGATCCCATGCTCCGCGAAGAAGCCGTACTCGCTCTCGCAGTCGCATATGAGGTTCAGGCAGGCTATCTGGGACAGCGGGAAAGCCAACCTTGTGCACGAGGTCATCGTGACTTCTCCGCTAGGCCTCGTCCCCCGCGAGCTCGAGTTGTTCTACCCAGCCAAGGACTACGACATCCCCGTAACGGGTCACTGGGACCGCGATGAGAAGAAGATGGTCGAGGAGATGGTGAGCTGGCTGGTCGAGAGCCAGAAGTACGACCTCGTCATATCGCACCTGGGGGATGAGCGAGAGCCTGTCAACTCGGTCCTGAAGGATTTCATGGACACCTCGCATGGAAGCCCCGGGTCGAGGGAGAGCTTGCTGAGATTGACGGACGCCATCAAGGCTCATGCTCCCGAGATGCAAGGTCCGAAACGAGGAGCGAGGGATGTCGACGACATGCGTTCCCTCTGCCGGTTCCAGTTCGGGGAGGCAGGTGCAGACCTTTGCGAGAATGCGACCGTCTATGGGAGGTGGCCGAACCTTAAGATAACCACGGACCGCACTCAGCTCGGAATGCTGACCGGGGAGAGAGGGATGGTCTCACTTACCTTGGAAGGCGCGGCCCTCCTCGCCAAGAGGGATTCGTACTGCGTCGAGATCGAGGACTTCATGCCGAAGGGCAATCTCTTCGTCGTGGGCGTGAAGAAGGCAGGCAAGGAGATCCGGATCGGCGATGATGTCGTGGTGGTTCACGACAAGGAGGCGCGAGCGGTCGGAGTCGCAAGGATGACCCCTGTCGAGATGGACCTGGCGGAACGCGGGGAGGCCGTGCACGTCAGGCACGCACTCGCGATGCCTATCTGACGGGGCAGACTACTTTCACGCACCCCCTGCTGTCAGGCTATTGACCTCCATTTCCACTAGAGATACTCAACAGGTGTGAAAAATGGTAGATGCCGACCACTACAGCTGGGAAGAAGTATACGATCTGCTCGGGTGCGAGCCCGAGATCGAACCGACTGGACAGGCCGTTGAGAACTGAAGATAACCAACCATCCCAGATAGGTAGGAATTCATGCTCCTCCTACCTATCGACCTCCTTTTTTGGGGAATCCCCCCATCTCGCCAATCCACCCTACATAAAGGATTCTCCTCGAATCGGTCCGCAATGTCTCGGAGAGATGAAAAGTTTAAAGACTCATCCATCTGAGGCTGGGAGTGGAGAACAGCCCTTTGGACTTCGATACTCTTAAGACGGATGGCGATATTATTGGGCCGTCAGATAATATGATGGGATGCGAGGACACGCTATTGCTACTGGGAGGTCTAGAAGACCATTTCAGCCGTAGCGCTCGCGTCCGATGGCCGCTGATCATGCCATTCTCAAAGATCGCACCCGGTTTCGAACTGGAAGGCGCGGCCGCCGAACGAGAGAACAAGGCGAGGGTCTTCGTCGTTGACGACGAGGACTACATCAGGGACCTTTACAAGGACGTGTTCGAATCCGCCGGGCTCACGGTCTTCTCGGCATGCAACGGAGACGAGGCCGTGAACATCTTCAAGACACTCAAGAACAGGCCGGACATCATCATCATGGACCACCGAATGCCTGGCAAGGACGGCATCCAGACCACGAAAGAGATCCTCAAGATGGATCCTTCCGTGCCGATCATATTCTCAAGCGCCGACATATCGGTGCGCGAGCAGGCACTCGAGGCCGGGGCATGCTCGTTCTGGGCGAAACCGTTCCCGTGCAGTCTGCTGGTGAACGCGATGCTGGACATCGTCGAAGCCAAAAGACGATGAACACTGACTACATCTTGTATCTCAAGAGGGCGGCGATGCCGCCCAGTGACTCCAGCCTTCTGCCGGCCTCGTGAAGCGAGCTGATTATCACGAACTCCCCTTTCGCGTTCTCCGCAGCCCTGATCAGCTGGTCGACCTTAGGAGATCTGACCTTGGTGTCGAGTATCAGGAGCGTCTTGATCGCACCCGCATCCGCTGCCGATTGGACCTGCTTGTCGCCATAGGCGAACATGCCGTTCTTCCCCAGCTCGGCGAACAGCTCCTCCATCAGCTTGGTCTCCAACGCGACCCTACTCTCTTCGACGAACTTCCCGCCGATGCCCATCTTCATGAGCTCGTGGATCCCAGCCATGCCGGCCTGCCCCGTATGATGGATGACGATGTGCTTGGCCAGCTCAGGGTACTTCTCCTTCAGCCTCTTCGCGAGCGCCTCCTTCTGGAACCCTGGGCCCAGGATTATGACGGGCTCGTGCTTGTGTGAGGAGGCGAGCTTATCCGCCACGTCATCAAGGTACTCCTTCTCGGTGGACTTTGCCTCATACATCTTCCCGGTCGAGCTGCGAGTGATGGTCGCGTGCTCCTTGATCCCATACTCCCTGGAGGTGGCGATGACGGCCTCGGTGTCCTCTATCGCGATGAAGAAGATCGATGGCTTCTGTGAGGCCTCGACCGCGCGCTTTATCCTGTCGAAGTGCTGGGACCTCCACTCGGGCTTGACGATGGATATGGGCTCGTCGAGGGTGATCATCAAAGTGTGATGCTGGCCGATGTCCTGGGGCCCCTGCTCGATCTGTCCGAGGACCCGGAGCAGGTCCCCGGTCTCGTGGAACTCGACCTTCTGCACCCGGATGCCGAGGCGCATGCGCAACTTCTCGACGCGGTCCGGCCGGATCTTGTCCGACTTCTCCTCACCCCTCCGGTAGGTCGACGCGAAGACGAGGTCTCTCTCGTCTATGAGGTTGTACAAATGCCAGAGATCGTCCAACGTCTCTGGCATTAGCTTGATCTCGTTGGCCCTGGCGTCCTGGTGAAGTATCTTCATCCGAGTCTCAGATGTGATGACGATGACGACTTATCAAAGCATCGAGACTCCGCGCGCCATCCGAGAAAGTATATATCATCCGCGGTTAATCCTGACTAGTCAGTCAGAAGGGGAGCTGCGGAGCAGATTCAGATGGTAGAATACCTAGCGCTCGAAGAAATCCTGGACGAGATCAGGTCGGTGCCGTCCGTCTACGAGGCGACCATAGTCTCGCGAAGCGGGATGCACATCGCGGGGGACGCACCGAAAGGAGTCCACCTCGAGACCTTCGTCGCCATGTCCGCAATTCTCCTAGGTGCAGCGGAGACGGCCACGTCAGAACTCAAGGACAAACTCCAGTATGTCTCCGTCGAGCTCGCAAGGGGCAAGATGGTCCTCACGAGCGCCGGCTCGAGGGCGTTGCTCGTCGTGACGGCCTCCAGTGATATTACGACGGAGCTTCTTGCGTCAAAGGCAGTCGCGTTCGCGGGCAGGATCGAATCGAAGATATGAAGGGTTCACAGTCTCGTGAGGTCACCCTTGATCCATTCTACGAACACTTCCCATGAATAGTGGATGCCCTCCGACATGCTCCTGCTCCTGCCGCTGACAGAGGTCCTCTTCTTCCGTATCGCATCGAGCACATCGTCCTCCGTCGAGACGCTCTCGACGATGGTGTAGGCCTTCCCTACCTGGTCCAGCTCGTGAGCGTCGCTCCCTGCGGTGACGGCCGAGCCCTTAGATTCAGCGACTCTGCGGGCGTGCCGATTGCTGCTCGGGGACGAGCCTCCGTTGATGACCTCTATCCCGTCGAACGGGCGGCTCCTGGCGAGCTCGAGTCCGATGCCCGACGGGAAGCGTCTCGGATGCGCGGCGACGGCCACCCCGCCTGCTTCGTGGACCTTCTCGATCGTCTCTTCTACAGACAGCCCTCGAGGGACGAGTTCGTGGACGCCGTAAGCGAGAACATGGCCGTCCTTCGTCGTCAGCTCCACGGCCCTCACGAACACCAGCCCTGTCGCCTTGGCCAGGGTCTCGGCTTCCGTCCAGCTACCGATCGAGTTGTGATCGGTGATGGCGAAACCGTCGAGGCCGCACTTCTTGCACAACGAGACGATGTCCTTGGGAGGGGCGGAGGCATCTCTCGAGTAGCTCGAGTGAATGTGCATGTCCAGCTTCATCGTATCTTCGCACCGGCCTGGATATCGACATCGAAGACTATCTTGACCTTGTTAGGTCCGTGCATCACCATCGCCTTGTCACCGGCGATGAAGGTCGCGTACTTCTTGCCGGCTTCCGGGCTGTCGACCGTGCACTGCATCTTCCTCGAACCGAGGTCGAGGACTGGAGGGTTCGATTGAGCGATGGCCCCGGCGCGGATATCGAGCTTCTGGAACTCCTTGAAGCTGATCTGCTTCTGCCCAGGCTCCATGTCGCTCGAGATCTGGGTGCCTGCTGGAAGGTCCGTTTCGGGGGTCAGGAGAGCGAGCTTGCCATCTCCCTCCGCGGCCAAGAGCATGCCTTCGGACTTGACTCCCCTGATGGTGGCGGGCTCCAGGTTCGTCACTATGATCAGTGTCTTAGTTTTGAGCTGCTCGGGCGTGTAGAACTCCTTCAGACCGCTTATCATGTTGATCGTCTTGCCGATGTCCACCTTCATCATGTAGAGCTTGTCCGCGTTCGGATGCTGCTGCACGTCAAGGACCTTCCCCACCTTCAGGTTCAGAGCGGCGAACTGCTGGAACTCGCTCGAGCTCGCGACCTCTATCTTCGCGAACTGAGGCACCGGCTTCTCAAGCGCCTGCCCATCTCCCAGCGGGAGCTCGAGCCCTTTCCAGCCTACTTCTCCGATCGTCCCCTCCATCTTCAGCTGCTTCCAGATGTTCTCTGAGGAGAACGGCATGAACGGGAATGACAGGACCACCAACGCCTTGCATATCTGAAGGCTCACGTGGAGGACGGTGCCGCATCTCCCCTTGTCGGTGCCGATCAGGGACCACGGAGCGACAGAATCGAAGTACTGGTTCCCGAACTGCGCGAGGTCCATCACGGCCTTAAGGCCTCTTCTGAACTCGCATGCGGACAGGGCTGACTCGACCTCCTTCGACATCTGCTCTATCCTTGCAAGGGCGGCCTTGTCGCGGTCATCCAGGTCTCCCTTGACCGGGATCGACCCGAAGTTCTTGTAGGTGAACGAGAGCGCTCTGTGCAGGAAATTTCCGTATGTGGCGACCAGCTCGTTGTTGACCCTGGCTGCGAAGTCGTCCCAAGAGAACTCGCTGTCCTTCGTCTCGGGCATGTTGGCCGAGAGGTAATACCTGATGATGTCCGGTTTGAACCTCTGGAGCATGTCTGGAATGTCGATGCTGATCCCGAGGCTCTTGGAGAACTTCTGACCCTCGAAGTTCATGAACTGGTTCGCCGTGACATCGTACGGCAGATTGAGCCCTCCGACGCCGAGCAGCATCGCGGGCCAGATGATCGTGTGGAAGACGATGTTGTCCTTTCCGAGGAAATAGTAGCTCCTGCATTCGGGGTCCGTCCAGTACCTGGTCCATTCGTTCGGCTTGCCTTCGAGCAATGCCCATTCCTTTGACGCCGAGAGGTAGCCTATGACCGCATCGAACCAGACATAGATCCTCTTGTCCTCGAACCCTTGGACTGGGACCGGCACTCCCCACTTCAGGTCCCTAGTGATGGCCCTGTCCTCTAGCCCCTCCTTGAGGACATTCATGGTGAAGGTCCTGACATGCGGCCGCCAGTGCTTGTGCCCATCGACCCACTTCAGGATATCATCAGTGAAGTGCGACAGCTTCAGGAAGTAATGCTCGGTCTCTTTCAAGATAGGTGTGCCTTCGCATGTTTGGCACCTCGCCTCCACCAGCTCGTCGGCGTTGAGGTCCTTTCCGCAGCTCTCGCACTGGTCACCCCTCGCACGCTCGTAGCCGCAGTGGGGGCATTTGCCGATGACATACCTGTCCGGAAGGTACCGCTTGCAGCTCTCGCAGTAGAACTGCGGAGTCGACTTGAGCTCCAGGTGGCCCTTCTCGAGCAGCGTCTTGAAGAACTCCTGAGTGACCGCCTCGTGGTTCGCAGTATGGGTGCTGGTGTAGAGATCGTAATCGAAGCCCATGTCCGCGATTGCCTTCGCATCTAGCACATGATACCTGTTCGCGACGACCTCTGGCGAGACGCCCTCCCTATCCGCGATGACCGTTATGGGAGCACCGTGCATGTCGGTCCCGGAGACCATTATGACCTCGTTGCCGATGATCCGGTTGAACCTCGCGAATATGTCTGCGGGCATGATCGAACCCGCCACGTGCCCGACGTGTAGGGGACCATTGGCGTAAGGCCATGCGACGCATACCAGTATTCGTGCCATGTCGAACGACCGTTCGTCATAGAATGTGGCGCTCTTAAATCTACCCTTCTGCTTGGGGCCGGAAAACTAGGCCAGATAGGCAAATCAATATCAATCATGAGCGACATTATCGCGCCGATGGCCAACATGGACATCGCCGCGATCAGGGCGGATGTCGAGCCCTTCCAGAGCGAGCTGACCGACGAGTTCTATCGCAACTACGCTGGCCTGAAGGAAGGGATGTCGAGCGCTCCGATCTATTCGAAGTACGCCCACCTGTTCTCCGAGGATGCGATCAGCGCGATCAAGTCCTCCCTCGATGCGAAGGAGGGGTCGGAGGATGTCCGGTGGCTGAAGTACCTGCGGACCTTCTCCACGATGGGCCACATGGACAACTCGGTCAAGGAGCTCACTGACAAGGTGGTGACCTTCGAGGCCCGAGCGGAGGTGGAGTTCGAAGGGAAGAGCATCCCTTACAGGTTCGTCCCGATAGAGATCAGGAACGAGCCGGAACACGACCGGAGGACGAAGCTGTTCGAAGCGAAGCTGGTCCAGACCGAGCAGATGAACGAGATGCTCCTGGATAGAATGTCCACCCTGCACGATCTCTCGGGGATGCTGGGGTTCAAGAACTACCGGGAGTTGTGCTCGACCTTGAAAGGGGTGGACTACAAGGCCCTCGAGGAGCAGATGGAGGAGCTGTTGCGGAGGACCGAGAAGCTGTACGTCGAATCGATGGACGAGCTGCTCATGAAACGCACCGGCCTGCCTCTCACGGAAGCCTGGACCTACGACATCCCGTTCGCCTTCAAGGGGGAGGAGTTCGACAGGTACTTCGAGAAGGGGGAGCTTGTCGGGAGCCTCTCTTCGACGCTCCGGAACATCGGGCTCGAGCCTGACAAGTACGACAACATACACATCGACATGGAAGAACGGCCGAGGAAGGCCCCGAGGGCGTTCTGCTCCCCGGTCAAGGTACCCGACGACATCCGGCTGGTCATAATGCCTGTGGGAGGCTGGAAGGATTTCGAGACCTTCTTCCACGAGGGCGGCCACGCCTGGCACTTTGGGAACACAGACGGGAGGCTCCCGGCTGAGTACAGGTACTTGGGGGACAACTCGGTGACCGAATCGTTCGCTTTCCTGTTCGCCTACTTGACCTCGAACAAGCTCTGGCTGCAGGAAACACTGAGGATGAAGCAGGTGGACGAGTACATCCGATTCGTCCTGATCAACAAACTGATGTTCTTGCGAAGATACGCGGGGAAGCTGATCTACGAGCTGAAGATGCACAGCTCGAGGATCAATCCAGAGTTCGGAGATGTATACAGGGTATGTCTGCAGCGCGCGCTGAAGTTCAGGCACACGGGGAAGCACTATCTTGAGGACGTAGATGACGGGTTCTACTGCGCGGAGTACCTCAGAGCCTGGATACTGGAAGGCCAACTTAGGGAGGCGATGACCGAAGAGTTCGGGGAGGACTGGTTCCGGAACAAGAAGGCCGGAGCCCGGCTCAGTGAGCTATGGTCCTACGGCCAGAAGTTCAAGGCGGACGAGCTTGTCAAGACCGTGGGATTTGTCGACCTAGACCCAGAACCCATGCTCAGGGATATCGAGCGCGGCCTGACTGGTTGAGCCTGATATCTTTTAATATCCTCACAATATCCCTTGGATGATGAGGATCGCCATACTCCTCAAGGACCGTTGCCAGCCGAAGAAATGCAACCTTGAGTGCAGGAACTACTGCCCGCCCGTGCGCACGGGCGTGGATGCCATCGCGATGGGCCCCAAGGGCAAGCCCGTGATAGCGGAGGAACTCTGCGTCGGCTGCGGGATATGCGTCCACAAATGCCCGCTCGAAGCGATAAAGATAATTCAGTTGCCACACGAGCTCGAAGGCGAACTTGTCCATCAGTTCGGGAAGAACGCATTCAGGCTGTACAGGCTCCCAGTTCCCAGGAAGGGCCAGGTCATCGGGCTGCTGGGACCGAACGGCATAGGCAAGACAACGGCCATGTCCATCCTGTCCGGGCAGATCGTCCCGAATTTGGGAGACTACGATTCCCAAGGCGACTGGGACAAGGTCATAGAGAAGTACTCGGGAACAGAGATCCACGACTACTTCGTCGATCTCGCTGGCGGAAAGCTGAGGACGGCGATGAAGCCTCAGTATGTGGACAAGCTCCCGGCGATCCACAAGGGCCTCGTGAGAGAACTGCTTGAGAAAGTGGACGACAACCACAAGATGGACGAGGTGACGACTCGGCTGGGAATCCATGGAGTACTACCTAGGGACATCGCGAAGCTATCGGGGGGTGAGCTTCAGAGAGTCGCTTTGGCCGCGACCCTGCTCAAGGAAGCGGATGTATATTTCTTCGACGAGCCATCGTCCTATCTGGACATCTACCAGCGCCTGGAGATCGCGAAGGTCATCCAGGAGCTGAGCGAGCACAAGCAGGTCGTCGTCATCGAACACGACCTCGCGGTCATGGACTTCCTGGCGGACCTCGTCCACATAATGTACGGGGACGAGGGGGCATACGGAGTCATGGCCCAACCGAGGGCCGTGAGAACTGCCATCAACGTGTACCTGGATGGCTATCTCCGTGAAGAGAACGTCAGGTTCAGGGATACTCACATCAAGTTCGAGAAGAGGCCTCCGAGGAAGGAGTGGGAATCTGAGATACTCATCAGGTTCCCGGGGTTGACCAAGCGATTCAAGACATTCACTCTCAAGGTGAGCGAAGGCCAGATAAGGAAGGGCGAGGTCGTGGGAGCCGTTGGGCCCAACGCCACGGGCAAGACCACGTTCGTCAAGATGCTTGCGGGCGAAATCGAGCCAACCTCGGGCGAGGTCGGCGGTGAGGCCACCATCAGCTACAAGCCACAGTACATCAAGCCAGAGTTCGACGGGACCGTCCGGGAGATGCTGTCGACGAACATCGGGAGAGATTTCGAGTCGGGGTTCTTCCAGGCGGAGATAGCGCATCCGCTCAGCCTGAAGCATCTGATAGAGAAGGACGTCAACACGCTCTCTGGCGGCGAACTCCAGAGGGTCTCGATAGCGGAGTGCCTGGGCAAGACGGCGGACATCTATCTCATAGACGAGCCTTCGGCGTATCTCGATTCCAACCAGAGGATGGTCGCTTCGAAGACCATCAGGCGCGCGATAGAGAAGATCGGCAAATCGGCGGTCGTGGTGGACCACGATGTCTACATGATCGACCTCATCTCCGATTCGCTCATGGTCTTCAGCGGGGAGCCTTCGGTCCGAGGCACCGCCGAGGGACCGATGGGGATGAGGGATGGCATGAACAAGTTCCTCGAAGCGGTCCATATCACATTCAGGAGGGACCAGGACTCCGGTCGGCCCAGAATCAACAAGAAGGACTCGAGGTTGGACCGGGAACAGAAAGCGAGAGGCGAGTACTACTACGCCTGAGGCTCATCGCTCTTCGAGTTTCGCTTCCTGACCGCATGGACGTACCAGATGATGAGCGCCACCGCGCCGACCACGACTAATATGTCCATGCCCCGAAAGACGGAGCCGATCTCCTCCCAGTTGGGCCCGAGCCAGAACCCGACATATGCGAGCAGGGCGGTCCAAGGCAGCGACCCGACGAAGCTGTAGAGCACGAAGGGCTTGAACTTCATCTTCGAGATGCCTGCGGGGAGCGATATGACCGTTCGGATGATCGGCAGCAGCCTGGCTATGAATGTGGCCTTACCCCCGTATCGGGCGAACCATCTCTCCGCTTGAACGAGATGCCTCTCCGAGAGCAGCACGTACTTCCCGTATCGGAGTATCAGCGGCCTTCCCGCGTAGTAGCCGACCGCATAGGCGGCTATCGAACCCAGGGTACACCCGATGGTCCCCGCCAATATGACTCCCGGAAGGCTCATGACCCCCTGCTCCCAGACCAGAAATCCGGCAAAAGGCATCACGATCTCGCTCGGCACGGGCAAGGTCGCGCTCTCTAGCGCCATGAGCAGTATTATGCCCATGTATCCGTACTGGGAAATCCAGTCAAGTATCAGGTTTGTGCCGAACTCGATCAGGCCTACCATTGGACATTCGGTAACATCGGGTCGGGTAAAAACCCTTGCGTGACGCGTTCGAATGACTGGCTCGGCGTTGACGACCGGAAGCGTTTTTGTATCGACAAGTGTTTCGAGAACCGATGAGGCCAGCCGACATCCTCCAAAGCTACGCCATCGTGATGACGGTGGGCCTTGTCCTGGGTCTTCTTGCTGGAGGATTCCCCGTCCTCACCAAGGAGATCTCGATGGCCTCACTGGCAGTCCTGATGACGCTCTCCCTGTCGACCGTCAGGATAGGTGACACGCGGGTCAAGGAGCATGTCCGCCATTCGGTCTTGTCCCTTCTGTTGAACTACGGGGCGCTCAGCCTCCTGATACTCGCCATGGGGATGGCTTTCTCCAAGGAGCTCTGGCCTGGATGGGTCCTGATGGCCGCCGCGCCCTCAGCGATATCCATCGTACCGTTCACCTCTGTCTTCGGAGGCAAGACGACTAAGGCCCTATTCTCGACGGCCGTGAACTACGTCGCGGCGCTTGCCCTCATGCCGGTGATGACGGTCCTGCTTATAGGTTCCGCTGTCGACGTATCGAGCCTAGTGGTGTCGCTGCTGATACTGATCGTCCTCCCCATGCTCGCCTCCAGGGCGGTAGCCAAGATACGGATGGGGAAGAGGACGAACACGGCGCTCATCAACCTGTCCTTCGCAGTGCTCATATTCGCGGTGGCCGGCGCCAACAGGAGCGCCTTCCTTGGCGATCCCTTGATCATACTGGCCATCTCAGCGGCCGCCATGATGCGCACGTTCGGGATCGGGCTTGGGACCGAGCTCGTGCTCAGAAGGGCAGCCATGCCCAAGTCGGAGAGGACCGCCTACGTCCTATTCGCCAGCTACAAGAACCTGGGCCTCACGGCGACAATGGCCATCGCTTTGTTCCTGCCGATCGTGGCGGTTCCTGCGACCATATGCATCGTGTTCGAAGTCGTCTGGGCGATCTTCCTCACAAAATACTACCAAGGCGTCTCCGAATGGCCGAGCCGTAACCCGCCAGCTGTGACCCCATTATCTTGACGAACTGCCGGAAGTCGCCGTCCGGCTCAGCCTCGCTCCAATTCCTGTACAGGATGAAGACTATACCGATGCAGCTCGACGTCACCACTGCGGCTTCGATCGGAGTGGACCATGAGAGGGTAGCATTTTGGATGTAGTCCAATTCCAAGTGCATGGCCCAGAACAAGACGGGTAGGAAGTACCTCCATCCGACTGATAGAGGGACGACCACGAACGCCCCCACCGGATAGTGCAGCAGCGATTTCCAGGGGAGTCCCGAGCCATCATCCCACGAACGTCGCAACAAGGCCGCCCCTCCGTTGTGCGAGACGTATCTGGGAGCTCCAAAAAGATGGTCGGCATCGATCATCACTCCGAACATAAGTGCAACGAACCATTCGTCCCGGTTCAGATTGAGGATCAAGCAAAGCAAGAGCGTGACCGCGAGGTGCGTGGTGGTTAGCATTTGCAGGTAGAGTACGCAATGTGGGATATCTCTCAGTTTCGCCCCTGGAATCAGGGACGACCTGTCAAAGGGCTTGATTATTAATTGACGGGGGCGGAGTGGCCCCGATTATTAAGATTGGCGGCGATTTTATTAAGACGGCCATTGTTCGAAGACCAGGTAACGAATGGCACACGTACATCTGGAGGACGGGTCCCTAACCTTGTTCTGGGTCCTAGTCTGGTCCGGAGTGGCTGCGGGCCTCGTCTCCATTGCGTTGTACCGGCAGGGCCGAGGCCAGATTTCGACCCGCAAGCTAGCGATAGCGTCGATGTGCGTGGCTGTCGGGTTCGCCGCTTTCCAGATAGAGATCCCCGTTTTCGGCGGGGTCCATCTCAACCTCACGCCTTTGATGGGGATACTCGTTGGCCCAGCGTTGGGGAGCCTTTGCGTCCTGACCATAAACGTGTTCAGTGCGGCCATAGGACACGGCGGATGGAGCATGATTGGGGCGAACACATTGGTGAACATGGTCGAGGTCTTCCTCGGCTTCTACGCATACCGTTTCCTGAGAAGATACGTCAAGGTGGAGAGGTTCTACTCTGGCTTCGGAGCGGCTGCGATCGCGCTCACGGTCAGCGCACTGGTCGCGGTCGCCATCGTGTCCATTTCAGAGATCCAGGGTTCGACTCAGACGAGGGCACAGACCATGGCAAACATGCTCGTTCTTGCCATCGCGAACATCGTCATGGGACTGTTCGAGGGGGTCGTGACGGGCTACATCATCTCCTTCCTGGGCAAGGTGAGGCCCGACCTCATCGGAGAGTCCGCACCGGCGAGGATAGAAGGCCTTGAGGATCGGAAGGAGGTCGCAGCGGATGTCTAGGAAGTCGTACTCGAGACACATCCCCGACTTCCGCCTTGTGACGCACTATGCCGAGAGCCGAAGGAGCCTGATACATCGCATGAATCCTTGGACGAAGGCGGTCCTTCTCGTCTTCGTGATCCTCTTCGTCATCATCGTCCAGGACCCATATCTTCTGGCGATCCTACTGGTGGCGACCGTCGCGTTCTATGCAGCCGCACGACTGCCGCTCACGCTGCTACTAGGATGGTACACACTCCCGGTGTTCTTCGTCCTGACGCTCGCCGTCCTGTTCATGTTCTCAGAACCGGGACGACAGCTCGCGAGCTTCACGCTTCTCGGGACGCGGATCGCTTTGACGGAGAATGGGATACTCCTCGTGGTCAACCTCCTCATGAGGGCACTCGCCGCCGTGACCTTCTCCCTCGCGTTCTTCATGACGACCCGATACACGAACATCGCAGTGATCGCCTCGAAGAGCCTCCCGAAGCCGCTGGACAACATCTTCCTCCTGTCCTACCGGTTCACGTTCGAGACATCGGATGAGGTCGCCGATGTCCTGGACGCCATGCGCTCCAGGAGCGGCGGACTCGTCAAGGGGGTCTCGAGGCAGACCAAGATGTTCGCTGGCATCATCGGGCTAGCGTTCGTGCATGCGTTCGAGCGGGCAGAGCGCATAGCCAAGGCAATGGAGGCGAGGGGGTTCACCGGCACCTTCCCGATGACCGAGAAGATACCAAGGATGAGCTACGGCGACTTTGCGTTGATCGGACTCGTCGCGCTGGCCCTCGCGATCGTCGCGTATTCACGATACTTCAACAACCTGATAGGATGGTGATGTGAGATGGAATCAGATATCCACCACTTGGCCGGTGCCGAAAGAGAAGATGCGATCGTGCATGTGGACTGCGTCAGCCACAGATACCCCGACGGGACGGAGGGGATACACAACATGTGCTTCAGCGTCTACCCGAAGGAGATAGTCACCCTCTGCGGTCCGAACGGAGCGGGCAAGTCCACCCTCATAGAGCACATCAACGGCCTCATGATGCCCGACAAAGGCAGGATCAGGGTATTCGGGATGGACATAGACAAGAAGAACGTGTCCGCGATCCGCAAGCTGGTCGGGCTGGTCTTCCAGGATGCGGATTCCCAGCTCTTCTCCCCCACCGTCATGGACGACGTGATGTTCGGCCCCCTCAACCTGGGCCTGAGTGTCGAAGAGGCTCGGAAGAGGGCCGAGTGGGCTCTGGATGTGGTCGGAATGAAGGAGACGAACAAGATCCCTCACTACCTGAGCGGAGGGCAGAAGAGGCTCGTGGCAATCGCGGGGATCTTGGCCATGAAGCCACAAATCCTGGTCGTCGACGAACCGACGGGCGACCTGGACCCGTCGAACGCGAAGAGGATAGAGGACATCCTTCGATCCCTAAGGGACGAACACGGGATCAGCGTCGTCATAGCTCTTCACGACATGGACATGGCCGCGAGGTTGGCGGACCGAGTCTGCATCGTCAGAGGTGGATCGGTGATAGCGGAGGGGAAGCCTGAGGACATACTCTACGACGAGAAGCTCTTGCAGTCGGCGGGACTCGAGATGCCCATGGTCGCGAAGCTTTTCACTGACCTTGGATTAGAATCGAAGGGGGTCAAGCGGCCGCTCTCGCTCGAACAGCTAACACCATTGATCAAGAAATGATTGAAGAGGCACATGGAGGTGTCCGAGGCAGCCCGGGTCACGGCCTGCTGTCTTTCGGAGTGCCTTCTTCCACGCCATCGGTCTCCTCGAACTCCTCTTCTGAATCATCTGCTGGATCTTCCTTTCCGCCATCGCCCTTGCTATTCCTCATGACGATGAACAGAACGATGAGCAGAGCAGCAACCGCTGCCGCCGCTCCACCTGAATAGATCAGGCTTGATATGTCTGCCTTCTCGGCGGCCACCTTGATGACGACCTGATCTGTACTGTAGTTGCTAGCCTCGTCGGTTACGTTGAGGATGACGTTGTACTCCCCGACCGTCTCGAACGTGAAACTTGGCTGCGCGCCATAGATCTTCGTGTCCACTCCATCGTAGATGAAAGACCATGTGTAGTTCGTAATGT